>ENA-OPMP01000896-OPMP01000896.1-human-gut-metagenome-genome-assembly--contig:-NODE-896-length-14258-cov-1.586918_pt1 | contig 14258 bp, 8 predicted proteins | sample MGYA00241527_ERZ501751 | MGnify/ENA primary metagenome ERZ501751 (study PRJEB25962, sample SAMEA2042647) | human gut metagenome | biome: human gut; feature: human-associated habitat; material: faeces... | reverse complement strand
AAGCGATAAGCCGGAAGAGCACAACGGAATTATCAGCTTTACCGTGGACGGTGTACATCCGCACGATATTGCGTCGATTCTGGATGCCGCAAATGTCAATGTGCGCGCAGGTCACCATTGCGCTCAGCCGCTTTTAAAACATCTGGGTGTATTTGCAACAGCGCGTGCCAGCTTTGCGTTCTACAATACGGAGGAGGACATCGACCGTTTTGTCCAGAACCTGAAAGAAATCCGGAGGAAAATGGGATATGGAGAATAGAAGCTTTTATAATGAAATACTGACGGAGCACAATGTTCATCCGGAGTTTAAGCACGATTTGCCCGACGCCGATATAGTTTTGGAGGGTGTTAACCCCAACTGCGGTGACGACATATGGCTCAAGCTTAAAACCGACGGAGATACAATAACCGACGGTGCCTTTGTCGGCGACGGATGTGCTATCTCGCAGGCGTCTGCGGATATTATGCTCGGTATGATTATAGGCAAGAAAAAGGAAGATGCGTTAAAGCTCGGTGATACATTTATTAAAATGATTAAGGGCGAAGCTACCGAGGATGAGATAGAAGGTCTTGAAGAGGCGTCCGCACTTCGTGATATTTCACATATGCCGGCGCGTGTAAAATGTGCCGTTCTCGGTTGGCATACGCTTTCCGAGGCCTTAAACGGCAAAGAAAAGAAATAATTTCACTGACTTTTGACCGTTGGCTGAGTGTTCATAAGGCAGTTTTGCTTCAAAAGAACATCTTTTGTACAACAATAATAAGCCCATCAGATGAGCCGAAACTCATCTGAGGGGCTTATCTTTTATTGCATCAAAAATATATCATTTAATACTTCATTATGAACGCCCGTCCTTATCCGCGCCGGCTTTTTTCTTGACTCATTATTTTTTTCGGTTCGGTTGTTTTGTTGTGCCTTATATTGTATAATAAAGCAAAAGATTACAGGGTGAAGATATGAAGGACTTTATAAAAAAGCCTCCTATGGGTTGGAACAGTTGGGATTGCTACGGTGCAGGCGTAACCGAAGATGAGCTTCTTGGAAATGCCGAGTTTATGCGTGACCGATTAAAGCAATACGGCTATCAATATGTTGTCTGCGATATACAGTGGTATGAGCCGGCGGCTAAGGGCAATGTATACAATAACTTTGCCGACCTTTGTATGGACGAATATTCGCGGCTTATCCCGGCGGTAAATCGCTTCCCGTCCTCCGCAAACGGCGCGGGATTTAAGCCGATTGCAGATAAAATTCACTCTATGGGGCTTAAATTCGGTATCCACATTATGCGAGGTATTCCGCGTCAGGCGGTTCACCGAAATACGCGTATTTACGGCACAACTGCCCGTGCGCGCGACATTGCTTCTCAGTTTTCACTGTGTCCTTGGAATACCGATATGTACGGGGTGAATACGGAAAAAAGAGGGGCCGAAGAATATTACGATTCTCTTTTTAAACTGTATGCCTCTTGGGGCGTTGACTTTGTAAAAGTCGATGATATAGCAAATACCGAATTCAGTCCGCAAAACCCGTATTCCGCGGAAAAAGAAATAGAAATGATACGTGCCGCAATAGACCGTTCCGGCAGAGATATGGTACTGAGCCTGTCGCCGGGTCCCGCACCGTTAAACAAAGCCGAGCATCTCTCGGAAAATGCAAATATGTGGCGTATTTCGGACGATTTTTGGGACAGATGGGATAAGCTTCTCAATATGTTTTCACTCTGCGAAAAGTGGTATCCGTATGTGAAAGACGGCTCATTTCCCGATTGCGACATTTTGCCGCTCGGCAAGCTCTGTGTAGACGGCTCTTATATGGGCGATATGGGGCGTGATTCGGGGTTTACAAAGGAAGAGCAAAAAACCATGATGACCTTGTGGGCTGTTTTTCGCTCTCCGCTTTTTTTCGGCGGCGAGCTTCGCCTTACGGATAATTATACTCTGTCTCTTGTCACAAATCCCGAAGTTATAAATGTGAACCAAAACTCCGAAAAACCGTTGTTTGTATATAACAAAGGCGGCATTGCCGTGTGGCAGACAAAAATCGAAAACTGTACTGCGGTTGCGGTTTTCAATCTTTCCGATGAAGAAAACCGTCATAAATTGAAGCTTTCGGATTTGGGAATTGAGAACGTCCGTGCGGTTCGCGATTTATGGGCGAGAAAAGATATTCCAAAATGTGAAAATGACGTTGCGGTCTCTTTAAAACCGCATTCGTCGGAATTTTTTGAGATATATTGATTTTTGACATTAACAGCATAGATGGGGGTGCGAAATGCTTAATTTTATACTCGGTCGCAACAACAGCGGCAAAACTGAAAAAATCAGAGCTCTTATCGCAGAGAGAGCGTCCGAAAATAAAAAGTGTATACTCATAGTGCCCGAGCAGTTCTCGTTTGAGAGTGAACGCAGTATTCTCGAAAAAATCGGCGCGCAAAAAATGCTTAACGTAGATATATTGAGCTTTACGCGCCTTGCTTTCGTAATAAACGAGCAGTACGGCAAGGCACTCAATAAGACAATCGACGACGGCACGCGCAAAGTGTTGATGAGTCTTTCACTTGAGGCACTGTCGGGAAAGCTCGAATATTTTAAAAGGTTTTCGTCCAAGCCTGCGCTTTTGTCAAATCTTTTGACTTTTGTGACCGAGCTTAAGCAGTGTGCCGTAACTCCTGACGAGATTGCGGAAATCTCCGGCAAGACAGGAAATAAATCACTCGGTAAAAAGCTTTCGGAGCTTTCACTTATTGCGGCATCGTATGATGCCTTAGTGAGTCGCAGCTTTTTTGATGATGAGAATTTGTTAACTATTGCCGCCGATATGATATCGGAAACCGACTTTTTTGACGGAAAAGCCGTCTATTTTGATGCATTTTGCGGCTTTACAAAGCAGGAACGGAACTGTATTAAAAGTATTTTACCGAAAGCCGAAAATGTCTTTATTTCTCTTTGCACAGACCGAGATTTATCTCGTGAGGGCATTTCCGTTTTCGAAAACGTAAATTCGGAGTTTTCGCACCTTAAGGAGTGCGCCGCAGAGCAAAATGTCGGCGTTTCGTCTCCCGAAATACTAAATGTTAAAGAGGACGGCAGAAGCCCCGAGCTTGTTTATCTTGAAAAGTATTTGTGCGGCGAAGAATCCGAACCATATAAAGAAGAATGCGATAACATAGTTGTGTGTGCGGCGGGAAACAGAGCTGACGAAGCGGATTTTGTCGCGTGTGAAATTAAAAAGCTGTTAAGGTGTAATCCCACGCTTCGATGCCGCAATATAGCCGTTATAGAGCGTACTGCGGGAACATACGACAAGGAACTTTCCGAGAGTTTTAAAAAATACGGTGTTCCGATGTTTGAGGATAAGCGCCGGCCTATCGGTATTCAGCCCGTAATGGTATTTGTCAAATGCCTACTGGCACTTTGCGCCGAGGGCTTTTCTACGGAAAGCTTTATGAGGCTTTTGAAAACGGGTCTTACCGCCTTGTCGGGTGATGAAATATCCGAGCTCGAAAATTACGCCTTTTTATGGAACATCGACGGCTCGAAATGGCGCAGAGATTTTACGGAAAATCCCGACGGTCTCGGATTTGATGTGACCGAAAAAAGCCAAGAAAAATTGATAAGACTGAATGACATCCGCAAAAGATCGGTTTTACCGGTACTTGCCTTTAAAAAGGATTTTGAAGAGGCTGACGGCGAAAAAAAGTCGCGGCTCATATATGAGTTTTTAATCAAAAACGGCGTTACCGAAAGACTGCGAGAAAAAATTGAATACCTCGTTTCGTCTGGTGATACCGTTCTCTGTGAGGAGCAGGATACAGTTTGGGCAACACTTATGGATATGCTCGGAAAAATGGCGTCGGCGATAGGCGAGACGGTTATAACGGCAAAACGGTACAGCGAGCTTTTTAATATACTGCTGTCTGCCGTGACACTCGGCTCGTTGCCGCAGGAGCTTGACAGCGTAACTGTCGGCGCAGCGGACAGAATCAGGGTTTCCGACTGTAAGGTGGCATTTGTTATCGGTGCCGACAGCGGAGTTTTTCCGCTTGACCCTTCAACCGAGGGACTTTTAAGCGACAGCGAGCGTAAGGTGATGGGGGCTTTGGGCGTTAAGCTTGCCGAAACCGCCGAATATAAAGCTGTTGACGAGAAGCTTACGGCTTATCGTGCCGTAACTTCGCCGTCGGAAAAGCTTTACGTAACCTATTCGCTTTCGAATTTTGACGGTACTTCTATGCGCCCGTCCGAAATAGTAAACAATATTGTCACAGCTTTTCCGACAGTACCTAAGCTTGATACGGCACTTTCGGAGCCGCTGTATTCCATAGAGAGCGACGCCTCGGCGTTTAAAGTGCTTGCAACCGGCTACTGTGAAAATACTGAACTTGTTGTAACGCTGAAAAAATATTTCGGCGAAAAAAACGAGTATTCTTCCCGGATAAGGTCTCTCGACAGGATTGCTTCGGGAGATAAAATGAAAATCCGAGATTCGAAAAATGCAATTTCACTATTCGGCAAGAGTATGTATGTTTCCGCGTCTCGTGTAGAAACGTATTATAAATGCCCGTTTGAATATTTTTGTAAATTCGGTTTAAACGCAAAGCCGAGAAAAACTGCCGAGCTTGACCCTGCGCAGAGCGGTACGGTTATTCATTTTGTGCTCGAACACGTTTTATCATTATATCCGAAGCCGCAACTCATTAAGCTCTCAGACAATGACATTAAAAGTATAGTTAAAAATTTACTATCGGAATATCTCAACGAGACAATGGGCGGAAAAGAAAATAAGGAAAAGAGATTTTTATATCTTTATAACCGCCTTTCGGACTCGCTTTTTGAAGTCGTTAAACGAATTACCGAAGAACTCAAGGTGTCTGATTTCACACCCACGGGATTTGAGGTGAAAATAGATGAGGACGGCGAAATTCCGCCTTATGCCGTACCGCTTCCCGACGGAGGATTTCTGAAAATCAGAGGCTCTGTGGACAGAGTGGACACAATGAGAAAAAACGGCAAGACATATTTGCGTGTCATAGATTATAAGTCCGGAGGAAAGGATTTTGTCTTGTCCGACGTGCTTTCGGGTCTTAATATGCAAATGCTGATATATCTGTTTGCCATCGGAGAAAACGGAGAGGAAAAGTACGGCGATGTTTTCCCGAGCGGAGTGTTGTATATGCCCGCAAAAAAAGGCACAGATGCTCTCGGCAGAAAAGCAACAAGCGAAGAAGTGCTTGAGCAAAAAATCAAAAATTCAAGACTCAGCGGCATAGTCGTAAACGATAAGGATGTCATAGAGGGCATGGACAGAGATGTCAGCGGTCGTTTTATAAATGTAACTTACGATAAAAAGAGCGGCGGCTTTAATGGCGATTTGTTGACCGCTGCGGAGCTTGGAAGGCTTAAAACAGAGATAGACGGAATTTTGCGCGAAATGGCAAATTCTCTGAAGGCGGGAAATGTTGAGGTTCTCCCGTGCGAGAAAACAAACGAACGTGATGTGTGCGCCTATTGCGATTATTATGCCGTTTGCGGATTTGAGCAGGGCGCTCCCGTCAGAAAAATAGAAAAAATGTCGCTTAAAGATGCGAAAAAAGCACTGAATAAGGAGGGTGACGACGTTGGCTGAAAAAAAGATACAATGGAATAAGGCTCAAGTAAAAGCAATTGAGTCTCGCGACGGCTCGGTTTTAGTTTCGGCGGCGGCAGGCTCGGGTAAAACGGCGGTGCTTGTTGAGCGTGTTATCGAGCGGATATGCGACGAAAAAAATCCTTGTCCGGCTGACAGCTTGCTTGTCGTTACCTTCACCAAGGCCGCAGCAGCCGAAATGAAGGAACGTATAAATGCGCGCCTTACCGAGCTTTTACAGTCCGACCCCGGCAATCGTTATCTCTCAAGACAGCGTATGATGCTGCCTGCAAGCGACATTTGCACAATAGATTCGTTTTGCTCAAAGCTTGTAAGAGCAAATTACGATTCCGTCGGCATTACTCCGGATTTTCGCACACTCGATGATAACGAAAAAAATCTTTTAATAAAAGAGGCTGCCGACAAAACCCTGGAGGAGCTTTACGAAGAAGGCTCAAAGGAGTTTAAATCGCTTACGGAGCTGTTGATAAGCGGCAGAACCGACAATAAGCTATCCGAGGTTATATATAAGCTCTATGAAAACGCCTGTGCATACGCTTTTCCGAAAAAATGGATTAACAGCGTAGTAAGGCTTTATAATCCGTCACTCTTGCCGCAGCAGACGCCGTGGGGGCAGAAAATATTAAAGGATGTAATCGAGCAGCTGCGTTATTGCGGCGAAACACTCGGTAAATGTGCGATTATGCTCCGCGAAGAGCCGAGACTTGAGGCAAGCTATTTACCGGCTGTTTACTCTGACAGTATGTATTATAAAGCGACGTATGATGCGGCACGTCGCGGCGATTGGAACCGCGTTAAAACGCTTATCGACGGGTTCAAGCCGGAAAGGCTCGGTACTGCGCCGAGAGACTTTTCCGACTCGCCTTTAAAGGAACGAGTTAAGTCGCTCAGGGATAATTGCAAAAAAATATACGCATCTCTCCAAAAGGAGGTTTGTGTCACAGAGGATGAATTTTGTGAGGATACGGCAGCACTCAGAGCTGTAATTATTAAACTGTTTTCAGCGGTTATGCTGTTTTCAAGGCATTATTCCGAGCTTAAGGAAAAACAAAATGCGTATGACTTTTCCGATATTTCGCATATGGCACTTGCTTTGCTCGTAAGCAGAAACGATGATGACACAGTTGACAGAACGGAGCTGGCAAAAGAGCTTTCGCATAAGTATACCGAAATACTCATAGATGAGTATCAGGATACAAATAAGGCGCAGGATATGCTTTTCAGAGCAATATCCGATAACGAAGAAAATCTTTTCATTGTCGGTGATGTTAAGCAGAGCATATACGGCTTCAGACTTGCCATGCCGGAAATATTTTTGCAAAAACGCAAGCACCTTCCCGACTTCAACGGCAAAAATTATCCTGCCAAAATAAATCTTGACGAAAACTTCCGAAGCCGCAAAGAGGTTACAGAATACATCAACTATGTGTTCTCGAGAGTGATGAGCGAAGACAGCTGCGGCATAAATTACGATGACTCCGAGTCGCTGAAGGCGGGTGCCGATTATGAAAAATCTGCCTTTCCATGCGCCGAACTGCATATAGTCGATAAATCAAAAATCGACTGTGAATATCTTCCCGAGGCGTCACACATAGCCGATATTATAAATAAGCTGGTTGCGGAAAAAATGCCTGTAAAAACAAAATCCGGGTACAGACCGGTAATGTATAAGGACATTTGTATACTTATGAGGGGATTGAACGATGCTGACGATTATTTTGATGCGCTTACAAAGAAAAATATCCCCGTGTATTATCAGAAAAAAGGCGGCTTTTTCCAAAACACCGAAATAAACGTGATGCTGTCGTTTCTTGAAATTATTGATAACCCGTTACAGGATATTCCGCTTCTCTCGGTTCTGGTATCGCCGCTGTACGGCTTTACTCCCGACGATCTTGCTGTTATCAGAACACAAAAAAGAAGCGGCTATCTGTTTAACGCCGTTTCAAATAGCGGTCTTGAAAAGTGCCGTGATTTTATAAAGAGTCTCACTGAATACAGAGAGATGAGTACCACCTGCTCAGTCAGCGACCTCTTGCGCTCTATATATGAGAGGACGGCATATCCGTCAATAGTTATGTCAATGCCTGACGGCGATACGAGACGTTTGAATTTATTGCTGCTGCTGCAATATGCCGAAAAGTATGAGAGTAATTCCGATTTGGGGCTTTCGGGCTTTGTTCGTTATTTAACCCGTACAAGAGACAGCAAGAGCAGCATTGACTCTTCCACGGGCGTTTCGGAATATGCCGATGTTGTAAGAATTATGACTATCCATGCGAGCAAGGGCCTTGAATTTCCCGTTGTCATTATCGCAGGCTGCGGAAAGAAAATGAATACCAGTTCCCTGACGGATTCGCTGATCATCGACCCTGCCGCAATTCTCGGAGCGGGTATGAAACGAATTGTTGCCGAAACAGGCAGAGTGTTTGAAACTCTTCAACATCGCGCCTGTCGTCTTTCGATACGAGACAGCGAGCGGGCAGAGGAGCTGCGAGTTTTATATGTTGCAATGACAAGAGCGAGGGAACGGCTGATAATGGTCGGCTCCTCCGAAAACCCGGAAAGCCTCGTAAAAAAATGCGGGGCATCCCTTTGCGGTGACAAAACACCGTCGCCCGTACTCATAAAAAAAGCCGGATCTTATCTTGAAATCTTAATTTTGAGCCTTATGTGGCACAAAGATGCAAAGCTGCTCAGAGAGTTTGCGGCAGTCTCCGAAAGTTATACCTATAATCCGAATTTTTCGCTTAATGTTGAGTATGTCACTTCGGTATCAACCGGAGAGTATATCACCGAGGACGAAGATGCGGTTTCGCCTGATGAAAATCTGCTCAGGGATATTGAAAAACGGACTTCATACGTATACGGATATTCTCGTCTTTCCGGATATGCCGCAAAAATGTCTGCGTCTTCAGTCGAAAACAGCTCGCGCAGTCTTGATTGGTATTTTACAGCCAAGCCTGACTTTCTGTGTAAAAATGATATGACTCCTGCGATGCGCGGAACGGCAGCACACCATTTTCTCGAAGTGTGTGATTTGGATATGGGTGCACAGTCCGTGGAAAAAGAAACGAAAAGGCTTGTTTCTCTCGGTAAATTGACGGAAGTCGAGGCGGCGGCAGCAGACAAAAAAATGCTTGAGCGATTTTTTGAAAGCAATTTGTTCAAGCGAATCAAGAATGCAGATAAGATATACAGAGAGCAAAAATTTACAATTGCCGTTCCGCTCGGCGAATTAAACAGCGATGTACCTAAAGAGTTCTCGTCCGAAAAGGCAGTTGTCCAAGGCGTTATCGACTGCGCTTTCTTTGAAAACGGAGAGACGATTGTTGTTGATTACAAGACCGATAACGTGAAAGATGAGGAAGAGCTAAAGCGCAGATATTCCGGGCAGCTTTCGATTTATAAGCGTGCCGCAGAGGAGATTTTTTCACAGCCCGTCAAGGAAACGCTTATCTTTTCACTCCGACTTAATAAAACTGTGGTTTTGGATATATAAAATTTGAAAAAACGCTTGCTTTTTAAAGCCAAGTGTGATAGAATCTCTATCGCTGTTAAAATGTAACTTAATATGTATTCCCGAAAGAGGTGACAGATAATGAAAGAAGGCATACATCCCGAGTACAAAGAGACGACCGTAAAATGTGCTTGCGGCGCCGAGTACAAAACTCGTTCTACTAAAGAAAATATCCGCGTTGATATTTGTTCTAAATGCCATCCGTTTTTCACCGGTAAGCAGAAGCTTGTTGATACCGGCGGACGTGTTGACAGATTCAAGAAGAGATACAATCTTGATAAGTAATTTAGGGAAGCGGTACTTTGGTACCGCTTCTTGATTTTTATAAGGAGAGCGGTGAAAGATATGCCGAGCTATAAAACGGTCAAAAAAAGAGCCCATGATGAATTTACCGAAAAGAGGTCACGTTTTATAGGCTATGTTTGTCCCGTTCAAACGGTGGAGGAGGCAAACTGCTTTATATCCGAAATAAAGCAGAAGCATTGGGATGCAAAGCACAACGTTTATGCATACATATTGCGCGACGGCAATATAAAAAAATATTCGGATGACGGCGAGCCGCAGGGAACGGCAGGCGTACCCGTATTGGACGTTCTCGAAAAAAGCGACGTCAAAGATGTCTGCGTTGTCGCAACAAGGTACTTCGGCGGCATACTTTTGGGAGGCGGAGGACTCGTCAGAGCGTATTCGCATACCGCAAAAATAGCTCTTGATTCCGGTGTGATTGTCACTATGGCAAAGTGCGACGAGCTCTGTGTATTGTCGGATTACAATTATTACGGTAAGCTTGCGTCGCTTATTCCGGAAAACGGGGGAACGGTGATTTCTGCGGATTTTGCCGACAACGTAAAGGTTAAATTCAGTATTCCGTGCGAAAAAAGCGATAATATAAAGAATTTGATAGTCGACACTTCAAACGGCAGGTTTTTTGCCGAAAAAATCGGCGAGAAATATGCCGAAACGGAAATTTTGAAATAAAAAGAGGGAAAAAGCAAATTTTCGAGTATATATAATTGAACAGAGAACAGAGGTGATGTTATGTCTGACGTAATACGCGAAACAACGATGAAAATCGAACGTGAAACACTGTCCGAAAGAGCTTGCCTTTCCGAAAACAGCAGGGGCAGGCAAAGAGATGAAGACGAATGTCCCATAAGGACTTCTTTTCAGCGCGACCGTGACAGGATAGTACATTCCAACGCGTTTCGCAGATTGAAGCATAAAACTCAGGTCTTTTTGTCTCCGGCGGGTGACCACTACCGCACAAGACTTACCCATACCCTTGAGGTTGCACAGATTGCGCGCACAATAGCCCGTGCGTTGAGACTCAACGAGGACCTCACGGAGGCGGTGGCACTCGGCCACGACCTCGGTCATACACCTTTCGGCCATGCAGGCGAGAGGGCGTTAAACGATGTTTGCTCGTTAGGCTTTAAGCACTATGAACAGAGCCTTCGCGTTGTGGACAAGCTTGAAAAGCACGGACAAGGGCTCAATCTTACTTATGAGGTACGCGACGGTATAGTTTGCCATACTACCGGTAAAGAAGCCGATACTCTTGAGGGCAGAATAGTAAAATTGTCCGATAAGATAGCGTACATAAATCATGATATAGATGATGCGATTGTCGCGGGCGTGCTGTCTGAGGACAGTATTCCGAATGATATAAGAGAAGCTCTCGGCAAGAGTAAGTCAGACAGAATAAATACGCTTGTTATGTCGGTAATCAACAACAGCGGCGACGATATAGTCCTCGGTAAAAATGAAACAGAGCCGTTTTCGGAGCTGTGTGATTTTATGTTCCGTAACGTCTATACAAATCCGGTGTGTAAGGGTGAGGAGAAAAAAGCCGAGGCACTTATAAAAACGCTGTTTGACTATTTTGCCCATCATCCTCTTTCTATGCCTACCGAATATGAGTCGATATATTTAAGCGAGGGTGCCGAAAGAGCCGCTTGCGATTATGTTGCCGGAATGTCCGACAGCTATGTTCTTCACGTGTATAATAATTTGTTTATTCCTAAGTCCTGGATTGGGTGGGACAGTCTTTGAGAGAGGTGATGTTATATGGCTTTAAGCGATGAATTTCTTGATGATCTTCGCCGCCGCGCCGATATTGAATCTACCGTTTCCTCGTATGTTTCGCTTAAACGAAAGGGCAAAATATTGACGGGACTTTGTCCGTTCCACAACGAAAAAACACCGTCGTTTACCGTCTATCCCGAAACGCAGTCGTATTATTGCTTCGGGTGCGGCAACGGCGGAGACGTTATAACCTTTATACGAAATATTGAAAATCTCGATTATATGGAGGCTGTTAAGCTTCTTGCCGACAGACACGGTGTTTCCATGCCGCAGGACGGATATGATTCGGGACTCAGCAAAAAAAGGACCGAGATGTACGGTGCCAACCGCGAGGCGGCAAGATTTTTCCATGCGAAGCTCTATTCGCCGGAGGGCAGGCAGGGCCTTGAATACTTTTATTCGCGTGGTCTTACCGATGATACGATACGTCATTTCGGGCTCGGATACGCTCCTGATTCAAAAGATGAACTAATAGAATATCTCATATCAAAAGGATATAGCCAACAGCTTCTGTATGATGCAAATATTCTGAGATTATCAGAAAGGTATGATAAAAAAATCTATTACAATGCCTTTAGAAAAAGAGCAATGTTTCCGATTATTGATTTGCGCGGCAATGTTATTGCCTTCAGCGGAAGACGTATTCACGATGCGGACAGCGACCGTAAGTATGTAAATACAAGCGACACGCTTGTTTATAAAAAGGGCAGCAATCTTTTTGCCCTTAATTTTGCAAAAAAGTCCAAGAGCGATTCGATAATTCTGTGCGAGGGTAATCTTGATGTTATTTCACTGCACCAAGCAGGTTTTACAAATGCCGTAGCGGGTCTCGGCACAGCTCTTACGGAAGAGCAGGCACATCTGCTTTCCCATTATGCGGGCGAAATTTTTATCTGTTACGATTCCGATGAGGCAGGCCAAAAGGCAACAAGAAAAGCGATAAACATACTCGGCAAGACAACTCTCAAGGTTCGTATAATACATATGACCGGCGGCAAGGACCCCGACGAAATAATACAAAAATTCGGTGCCGAAGGCTTCAAGCGTTGCCTTGATTCTGCGGCGAACGACGTTGAGTTTTCGCTTCTTTCCGAACGTTCAAAATATGATATATCGTCTCCTGCCGGCAGAAGCGATTATTTAAAAGCAGCGGCAGCTGTTTTGGCGTCGCTTAACAGTCCGGTTGAGCTTGATATATATATTTCGAGGCTTTCGGAGGAATTTTCGGTGAATAAAGACGCGGTGGCTGCACAGGTTAAAATCGAACGTGCAAAACGCGCTAAAAAACAAAAAAACGAATTTTATCGCGAAGTGCGTGATTCGGTTATAAATCAAGGCGATAAGATAAATAAGGTCAACACACAGCGCACGAAGGCTCTTCGGGCAGCAAAAGCAGAGGAGATACTCATAGCGTCGTTTATGTCTGACCCGGAGCTTTACCGAAAGCTTGAAAGCAAACTGACTCCGGAGCTTTTCGTTACCGATTTCAACCGACGTGTTTTTTCGGCAATATCGGAGCGAATTAAAGACGGAAGACCGGTTGGGTTGTCTTTTTTAGCATCGGAGTTTACTCCGGAGGAGATAAGCGTTATTGCGCGAATAGAAACTGTTTCAACCGATATTTCCAATTCTGTCAGGGAATGTGAGGATTGTATAAACGTTCTCAAGAAAGAAAAGAACAGACATATCGATGTGAAACCGTCTGAAATGTCCGATGAGGACTTTATGAAGCTGTTTAAATAAAAAATACATAGATGTGTGAGGGAAAAATATGGACAACAACACAAACCACACCACTGCCGCGGCAGCGGGCGAAAAGAAAAACTCCGTAAAAGCATTGCTTGAAAAGGGTAAGTCGACCGGTAAGCTCACTACGCAGGAAATTGACGCCGCGATAGTTGAGGAAGATTTCGATATGGAAGAGCTTGATAAGCTCTACGAAACCATCGAAAGCATGAATATAGAAATCATTGATGATTTCGGCGATGTCGAATTGGACAATCTGAACTTTGATACCGAATTGCCTAAGAGTCAAGATGCCGCTGCGGCAGCAAGTGCCGATACGCATAATCTTGCCATGGATGATCCGGTCAAGGTGTATCTTAAGGAAATAGGGCGTGTTCCGCTTCTTACCGCTGAGGAGGAGCAGGTGCTCGCAATGCGTATAGCCGACGGGGATCAGCAGGCTAAACAGCGTCTTGCCGAAGCAAACCTTCGTCTTGTAGTCAGTATTGCCAAACGTTATGTCGGCAGAGGTATGCAGTTCCTTGATTTGATTCAGGAGGGCAATCTGGGCCTGATCAAGGCCGTGGAGAAGTTCGACTACACCAAGGGCTACAAGTTCTCCACCTACGCCACGTGGTGGATCCGTCAGGCCATCACCCGTGCCATCGCCGACCAGGCCCGCACCATCCGCATCCCCGTGCACATGGTCGAGACGATCAACAAGGTCAAGAAGGTGTCCAGCCAGTTGCTGCATGAGTACGGCCACGACCCCAGCGCCGAGGAAATTGCCGAGCGCCTGGATATGCCGGTGGACAAAGTGCGCGAGATTATGCGCGTGGCACAGGAACCCGTCAGCCTCGAAACCCCCATCGGTGAGGAGGAAGATAGCCACTTGGGCGACTTTATCCCCGATGAGGAAGCCCCCGTTCCCGCCGAAGCCGCCAGCCAGACCCTGTTGAAAGAGCAGCTGGCCGATGTGCTGAAAACCCTGACCCCGCGTGAAGAAAAGGTCCTGCGCCTGCGCTTTGGCCTGGAAGATGGCCGCCCCCGCACGCTGGAAGAGGTGGGCAAGGAGTTCAACGTCACCCGTGAGCGTATCCGCCAGATCGAGGCCAAGGCCCTGCGTAAGCTGCGGCACCCCTCCCGCAGCAAGAAGCTCAAGGACTTCCTGAACTGAGCAAAAACAAAACGAAAAATTAAAATGCATGGTCAAGTTGCAGAAATGCGATTTGACCATGCTTTTTTCTTTCATTTTGCAGGATTTCCGTCAAATATCTG
>ENA-OPMP01000875-OPMP01000875.1-human-gut-metagenome-genome-assembly--contig:-NODE-875-length-14502-cov-33.559355_pt1 | contig 14502 bp, 18 predicted proteins | sample MGYA00241527_ERZ501751 | MGnify/ENA primary metagenome ERZ501751 (study PRJEB25962, sample SAMEA2042647) | human gut metagenome | biome: human gut; feature: human-associated habitat; material: faeces... | reverse complement strand
GGCAGAGCACACGGATAGGCGGCTCGTGGGTCTCCATATAGTGGGCTTCGTCGCCCGAGGTGTGTGAGCGAAGCAGCACATTCTTGGTTACGTCGTTGGGGTTCTGGGAGATGAAGAACGTGTCCTGCATGTCGCGTGCTGGGTGATCGGCAGCAAAGTTGAGCATGGTGAACACGTGCTTGTCGTCGTCGACCTCAGGACCATTGTAGAGCGTGAAGCCCATACGCTGGAAGATGTCGATGATCTCGTTACGGACAAGTGTCAGCGGATGGCGAGTGCCAAGGTCGACGGGGTAGGCAGTGCGTGTGAGGTCGAGGCTCTCCGAGGCTGTCTCGGTGGTCTCCACCTGCTCGCGGAGCGCGTTGATCTTGTCGGTGGCTGCCTTTTTCAGTTCGTTGATCTTGATGCCCAGCTCGCGCTTTTCCTCTTTGGCCACATTGCGGAAATCTGCAATGATGGCGTTGATTTCGCCTTTCTTACTGAGATATTTCAATCTGAGTTGCTCCACATCCTCAGCGTTTTTGGCTGAGAGGGCTGACACTTCTTTGAGAAGTTCGTCTATCTTGTCTGTTAACATCATCTTTTTGATTAACTTTATTCGATTTGCAAAGTTACTAACTTTTATTTGAAAATGCGGTTCTATTAAAAAAAATATGTGTAATTTTGCCTCGGTTTATGAATGATGTTATGAGAAAAGGAATTGTATTTGCTGTTTTCTTTTTGCTCTTGCTGATGATGGCCGTGCCCTATGGGTGCACCGACCGGAAAGCAGCATCGGCCGACTCAGCGGCGTCCGACACGCTGGTTAACGACACTTCGAGCCTCGATTCCACAGAGACTTTGATAGCCGAGACCCCTGTTCCCAAGGCCGCCGACGAGCTTTTTGACGACTTTGTGTTCAATTTTGCGGCCAACCGCAAGTTGCAGATGAGGCGCATCCAGTTCCCGTTGCCCGTCTACCATAACGGGAAGCTGACCAAGCATGTGGACAAGGAGCAATGGAAGATGGAGCACTTCTTCATGCATCAAGGCTATTACACGATTGTGTTCGACAACAACAAGCAGAAGTATTTGATGAAAGACACTACTGTCGGACATGTTGTCGTGGAGAAGATCTTCTTTAAAAGGAAGACCGTTCAGCAGTTTGTGTTCGACCGTTTACAGGGCGAATGGATGCTGACGTCGATGAATTACAAGCCCCTTTATCAGAACAAGAACGCCTCGTTCCTGAGGTTCTACCATCATTTTGCGGTCGATTCGGCTTTCCAGGTGAAGAGCATGGCCGACGAGGTGGAGTTTACGGCTCCCGACCCGGAGGACGATTTCTCGCAGATCTCAGGCGTTATCATGCCCGAGCAGTGGCCCGACTTTAAGCCGACACTTATTCCGCGCGGCATCATATACAACATTATCTACGGACAGCATTACACCGAGACGACCCGAAAGATATTCCTGATTCGTGGCATTGCCAATGGTTTGGAGATCGAGTTGGTTTTCCGTAAGGTGAAGGGCAAGTGGAAATTGGTGAAATTCAACAGCTAAGTATGCAGACATTTACAGACATTTCGTTGCTCAGTCGCAACACCTTCGGCATCGACCAGAAATGTGCCGAGTTGTGGGTTTATCAAAATGTGGCCGACGCTACGCAGGTGGCGCTCGACGACAAGTTGCGTTCGATGCCTTACTTACTGGTGGGCGGCGGTAGCAACCTGCTTCTGACGCGCGATTTCCCAGGTATCGTCATCACACCCGAGAAGCGGTTTGACGTGAAGGTGGAACGTGAAAGTGCAGATGATGTGGTTATTCGCTGCTGGGCTGGAACCACGTTCGACGATGTGGTGGCTTACGCTGTGGAGCAGGGATGGTATGGCATGGAGAACCTGAGCCTCATTCCTGGCGAATGCGGAGCGTCGGCGGTGCAGAACATTGGAGCCTATGGCGCTGAGGCAAAGGACATCCTCGTGGATGTGGAAGCCGTGGAGCTGGCCACAGGAAAGCATGTCGTCATCAAGGCGGAAGATTGCAATTATAGCTATCGACAGAGCCGATTCAAGCACGAATGGAAAGACAAGTATGTTATCCTGACGGTGAGTTACCGTCTCTCGAAGACTTTTACGCCCGACCTTGACTATGGCAACATACGTGCCGAATTGGAGCGTTGTGGCATCGATGCGGCGACGCTGACGGCCCATCAGCTGCGTCAGGTAATTGTCGATATCCGTCGCGCCAAGCTCCCCGACCCAGAGGTGATGGGCAACGCAGGCTCTTTCTTTATGAACCCTGTCGTAGATGAGGCTACGTTTGAGCGCCTGAAAGCTGAACATTCTGATCTGCGCTATTTTGAGATGGGTGAGGGACGGTACAAGATTCCTGCCGGATGGATGATCGACCAATGCGGCTGGAAGGGCAAGAGCCTGGGCCGCGCTGGTGTGCACGACAAGCAAGCCTTGGTGCTTGTGAACCGAGGCGGAGCGAAAGGCGAGGATGTGGTGGCGCTGATGCACGCCGTTCAGGCATCGGTGAGAGAACGGTTCGGGCTGGAGCTGCACCCGGAGGTGAATGTGATATGAGCATGCGGCGGCTGACTTTCCTGGGCACAGGAACCTCCACGGGTGTTCCGGTGAATGGATGCGACTGTGAGGTGTGTAAGAGCACGGACCCGCACGACAAGCGGTATCGCGCCGCTGCGTTGCTGGAAACCAACCATACTCGCATCCTTATCGATTGTGGCCCTGACATCCGAATGCAACTCATGCCATTGCCTTTTAGGCGTATCGATGGCCTGCTGCTCACACATGGCCATTACGACCATGTGGGTGGACTCGACGATTTGCGACCTTTCTGCAAGTTTGGCGACATCGATATCTATGGCAACGATATCGCGGTGAAGACCGTGATGCATAATTTTCCATATTGTTTTGTGCAACATCTTTATCCCGGTGTGCCGAAATTCAACCTTCACACCATACGTTGCCACCAACGATTGGTCATTGGCGACGTGGAGGTGGAACCCTTTGGCGTGATGCACGACAAGTTGCCCATCTTGGGTTATCGGTTTGGCGATTTCGCTTACATTACCGATATGAAGACCATAGAGGATGAGGAGTTCGAACATTTACGAGGCGTAAAGACATTGGTGGTCAATGCCCTGCGGTGGGAAAAATGGCATCATAGCCACATGACGGTGGAGGAGGCCATGGCATTTGCGCAAAGGGTGGGGGCTGAACGCACCTATTTTACTCACATGGGCCACGGAATAGGACTGCATGATGAGGCTAATGCTCGCTTGCCCAAGAACATGTGGTTTGCCTACGACGGCGAAATCATAGAGGTTTAGCCCCAATCGGCCGTTCGTTTTTGGTTCTTGTTGGTATTTGTTTCTAACGATTTTCCTGTTTCGTTTTAATGGCCGGTAAGGGGTTAAGGTCTCGGAAATGCTTGCTCTAAACCTGTTTGAACAACTATCGATAGCTATGATATTTTATAGAGATGTGGATTGTTGTGGGTTGATAACTAATGGGTTGCGCGGTGAGGATGGGCGTGTTTTAGAGAAGCCTGAAGGCTTTTTGAAAACGCTAAAAAGAAGGGGCTTGTTTTTGAAAGGACACAAAAAAAGGAGTACCGCTGTACTCCAACCTTGTTAACCTTAAATCTAATACTATGAAAAACACGATGCAAAGTTACGACTTTTATTTTAACTTGCAAATATATAGCGCATAAATTTCTTATAAATAACATACATTAACAAATTGGATTTTCCACTTAATAGTTTTTAATAAGAAAACTTATCAAAGTGTTAGCGTTTCACGCCTTCTTCTTTCTTTTTTCTTTTTGTGGCAAAAATAGACTTTGTGCCAAATGCGGTTGCGTTTTTTGTTGCAATCTGAGCGGCTTTGACGCTGGATGGAGCTTAGCCTTGTAAGGACCGTTATGGCTGTGTTTAAGGTTCGTTTGGCAAGGTTGGGCTACATGTGTAGAGGTGGGTGGCCCCGTGGCAGGTTTGGCGATGTGTGGCCACGAAATTGGACTGGTTGGATGTGTGTGGTGGCACTAATGAAAGGTTAAGGGCTGATGACCTTCTGCCTTGTTAGCGCTTGGGGTTGAAAAGTTGATTTGGGATTGCGTGTGATGTAAAATTCGAAACCGCAGTCTTTGAGGGATTGGAGGGTAAAACATGAGTCGTGTTTTTGCCAAACGCGAGCTGTGGGTTTGTAAAACCCGAGTCGTGGCTTTATCAATTATGAGTTGTAGCTTTACAAAACGTGAGCTATGGCTTTGCAAAGCGCGAGTTGGGGTTTTACGTGTGGGGGGGATGGAATGGCCGATTAGGGTTGAAAAGTACGGCCTGATAAGGGAAGATGGCTTGCCGGGAAGGGCAGGAACGTGGAGGCTTTTGCTGTTATTGTGTAGTCTCATGTGAGACAAGGCGTCGTCATTCGTAAGCTATGGCGTTGGCTGGTGTGAGACGAGGCGTCGTCATTCGTAAGCTGTGGCGTTGGCTGGTGTGAGACGAGGGGCAACTTGTGGATAGGCTTGGGTGGTTCCAATGGCAGGCGGGGCAATGCTTGTGATGAAGTGAGGCATCGCCTATGATAGCGTGGAACAACGGATAAAACCTACTTTTTGAACTTGCGATAGAGCTTCCAGCCCAAGATCATGGCGTCGAAGAGACCGGCTCCTGTGCTCAACAGACTATTGAAGCGCTTGGTGGGCGACGCTTTGCGATCGAGCGCCTCGGGCTTCTTGAAGAGCGAGCTCCACTCGTTGCTCAACTTGTTGCTGTCTTTTTGGATTTCTGTCTGCAACATAGCCTTGCGCAGTTGTATTTCCTCGATGGTGGTGTAAGACGTTGGTGTCATGGTTGATGAGCGTTGGAAACGAGTTGACGGTTAACTAAGAAGGATGGAGGCGAGAAACTTAACGAGTGGTTTTTCGATCCATTGCTTTCTGAAGGTGATAAACAACAAGAGCAGCAGGAAATAGGCTCCGGCAACAATGAGGAACCCAACAGCTTCGCCCACCCATGGCGCCAACGCACTGGCGGCGGCAAAACTGAGGTAGATGAGCATGAGAATGACGAGCAGCGAAATAATGACCGTCATGGTGATGACCGTCAGCAGGCGCACCGTCTTCTCCACTACGTCGAGCTTGATATACTCGCTTTGGAGCGTGGCGTAGTGTTTCAGGGTTTCCACCAGTTGACCGATGGTCTCTATGTTCTTGTCGTTTGAAAACATAATTAGTTGTGGGAAAACGTGGATGATGATGTGTTTTGCCATTCCTGCGGGTGCGCCGAGAGGGTAGTCTGGCGCATCCGAGGATGGACTTGAGGTTATTCGGCTGTGTTGTCTACAGCATCCTTGATGTCGTCGACCAAGTCTTCCGTCTGTTTGCGGTTGAGCTTGATGTCGTGCTTCTTGCAGAAGTCGTCCACAGCGTCAGAAATCTTTGTGCGAGTGTCAGCACCCTTCTCAGGTGCCAGGAGCAAGCCTAAGGCTGCGCCTGCGATGGCGCCACCCAGGAAAGCACCGATGTAACCGATTGTCTTCATAAGCGTATCGTTTAATGGTAAATAGTTATCGTTAGCGAATAGTTCGCATTTTATAATTGCAAATATAAGCATTCCGCCTTAAAATCAAGGCTGAAAAAGGCTATTTTTTGTTAAATAAGCCCTATTTTCCTGATTTAACAAACTTTATGTGGCGTTGCGGCGCACGTATGTGGATTATTTTGTAATTTCGCAAATTAAAGAAGCAAAAGCTTAAAAAGCGATATTACTAACATTTATAATATTATAAAAGTATGAAGAAATACATGGTTTTGGGCGCGGCCTTCTGCGTGGCCTTTGCCTTCACGGGTTGTAAATCACAGGAGAGTGCCTACAAGAAAGTGTGGGAGAAGGCTCAGGCTCAGGAAGAGCAGAACCGTAACCAGGCTCCTGCTCAGGAGACGGCTCCTGTTGTTACTCCGCTCGTGGAGAAGTCGGCCGACCAGACCACAGTTACCAATGTTGACAATGCCACCGTGCGCACAGAGGACGTTACTGTCGTCAGCGGTCCTGGCTTGAAGGCATATAGCGTCGTTGTAGGCTCATTCTCGCTGAAGACCAACGCCGAGGGCATGCAGAACACGCTCAAGCAGGGCGGTTACGATGCGCAGATCGCTTACAACTCAAGCATCAATATGTATCGCGTTGTTGCCTCGACCTATGCCGATAAGGCCAGCGCTGTGCAGAGCCGCGACGCCATCCGTGGCAGCCAGTATAACCCCAAGAGCGACGCTTGGTTGCTTTTCAAGAAGTAAGAAGCGGAGCGATTGCCTTGACGCAATGAAGCTCATCAATTGATATTCATGCCGCGAATTCTCTCCATTGATTATGGCAAGAAACGCACGGGGTTGGCTGTGACCGACCCCTTGCAGATCATTGCCAATGGACTGACGACGGTGGAGACCAAGGATTTGTTCGACTTTCTCAGCCAATATGTGCAAAAAGAGGAGGTCAAGCGAATCGTTGTCGGCAAGCCTATGCAACCAAATGGCCAGCCGTCGGAAAACTTGGCAAGGGTGGAGAACTTCGTCAACCGTTGGCGAAAGGCGCGACCTTCCATCCCCATCGAGTATTATGATGAGCGTTTCACCTCCGTGCTTGCCCATCGAGCCATGATCGACGGTGGCGTGAGAAAGAAGGAGAGACGCGAGAACAAAGGTCTTGTCGATGAAATATCGGCAACGATTATACTTCAGGATTACATGAACTCCAAGAAGAGATGATATTACCTATTTATACATATGGTCAGCCTGTTCTGAGAAAGGTTGCCCAAGAAGTGGCCGTGGACGACCCCACCTTGAAGACGTTCATCGCCGACATGTACGAAACCCTCGACGCAGCGGAAGGCGTGGGCTTGGCCGCACCACAGGTGGGCAAGGCCTTGCGTGTGGTCGTTATCGACCTCGACGTGCTGAAGGACGACTTTCCGGAGTATGCTGGCTTCCGCCACGCCTACATCAATGCACACATCGTGGAGTACGATGATAAGTCGAAGAAGGAGACGTTGGACGAGGGCTGCCTCTCCATCCCTGGTCTCCACGAGAGCGTAACACGCCCCACGCGCATCCATGTGACCTACCTCGACGAGGACCTCAATCCGCACGACGAGTGGGTGGAGGGCTATCTGGCACGTGTTATGCAACACGAGTTCGACCACCTGGAGGGCGTTATGTACGTTGATCGGGTGTCTGCCTTCCGCAAGCAGATGATTAACAGCAAGTTGCGTGGCATCGCGCAAGGCAAGTTCCGTTGCCCTTATCGTGTGAAGGCGCCTCGCCGCTAATGGTCGTTTGGCCTAACATCAGAATTCGACTGTCATGAAGCGCGTGCTCGTCCCCATGCTCTTGGCTTTGCTTTTTTGCGGCAAGGCCAAGGCACAATATAATGTGGATCGCCTGATTACCAGTGGTGAGGTGGCGTTGCACTATGAGGACTACGTGCTCTCCATACAGTATTTTAATAAGGTGTTGGCGCTTAAGCCATACCTTTGGTTGCCTTGGTACGACCGTGCCACGGCCAAGTTTTATTTGGAGGACTTTGTGGGCGCCGAGCAAGACGCCTCCAAAGCCATCTCCCTCAATCCCTATATTGAGCAGATCTTCGACCTGCGCGCCATATCGCGCATACGTCAGGATAAATACACGGATGCCATCTCCGACTATGACCGTGCCATCAAACTCAATCCCAATGTGTCGAGTTTTTGGCTCAACCGTGCCATTTGCCGTTTGAACGCCAAAGATTACGATCAGGCGCTTCTCGACGCCGACACCATCATCTCGCGTTGGTCGAAGACGGCCACGGCCTATTCGTTGAAGGCTGAGATCTATTTGGAGCGCAAGGATACCACCACAGCCGACCTATGGCTAAGCCGCAGTTTGCAGCAAGAGCCTTACAATGCCGACGCTTGGGCCACACGTTCGTTCATCGCATTGAACCGACAGCAGTGGTTGGTGGCCGACTCATGTCTCAGCCAAGTCATACATTTGCGACCCAAGGTGGCGAGCAACTATGTGAACCGTGCTTTGGCGCGCCTCAAGGTGAACAACCTCAGGGGAGCCATGGCCGATTACGACTTGGCCATCGACCTTGACCCTAACAACTTCCTGGCCCATTATAACCGAGGTTTGTTGCGTGTGCAACTGGGCGACGATAACCGTGCCATAGAGGATTTCGACTTTGTTGTTAAGATGGAGCCGCAGAATTTCTTGGCCATCTATAACCGCGCTTTGCTCAACGACAAGGTGGGCAACCTACGTGCCGCCATCCGCGACTATACCGCCATCATCGAGCAGTTCCCCAATTTCTGGGCTGGTCTGACGCAGCGTGCCCGAGCCTATCGTAAGTTGGGCATGACGGCAAAGGCCGAGCTCGACGAGTTTCGTGTCTTCAAGGCGCAGATGGACAAGCACGTGGGTGTGCAGCAGCGCTGGAGCCGTTCGAAGTTGAAGGCGGTGCGTAAGCGCTCGGAACTCGACTTGAGCAAGTATAACGACATCGTCGTGGAGGACAAGCCGCGTGTGGAACACGAGTACAACAGCGACTACCGTGGTGCTGTGCAGAACCGCGACGTGGAGGTTGCCTTCTTGCCCATGTTCCAGTTGTCGTATTTCACCTATGCCAATGGCGTGCGTGATTACCAGGCTTACGACGCCGCAGTGGATCGGTTCAACAACACGCAGGCCCCCTTGCGCAAGCTTTATGTGACCTGTAACCAGAACCGAGAGAAACTCACCGACACCCAGTCGCGCCAGATATTCCAACTCATCGACGCCCTGACTGAGGGCATCAACGAGGAAACCGACCGCATGGCGCGCGCCGCCCTGCTCTTGCAGCGTGCCGTGGCCTATGCCGAGGCGCAGAACTATGCCGACGCCATTGCCGATCTCGACGATTACCTCTCGATCGACACCCTGTCGGCCATCGGCCGTTGGGAGCGTGCCGTTTGTCAGGCCATGCTCAATAGTTACGATGCTTCGCGTGGACAGAATGTCTGCATGAAGTCGGCACAAGTGGAGGGCGATATCGCCGAAGCCATTAAGGTGGCACCGAAGAACGCCTACCTTTTCTATAATAGAGGCAACCTCTACGCCGCCGCCAAGAACTATTCGCGTGCCATCGACGACTATTCGCGCGCCATCGAGATCGACCCTAACTTCGCCGAGGCTTATCTCAACCGTGGCTTGGCGCGTTGCTATTCTGGAAAAACAACTGATGGATTGCACGACTTCAGCAAAGCTGGTGAGTTGGGCCTTTACAACGCTTACGCCATTAGCAAGCAACTTTCGCGCAAGAAATAGCGCCATCCCATTCCAGGCGCCATTCCCCTTTGCCTATTCGGCCATCCCTGTTGGTTCTGTCAGCCATCCTTATCTATTATGATAGCCATTCTCTTTCTGTGTGAGAATGGCTATGAGCGGTTGCGTCGTTCAATGCGGAGAGCGCGTAGGGACAAGCGTGGAACAACAATGAGAAGGCTCCGCTTGTGATGATGTAGCGAGGCTATTGCGAGACCTCTGTATGGCTATGTTGAGGGCGCATCCAAGCCGTTAGCCTTTCCCGTCGTTGGGTTCGCAGCGTTTTGGGTGCCCCATTGTTCTTTTATGGCAAAGTTCTTCCAATCTGTTGAAAATAAACCGCTTTTTGTTATTGCATTCAAAAAATATGTATTACTTTTGCGGTGATTTAAATAAAACTAATTTGTATCATGGTTAAAATCACATTCCCGGATGGTTCTGTGCGTGAGTACGAGCAGGGCGTAACCGGACTTCAAATCGCTGAGAGCATCTCACCGGCTCTCGCCCGTGACGTTGTATGTTGTGGGATCAATGGTGAGACAACCGAGTTGAACCGTCCCATCAATGAGGACAGCGCCATCCAACTGTTTAAGTTTGATGACGAAGAGGGCAAGCACACATTCTGGCACACCTCCGCCCACTTGTTGGCCGAGGCTTTGCAGGAACTTTATCCCGGCATACAGTTCGGATTCGGACCGGCCGTGGAGAATGGTTTCTTCTACGATGTGATGCCCGCCGAGGGACAGGTTATCTCCGAGAACGACTTCCCGAAAATTGAGGCCAAGATGAAAGAGTTGGCCAAGAAGAACGAGCCCGTCGTTCGCCGCGAAGTGGCGAAGGCCGATGCCATCAAGGAGTTTGAGGCCGCCGGTCAGCAGTACAAGGTGGAGCATATCTCGCTCGACTTGGAGGACGGAACCATTACCACATATACCCAAGGCGCTTTCACAGATCTTTGCCGTGGTCCGCACTTGTTGTCGACAGGCAATATTAAGGCCATTAAGATTACCAGCGTAGCCGGTGCTTTCTGGCGTGGCGACGCTAAGCGCGAGCAGATGACCCGTATCTATGGTATCTCCTTCCCGAAGAAGAAGATGCTCGACGAGTATCTGCAGATGCTTGAGGAGGCCAAGAAGCGCGACCATCGTAAGATTGGTAAGGAGATGGAGCTCTTCATGTTCTCCGACCGCGTGGGTAAGGGTCTTCCCATTTGGCTTCCCAAGGGCACCGAGCTGCGCCTCCGCTTGCAGGATTTGTTGCGCCGCGTGCTGAAGCCTTACAACTATCAGGAGGTCATCACCCCAGGTATCGGCTCTAAGAATCTTTATATCACCAGTGGCCACTGGGCCCACTATGGTAAGGATGCCTTCCAGCCCATTGAGACTCCCGAGGAGGACGAGATCTACATGTTGAAGCCGATGAACTGCCCTCACCACTGTGAGGTGTATTCTCGCAAGCCCCGTTCTTACAAGGATCTTCCCTTGCGCATCGCTGAGTTTGGTACGGTGTTCCGTTATGAGAAGAGCGGTGAGCTGCACGGACTGACCCGCGTGCGTACGTTCACACAGGACGACGCGCACATCTTCGTGCGCAGCGACCAGGTGAAGGCCGAGTTCGAGTCGGTTATCGACATCATCCAGAAGGTCTTCGCTACCTTCGGTTTCGACAACTATGAGGCTCAAATCTCATTGCGTGATCCTAAGGACACAGAGAAATACATCGGTTCTGACGAAATTTGGGAAGAGAGCCAGAACGCCATTCGTGAGGCTTGTAAGGAGAAAGGTCTCCAGGCTCGCGAAGTGGAAGGTGAGGCCGCTTTCTATGGTCCTAAGCTCGACTTCATGGTGAAGGACGCCATTGGCCGCCGTTGGCAGTTGGGTACCATCCAGGTGGACTACAACCTGCCGCAGCGTTTCCACTTGGAGTATACCGCAGAGGACAACTCCAAGAAGACTCCGGTTATGATTCACCGCGCACCGTTCGGTTCGCTCGAGCGCTTCACGGCTGTACTCATTGAGCACACCGCTGGTCATTTCCCCTTGTGGCTCACGCCCGACCAGGTGGCCATCCTGCCTATCTCGGAGAAATACAACGACTACGCTCAGAAGGTGAAGGCTTATTTCGACGATCAGGATGTTCGCGCTTACATCGACGACCGCAACGAGAAGATTGGACGTAAGATTCGCGACAATGAGCTGAAGCGTGTGCCTTACATGCTCGTCGTGGGCGAGAAGGAGGCTGCCGACGGACTCGTGTCTATGCGCGTTCAGGGCGGTGGCGAGCAGGCTACCATGAAGATGGAAGACTTTGTACAGCGCATCAAGGACGAAGTGGCCGAGCAACTGAAGAACATTTAATACCGTGGGTGCATAGCCCCCAACCAATCCGGAGCCCTTTGTTTGGCTTGCACGCAACGTATCGTTGCCATGTGGGCGGCGGGACGGTAGGGTGGAGTGGCACCATAGGTTCATGTAATAGACAAGGTGGAAGAAACGCATGTAAATGCGTGACTTCCACCTTATTGCTTTACTCCCAATCGCTCATTAGACCGGAGCAGGAACAATATTGGTGTGTGCTTAGTCCCTGACAAAATCAAATGACCGATTGAGGTTTGAAAAATTGTTGAGGAATTCTTTGGAAGTATCGATAGTTTTTCGTAATTTTGCACGCTGAATTGGGGAAAGTACGCCCACTTCGATACAGAACTTAAAATAGTTGAATGAAAGACAACAACAAGATGAAGAATCAGTACCGCGTCAATGGTCAGATCCATGTGCGGGAAGTTCGTGTGGTTAGCGACAATGGCTCAGAAGTGATGCCTACTCGTCAAGCTTTGGATATGGCTCGCCAGCAGGGTGTTGACCTGGTGGAGATCTCTCCCAATGCGCAACCTCCTGTTTGTCGTATCATCGACTATAGCAAGTTTCTCTATCAGCAGAAGAAGCGTCAGAAGGAAATGAAGCAGAAGCAGGTCAAGGTTGAGGTCAAGGAGATTCGTTTCGGACCCCAGACCGACGCTCACGACTACCAGTTCAAGTTGAAGCACGCCCAGGAGTTCTTGGAGGAGGGCAACAAGGTGCGCGCCTATGTGTTCTTCCGCGGACGCTCCATCCTTTTCAAGGAGCAGGGTGAGGTGCTTTTGCTTCGCTTTGCCAATGACCTGGAAGAGTATGCCAAGGTTGAGCAGTTGCCCCGTTTGGAGGGTAAGAAGATGTTCCTCTTCTTGGCTCCTAAGAAGGCAGGTGTGGCTAAGCAGAGCCAGCAGAAGCGCGATCGTCTGGCCGCAGAGGCTGCTGCCAAAGAGGAAAACGCTCAAAAGGCTGCTGAGCAGGCTGAGAAAAACGGACTGCTCGCCAACGCCAAAGGTGGCGACGCCTTGAAGAAGTTGGTTGAGAACAGCGGCGAACAAGAGTAAAAAACTGAGTGGTACCGCCAGGTATATGCGTTGCCACCTTTTATTATAATCATTTTAACAACAACAAAAAATGCCAAAAGTAAAGACTAATTCCGGCGCAAAGAAGAGATTTTCTTTCACAGCTACCGGTAAGATCAAGCGTAATCACGCTTACCACAGTCACATTCTGACTAAGAAGACAAAGAAGCAGAAGAGAAACCTTGTGCACTCGACAGTGGTCGTGCGCGACAACATGAAGCAGGTGCGTGATCTGCTCAATCTGCGTTAATCATTCATTTCACTTTTTAGTCGAACGTTTAAAGAAGAAAAATTATGCCAAGATCAGTAAATCACGTTGCTTCTAAAGCAAAGAGAACACGTATCCTGAAGCTCACGAAGGGTTACTTCGGTGCCCGTAAGAATGTTTGGACGGTTGCCAAGAATACATGGGAGAAGGGTTTGACCTACGCTTACCGTGACCGCCGCAATAAGAAGCGCAACTTCCGCGCCCTGTGGATCCAGCGTATCAACGCTGCCGCTCGTTTGCAGGATATGAGCTACAGCCAGCTCATGGGTGCTCTTCACAAGGCCGGTATCGAGATCAACCGTAAGGTCCTCGCTGACCTCGCCGTCAACAACCCCGAGGCTTTCAAGGCCATCGTTGACAAGGTGAAGTAAATCACAATTGACTCAACATACAAGAGGTGCGCGGAGCAATGCTTCGCGCACCTTTTGCGTTTAGCGCTTTTTTTGCCCTCTGATTGTCTTTCTGCGCTGGGTGTTACGGACCTATCGTTGAGAATAATTCGCACATTATTGTTTGCTTGTTGTTTTTTCTGGGATGGGCTTTATCAGTGCGTTGTAGGAAGCTATTTGTGTCTCCTTGTAGTTTGGTGTTTTTCCTGTTGTGGATGGTTTGTGGGCTTTTAGCCAAAAACCTCCCATGGTCTTCATCATTCGTTTGCGTTGAAAATCGGCAACAAACTATAGTTGAAACTACACACTTCTTTTCGAACGAGCGCATTGTTGGTTCCAAATACGCGATTCTCGGTATAATCTTGCAATACTCTGATAATGAGTTGCTTGTATCGGTGAAGCTGCATCCTTCACTTCCTGCTTTGCCCTTCATATTCCCAATTTCCGTATTTCCTATTGCGAAACATGCCTAATCGACTTGCGATAGCTTGCCTTTCGAGTCTCGAAAGATGGCTTTTCGCGCCTCGATAGATGCCCTTTTGCATCTCGAAAGATGCCTAATGTTGATCGCGTCTGTTGGTTGCGATCGTTCTTTTCTCCCCAAATTGTCTTTTCGCTTTCTATTTCATCTGAAATCTTAGGCAAACTTTTTGGCCAAATTATCATACAAAGTCGTCTGCTTCACGATACCTTCAGCTGTGGCACCAAGGTGTGCAACTTTACAGTAACTTGCGAGGTCGTTGTCCTGCATAAAGTCATCCACTTATGCTTGTACATTGTCTCGTCAGACTCAATGAGGTCAATGATATTGTACGGCATCTGATTGTCACCTCCCCACGGGATGTACTTCATCTTGTCGTTGATGATGATTGGTGCGATGTTGTGCTCCTCCTTGAAGACTTCACTTGTCTTGGAGGTGAAAGCTGCGGAGGCGTGGGTGCCGGGGATGTTATGGACGGATGTAAATGTAAGTGTATCGGGCATAATATGCTGTTTTTGAAGCAAAGATATATTGTAGGGATGCTCGTAAATCAGTCAAAAACAACCTAACGATCTAATTGTCAGTGTTA
>ENA-OPMP01000872-OPMP01000872.1-human-gut-metagenome-genome-assembly--contig:-NODE-872-length-14529-cov-1.866588_pt1 | contig 14529 bp, 8 predicted proteins | sample MGYA00241527_ERZ501751 | MGnify/ENA primary metagenome ERZ501751 (study PRJEB25962, sample SAMEA2042647) | human gut metagenome | biome: human gut; feature: human-associated habitat; material: faeces... | reverse complement strand
TACTGATCGTGGATGAGGCTCTGAGTGTCGGTGACGTATTTTTCCAGGCAAAATGCTATCGAAAATTCGAGGAATTCAAGAAAAAAGGCAAGACGATCCTGTTCGTCAGCCATGATCTGAGCGCGATCAGCAAATATTGCGACCGTGCGATCCTGTTAAATCAGGGGGTAAAGCTTGGAGAAGGCTCGCCCAAAGACATGATCGACGCCTACAAGCAGGTGCTGGTGGGACAGTATGAAACGCCTAAGGCTGGCGTGGATGTACCTGACCTGACGGCGGACGGGGATGTTCGGGCGGCGCTTGACAAACAGAAAAAGAAGCAGGAAGCGGCGCGCATGGGCGTCAACCCGGAGACACTGGAATACGGCACGAAGCAGGCGGAAATTGTTTCGTATTACATTACGGACAAAAACGACGTGCAGACGACCGCAATTTTAAAGGGCGACGAATTCACGATGCATATGAAGGTGAAAATCGGTCAGGATCTTCCGGCGCCGATCTTTGCTTTTTCCATCAAAAACATCAAGGGCGTGGAGATCACGGGAACGAACACGATGTTTGAAAAGACGTTTCTGGAGAGCGTAAAGGCGGGTCAGGTGCTGGAAATTACATTCCGCCAGAAGATGCGCCTGCAGGGCGGTGACTATCTCATATCCCTGGGTGTGACAGGGTATGAAAAAGATACGTTTAAAGTGTATCATCGCCTTTATGACGTGCTGAATATTACGGTCGTGTCCGACAAGGATACGGTGGGCTATTTTGATATGGAATCTCAGGTTGAGGTGAAGGAGATTTAACGTATGCAGACAGGCAGGACAGAGAAGATCGGGAATGTTGTGCTGGATTATTCCCATTATCCGGAACAGGATTTTTACTGCGACGGAGCGTCGGAGGATGCGCTTTTGGAGCTGGTAAAAACAATCCCGCCCCGGGAATATCCCCAGGAAATCTATAAAGCGGCGAGCTGGGAGGTGCTTTACCACCTTTCCGACCTGCGGGAAAATATCGTCGGATGGCTGCCTGTTGACAAAAGCATGAAGGTGCTGGAAATCGGTTCCGGCTGCGGCGCGATTACGGGAAGCCTCGCACAGAAGGCAGGCAGCGTAACCTGCGTCGACCTTTCGAAAAAACGCAGCTTGATCAACGCTTACCGCCATCAGGACTGTGACAACGTGACGATCCATGTGGGCAACTTTTCGGACATCGAGCCGGATCTGCCGACGGATTATGATTTTGTCTGTCTGATCGGCGTGTTCGAATACGGGCAGAGCTATATCGGCGGAAAAACCCCCTTTCACGATTTCTACCGGATTATCAAAAAACATGTGAAATCCGATGGACATATCGTGATTGCGATAGAGAATAAACTTGGTTTAAAATATTGGGCGGGGTGCCGGGAAGACCACGTCGGCACGTTTTTTTCAGGCCTGGAGGATTACCCCCAGGGCGGTGCGGCTCGCACCTTTTCCCGGAGCGGTCTGGAAAAAATCCTGAAAGAATGCGGTGAGACGGAATATCATTTCTACTACCCTTATCCGGATTATAAATTTATGACGACGCTGTACTCCGACCGGTATCTGCCGAAAGTCGGAGAACTATCTAATAACCTACGAAATTTCGACCGCGACCGGATGCTGCTGTTCGATGAAAAAAAGGTGTTCGATATGCTCATCCGCGAGGGACTGTTTGGACAGTACAGCAATTCGTTCCTCGTGATGACAGGACCCATGACGGATATTGTATACAGCCGTTTTTCCAACGACAGGGCGGAGCATCTGAGCATCCGCACGGATATTCTGGAAAAGGACGGAAAACACACTGTCCGGAAATATCCGGCAACCTCAGCTGCTGCGGCACATATTGAAGCCCTGGCAGAAAATGAATGCGTCTTCACAGAACGGTTTAAAGGCAGCACCCTCTCAGTCAACCGTCTGGAGCTGAAACGGAATCCGGATGGATTGCCCTTTGCGGAAATCGAATATCTCGAAAATAGCCGGACATTGGAAGAGCTGCTGGATGAGTGCTTACAGAACAATGACGAAGCCGGTTTTGATAAGCTGTTTGACCGTTACTGCAAAATCGCAGCGTGGAAAGCGGAGGGGACGAAGCAGGATTATGACCTGACCTTCCCGAATATCTGCGTACAGGGTGATATCTGGACGATGATCGATTACGAGTGGACGACAGACAAGCTGACGCCGCAGCAGATCATCAGCCGGGCATTGAACTGCTATGGTCAGGAGGATCCGGTTCGGATGGAGCATCCGATTGTGAAAAAGCATCTGGAAGCCCTCGGTATCGGCAAAGAGCAGATGCGGGAGCTTTCGGAAAAAGAGCTGGCGTTCCAGCACTTTGTCCTGCAGGAAAAGGACGGGCGGAGCCGGACGGCTCTTGGGCAGCTTCGGCATCTGATCGGCAACCGTGCTGTGCCGTATCAGGAATTTTTCGCCCGGGCGGACCGCAAAAAGGTGCAGGTATTTGAAGACTTCGGCGCAGGATATACACCGGAGCATTCTTATTATCAATATGATGCATATGAGGCGGACGATCTGATCAACGCCAGGATCATCTGCAAAGCAGGTACAAAAGCGATTCGCTTAGATCCTGCGGAGCTGCCGTGTCTGGTACAGATTCATGGAATCGAATGGCGCGGAAAAGCGCTGACGCGAGCACAGCTGGATCAGTGCCTGTCGACGAACGGACAGGTGCTTGCAGATACCCCGGACCATGTTCCGACGGTACTGTTTGAAACAGGAGATCCGAACATCAGCGTTCGGCTGGATTGTCTGGACAGCGAGGCGACGGATGGCGAAGCACTGATCATCCGGGCACAGATCGCATGGCTGTCGGCGGAAATGCTGCAGGATATTCAGGCGCGCCTGGCGGCAGCGGCAAGGAGGAAAGGTTTTTGGTTTCAAAGATAAAAGAAGCAATTCAGGATAATCTGGTAAAGAGAAGATACCGCTGGTATCAGGAGCAGATTCAGAAACAGACCCTCACCTATGACGAGTGGATTCGGGAAAAGGAAGCCCAGGAGGACGAGGCACTGCGCGCAGGGCACAGGGCAGAGCACGCAGAGGTGATCTCCTACGATGAGTGCCGCGCGGATTTTGATGTGCGGCGGTATGCCCACGGCGCGACGCCGGCGGACGTCCTGATTTTCCACGCGCCGGACGCAAGCCCGGACACGAGAGGTATTTCACATGTGCTCAGCTGGTTTGAAGCCCATCCCGAAACGGTGATCGCCTACGCGGACGAGGATGAAATCGACGAAGCCGGTAAGCGCAAAAATCCCTGGTTGAAGCCGGACTGGTCGCCGGATACGCTGATGTCCTGCTTTTATTTCGGCGGATTCTTTGCGGTGCGCAGACAGGCGATGGAGAACTGTCCGTGGCTGGCAGATGAGAACCCACTGCGCAACCTTTATGACCTGGTGCTGCGCCTGACGGAAATCGAGAATGGAACTGCGCATATCGACAGCGTGCTGTTTCATCATGAAAAAATCGAAGTCTGGGGTATGGAAGAGACGTATGATGATCTGAAAAAGGCGGCATATGTAAGAAGAGGCTGGCCTCTTACGCCCTCCGGGAAGGTTTCAATCATCATCCCGACCAAGGATCATCCCCATATTTTATCGAATTGCATTCATTCTGTCCTGGAAAGTGGAAACTACCGGGATTTTGAGATCATCGTTGTGGATAACGGAAGCAATGAACAAAACCGTGCAAGAATTGAACGGATGCGCGATATGTTGAACGAGGATTTCCGGTTCGTTTATCACTATGAACCGATGGAGTTTAATTTTTCCAAAATGTGCAACCTTGGCGTGTCCCTGGCGACCGGCGATTACATCCTGTTATTGAATGACGATATCGAAATTACGCAGGACAACTGGCTGGAAAAGCTGATGGAAAAGGCGGTTCTGCCGCACGTCGGCGCGGTGGGCGCAAAGCTGATCTATCCGGGCACGGAGATCATTCAGCACGCGGGCATCACCAACATTCATCTGGGACCTGCACACAAGCTGCAGTTCCGCTCCGATGCGCTGGAATTTTATTTCGGGCGCAACCGCATGGCGATGGATGTCCTGGGTGTAACCGGAGCCTGCCTGCTGGTGAAAAAAAGCATTTACGATCAGGCGCAAGGACTGTCTGAGAACCTGCGTGTCGCGTTCAACGACGTGGAATTCTGCTATCATGTATATGAAATGGGCTATTACAACGTGGTACGCAACGATGTGACGCTGACGCATCATGAATCCTTAAGCCGCGGTGCGGACGACAGCACGGAAAAGCTGCGCCGTCTGCATCAGGAACTGAATTTGCTCTATGAACTGCACCCGTCCTTATACGGAACAGACCCGTTCTATCACAGATATCTGGTAAAGGATGTGCTGGATGCGGAATTTTATACGGGCTGCCGTTATGATTTTGACAAAAGAGTGGAAAAAGTTTCCCCTGAGAAGATCGAGGGTGTTCTGGAACCGCAGTGGCATAACGAGGTGCTGCGCATCGGTGTGGAGTTCGCCGGGGACCTTGGGCGCTGGCAAAGGGGCGCTGCAGGAGCAGGAACTGGCGACTGGATGATCCAGGGCTGGACGTGGGCACTGCAGGTTGACAACTGTCGGTACGATTTTTCCCTGTTGTTAAAGAAGGTGGAGACCGGCTATATTGCGCCCGGCTCCAGTACGGAAGCACTTCCCGAGGATCGGGGCGAGGTCTGGAAGATTCCCTGTACGAGGCAGTTCCGCCCGGATATCGACGAAAATCTGCACGGAATTGTCCATACCGAGCTGCCGGGCGTGTGCGTGACCTTCGATCGGGACAGCCTGCCGGAGGGAGATTACCTGATCGGCTTTTTGTGGGAAGATACCTGCTCGCGGCAGAAGCTTTACCGCTTCAGTCCGGAAATGCTTACAGTGAGGAAATAATAAAATCATGGAAGAAAAAAAGGACTATCAGGACGCTTACGAGAAAGAACATTATAAAGCCGTTTATCTGGCAAACCGGGTCGCTGAGCTGGAGGATCAGGTGGACGATCTGCAGTTCAAATTGAACCGCATCAAAAACAATCCGATCTGGAAAGCGTCCGGCCCTGCCAGAAAGTGCATGCATTTTGTGATCCGCCAGAAGGACCGTTTGAAAAATTGCGGCAGTCTGTCGGGCGTGATTGCAAAGGTACGCTATAAATCCGGGGAAAAGAAGGCGATGACCCATTACGGCACCCAGAGCTTCCCGTCCGCAGAGGAAAGACAGAAGCAGGAGGCGGCTGTCTTTGAACGGATGCCCAAGATCAGTATTCTTGTTCCGCTGTGGAACACGCCGGAAAGCTTTTTAACCGAGATGATCGGCTCCGTCCAGTGGCAGACCTACAAAAACTGGGAGCTGTGTCTGGCGGACGGTTCGGACGATGCGCACGCCTATGTCGGCGAATACTGCAAAAGGCTGGCGGCGCAGGATTCGAGAATCGTTTATCAGAAGCTTGCCAAAAACGAGGGCATTTCGGGCAACACGAACGAATGCTATAAGCTTGCATCCGGCGAGTTTATCGGGCTGTTTGACCACGACGATATTCTGCATCCCTGCGCACTTTACGAGTATGTAAAGGCGATCAACGAAAAGGATGCGGACTTTATTTACTGTGATGAGGCGACGTTTAAGAGCCCGGACATCAACAAGATGATCACGATGCACTTCAAGCCGGATTATGCGATCGACAACCTGCGCGCGAACAACTATATTTGTCATTTCAGCGTATTTTCCAGAGAGCTGTTGGATGGCACGGAGCTGTTTCGGACAAAATTTGACGGCAGCCAGGATCATGACATGATTCTGCGCCTGACGGACAATGCGAAGCATATCGTCCATGTGCCGAAGCTTCTGTATTATTGGCGCTCCCATGCAGGTAGTGTTGCGGGCAATATCGAGGCAAAGCCTTACGTGGTCGAAGCAGCGAGAGGCGCGGTTGCGGATCATTTGCGCAGACACGGCTTCAAAAACTTTACAATTACGAGCACTCGCGCGTTTGAGACGATTTTTAAAATCAGTTATGAAATTATCGGGGAACCGAAGATTTCTATCATTATTCCGAATAAGGATCATGTGGAAGACCTGCGCCGCTGTATCAGCTCCATTGTGGAAAAATCGACCTGGGAAAACTACGAGATCATTGTCGTGGAGAACAACAGCGAGACGAAGGAGATTTTTTCCTACTATGACGAGCTGCAGAATAATCCGCAGATCCGCGTGGTGACCTTCGAGGGTAAATTTAATTATTCGAAAATCAACAATTTCGGCGTCTCTCTTGCGACCGGAGACTATGTGCTGTTGTTAAACAATGATACGCAGGTAATTACGATCAACTGGATGGAAGAGCTTCTGATGTATGCGCAGCGCCCGGACGTCGGCGCAGTCGGCGGAAAGCTTTACTATGGGGATAAAACGATCCAGCATGCGGGCGTCGTGATCGGGCTTGGCGCGCATCGGACGGCAGGACATGTGCATTACCGCCAGAAGCGGGAAAATTTAGGATACATGGGACGTCTGTGCTATGCGCAGGACATGACGGCAGTAACCGGAGCATGTCTTTTGGTGAAAAAATCGCTCTATGAGCAGGTCGGCGGTCTGGACGAGAGCTTTGAAATTTCATTAAACGATGTGGACTTCTGTTTGAAGCTGCGCAAGGCTGGTTATCTGAACGTCTTTACGCCCTTTGCCGAGCTGTATCATTTCGAATCGATTTCGAGAGGATTAGACGATCAGGGAGAAAAAGCAAAACGGTATAACGAAGAGTCCGAACGCTTCCGCAACAAATGGAAAGCCGAGCTGGAAGCCGGAGATCCTTATTTCAACCCGAATTTTTCGTTAGATAAATCTGACTTTTCTTTACGGGTCTGAAAAAATAGTGTATACTGACTTAAAGAAGATGCACTGCAGCCAAGGGAAGACTGACAGGCAGGGACGTAAGAGACGGCAGGCATCAGAAAAGATGGAGGTAGCAAAAGCGATGAATTACATGGATCAGTACAAATTCTGGCTGGAGGATTCCTACTTTGATGAAGGAACCAAGGAAGAGCTCCGTAAAATTGCAGATAATCAGGCGGAGATTGAAGATCGTTTTTACAAGGATCTGGCGTTTGGTACCGGCGGTCTGCGTGGTGTGATCGGAGCCGGAACCAACCGGATGAATATTTATACTGTCAGAAAAGCAACACAGGGTCTGGCAAACTACATTTTAAAGCAGGGCGGCGCTGACAAGGGCGTTGCAATTGCATACGACAGCCGTTATTATTCTCCCGAATTTGCAGATGAGGCTGCACTGTGCATGGCTGCAAACGGCATTAAGGCGTATGTATTCGATGAACTCCGTCCGACACCTGAGCTGTCCTTTGCACTGCGTACCTTAGGCTGTATTTCCGGTATCGTTGTAACGGCGAGCCACAATCCTCCGGAATACAACGGCTACAAGGTTTACTGGGAGGACGGTGCACAGGTAACTGCCCCCAAGGATCATGAGATCATCGACGAGGTAGAGCATGTAACCGATTTCCATACGGTAAAAACCATGTCCAAGGACGATGCCATCGAAGCCGGTCTGTATCAGTACATCGGCGAAGAAATCGACGTTGCCTACATGGAAGAGTTAAAGAAACAGATCATTCATCCCGAAATCATCAAAGAGGTAGCGGATGAACTGAAAATCGTGTATACACCGTTCCATGGTACCGGCAACAAGCCCGTCAGAAGAATTCTGGCTGAGCTGGGCTTCAAGCACGTTTATGTTGTTCCCGAACAGGAACGTCCCGATCCTGCATTTACGACGCTGGATTACCCGAACCCTGAAGATCCCAAGGCATTTACCCTGGCATTAAAGCTTGCAAAGAAGGTGGACGCAGACATCGTTCTGGCTACTGACCCGGATGCAGACCGTCTCGGCATTTATGCAAAGGATTCCAAGACCGGCGAGTACATGCCCTTCACCGGAAACATGTCCGGCATGCTGATTGCAGAGTACATTCTGCGCGAGCGCACCGCTACCAACCGGATGCCGGTTGATCCTGTTATGGTATCCACCATCGTTACGACCAACATGGCAGCAGCGATTGCAGCAGATTATAACGTAGAATTAAGAGAAGTCCTGACCGGCTTTAAGTATATCGGCGAGCAGATCAAATGGATGGAGCAGGCTGGGAAAGGCCACTATGTATTCGGTCTGGAAGAGTCCTACGGCTGTCTGGCAGGCACCCATGCAAGAGATAAGGATGCGATTGTTGCAGTAATGTGTCTGTGCGAGACTGCTGCATGGTGCAAGAAGCACGGCATGACCTGCTGGGATCAGATGCTTGCACTGTATGAGAAATATGGCTACTACAAAGAAACCCAGTATGCCATCACCCTGAAGGGAATCGACGGCGCAGCCCAGATCTCCGCAATGATGGATAAGCTTCGCAGCAATCCTCCGAAGAATTTCGGCGACCTGCAGGTTGTAGAGATGCGCGACTACGATAAGGATCAGGTTAAAGATATGGCAACCGGCGCGGTTCGCCCGACCGGACTTCCCAAGTCCAACGTTCTGTACTTTGAACTGACCAACAATTCCTGGTGCTGTGCACGTCCTTCCGGAACCGAGCCCAAGATCAAATTCTATATGGGCGTAAAGGGAACCAGTCTGGAAGATGCACAGGCAAAGGTTGACAAGCTGACCGCTGACCTGAAGGCAATTCTGTAAAAGAAAAGCCGCAGCACCAGCAGCGTATTTTGCAGCAAAAATGCAGCATGTGCTCTGGCGCAGGGGTTATATCACGAATCAAAAGGACACGGCGCGTGCCCGGTGTCGGAGTTTTCCGGCGCTTGGGCACGCGCAGGCGTCTGTAGCAGGAAAAGGAGTTCGACGGATGTCTGTTTTTTCCCTATCCAATCTGAAAAAAACCTGGTATTATCTGCAGAAAAACGGAATCAGAAATGCCGTGTGGGCGGTGTTGGAGCGGATTGGGCAGGAACAGGAGGTCTATACCTGGCAGGAGCCGGACGAAAAGACACTTTCGTTCCAACGGGAGCATTCTGCTTCCTTGCGCATCAGTATCGTCGTTCCAGCATACCGGACGAAAAAAGAGCATCTGGAGGCGATGCTTAATAGCGTGTCGAGGCAGTCGTATCCGCACTGGGAGCTGATTGTAGCGGATGCGGGAGGCACGGCAGAGTCTGTACAGGCCTGGGCAAAAAAGAACGGAATCTGCCTGCGGAAAGCGGCAGATGCATCAAATCTTGCAGAATGGATGGATCAGAGCATCATGCTCTGCACCCTTTCCGAAAACAAAGGAATTTCCGCCAATACGAACGCAGGAATTGAACTTGCGGCGGGAGACGCGGTCGGTCTGCTGGATCACGACGATCTGCTGACTGCGAATGCGCTCTGGGAGATGGCGGATTGTCTGGAAAAAGAAAAAAAGCGCGGAAAACAAAAGCTTGTGCTGTTTTCCGATGAAGATAAATGTGACGGAGCGGCGAGCCGCTTCTATGAGCCGAATTTCAAGCCGGATTTTGACGGGGAATTGCTTTTGACCAACAATTATATCTGTCATTTTACGGTGATCGAAACGGCATTTTTGAAAGAATTAAAGCTGCGCAGCGGATTTGACGGGGCGCAGGATTACGATCTGATGCTGCGGGCGTATGCGGCAGGCGGACAGTTTGTGCATGTGCCGAAGGTGCTGTACCACTGGCGCTGCCATGAAGCGTCTACGGCGTCGAACCCGCAGAGCAAGCGCTACGCTTACGAGGCGGGGCAGCGTGCGCTGGAAGATTATTGTCTTCGAAAAGGCTGGAAGGCGACAGTGAGCGGGCTGAAACATCTTGGCTTTTATCGGGAAGACTATGAAGACAGTGTATTTTGCCAGCGCCCGGAAATCGGGATTTGGGCAAAGCCTCTGCCGGGCGGCAGGGATGTTTTTGGCATCCGGCATCCGAAAGGCTTCCTGGTGAGCGGGCTGTATGAAAACGACGGTTCGATGCGGTATGCAGGGCTTCGGAAAGGATATTCCGGACCGATGCACCGTGCAGCGCTGCAGCAGAGCGCACCGGCAGCAGACCTGCGCAGCATGGAGGTTTGCAGCGCATTAAAGGAGCGTTACGCGCAGACGATAGCGGAATTAAAAGAAGCCTGCCAGGGGCTTCCGACGGCAGCGCAGGAAACAAAGATCCTTCAAAAGAGTATGGAATTTTGTAAAGAAGCGACAGCGGCAGGGTATGGGATTTTATGGGATCCGCAGGCGTAAGCCGCAGATAGAGCGCACCGCGGCAGGCGGCTTTGTTGCTGCGTAGGCAGGCAATCCGCGCTCTGAGGCTCTCCCTCGCGCGGACGGCAAACACAGGAAACATGAGGAGCAAAATCGGTGGATGAAGACGACCGTGGTAATACCGAACTATAACGGAAAACATTTTCTGCAGGACTGTCTGGACAGCCTGCTTCAGAGCACAGTGGAAATCGCCGTGATCGTTGTGGATAACGGGTCGACGGACGGAAGTGTTTCGTGGATACAGGAGCATTTTCCACAGGTGAAGCTGATCTGTTTTTCGGAAAATAAGGGTTTTTGTACGGCAGTCAATACCGGAATTGAAGCTGCTGCTACACCGTATGTTTTTCTTTTAAATAACGACACAAAAACCGATCGCTTCTGTCTGGAACGTCTGGAAAGGGCAATGGAAGCGGATGAGAAGATTTTTTCAGTCGGGGCGAAGATGCTTTCGATGAAGGAACCGGAGCTTGTCGATACAGCGGGGGATCTGTACTCGGCATTTGGCTGGGCGTATGCGATTGGCAAAGGAAGGCTTTCTTCCAATTACACAGCGCCAAAGCGCGTTTTTTCCAATTGCGCAGGGGCGGCGCTCTACCGCAAGGCACACCTGGAGCAGATCGGAGGGTTTGACGAGCTTCATTTTGCATACCTGGAAGATGTGGATATCGGATACCGGGCGCAGATTTTCGGGCTGAAAAATGTCACAGAGCCGGCTGCAGTCGTCTATCACGCGGGGAGCGGTTCTACCGGTTCGCGGTACAATGCGTTTAAGGTGACGCATTCTTCGAGAAACAATATTTATCTGATCTATAAAAATATGCCGCTGCTGCAGCTGATCCTGAATCTGCCTTTTTTGCTGGCGGGATTTTTGATGAAACAGCTGTTTTTTATGAAAAAAGGATTTGGAGCGACTTACGCAAAAGGAATCCGGGCGGGAATCTGTCTGTCTGCTTCGAAAGAGGGACGCGCGCATAAGGTCCCCTTTGCAGGACGAAATTTTCTGCATTATTGCAGTTTGCAGTTACAGCTGTGGGTCAACCTGTTTCGGCGTGTGTAAGCGGTGACTGTGGGCGTACACAAGTGTTACGGTTCTCCTGCGCGATTCGTAAAAATCCTTGTGCTTTGCTGGAAGGTATTGTATACTACATTTTGAATATGGGGACGAGCCGTAATGATAAAGGATAATCAACGTTATTTGAACCGGCTTCATGTTGTTGTAGATGCCGTGGTTACAGCAGCTTCCTATCTGTTGGCCTGGTGGCTGATGTTCGGGAGCCGCTTTGCAGATAAAGAAATAGGTGTACTGGACATGGGCATATATTTTTCCGCCCTTTATTTTGTTGTGCCCGGTTATCTGATCCTTTATTACTGGAACAAATTGTATACGCCGAAGCGTGTACAACGCCCGGAAAATGAAATACTGAATATTATCAGGGCGAATCTGATCGGAATTGTCCTGTTTCTTGCAGGGTTATACCTTGCCAACTCCATCGACCGCGAGCTGCAGCATTTTTCCCGCGGCATGCTGGCATTATTTGCTATTATCAATACGATTTCGGGAATTCTGGTGCGTGCGCTGATCCGTAGAATCCTGCATCTGATGCGCAAACGCGGTTATAATTTGAAACACATTTTGCTGGTGGGGTATTCTCGTGCGGCGGAAGCCTATATCGACCGGATTATCGCCAATCCCCAGTGGGGCTATATGGTGCGGGGCATTCTGGACGATAATGTGCCGAGAGGCGCGGTTTACAAGGGAGTCAAGGTGCTTGGTTCCATCGATAACCTGCCCTTTATCCTGCCGGAAAACAAACTGGATGAGATCGCTGTGACCCTTGCGCTGCAGGACTACGACCGTCTGGAAGAGATTGTCAATCTCTGTGAAAAATCCGGCGTGCATACGAAGTTTATTCCGGACTATAACAGCCTGATTCCGGGCAAGCCTTATACGGAGGATCTTGGCGGACTGCCGGTCATCAACATCCGTTATGTCCCGCTGAGCAACACATTAAATGCGGTTGCAAAGCGCGCTGTGGATATTGTCGGTTCGCTTTGCGGATTGATAGTGACGTCGCCGCTTCTTTTGATCGTAGCAATTTTGATCCGTGCGACGAGTAAGGGACCGATTATTTTCAGTCAGGAAAGAATCGGACAGCACAATCATGCGTTTAAAATGTACAAATTCCGTACAATGTATGTTCAGGACACCACGGAAGAAAAGAAGGGCTGGACGACGAAAAACGATCCCCGCGTCACAAAGGTGGGGCGGATTCTGCGCAAGACCAGCATTGATGAGCTGCCGCAGCTGTTTAATATCCTGATCGGGGATATGAGTCTGGTAGGTCCCAGACCGGAGCGCCCGCAGTATGTTGAGAAGTTTAAGGAAGAGATTCCGCGCTATATGATCAAGCACCAGGTTCGTCCGGGGCTGACCGGCTGGGCGCAGATCAACGGCTACCGGGGAGATACGTCGATTCGCAAACGAATTGAGTATGATATTTATTATATTGAAAACTGGAGCATGAGCTTTGATTTCAAAATCATGTTTTTAACTATTTTTAAAGGATTTATCAACGAAAACGCGTATTGATTTGAATGCGTGAAAAAAACACAAGGAGAGGAAAACATGTCAACAGGTACAAATAGTTCTAAGAGAGCACCGCAGAGAAGTGGCAGTTCCAGCAGCAGAAAAAAGATGTCTGCAAAGAAGCGTAAGGCAAAACAGAGAAGAAGAATCATCTTCTTTGCAGTGGAAATCGTAGCGTTGATCGTTTTACTGATTGCGATTGTCGGCGTCAATATGGTAACGAAGATTGACAAGATCAAGATCAATGAAGAAGATATTGTGGTAAACCCGCAGGTAGAAAATAATAAGGAAATGAAAGGCTACCGTAATATCGCACTGTTTGGTGTGGATTCCAGAAAGGGCAAGCTCGGCAAGGGCTCCCGTTCCGACACAGTCATGATCGCATCTATCAATCAGGACACCGGAGACGTCAAGCTGGTTTCCGTTTACCGCGATACCTACTTAAATCTCGGAACGGACAGCTACAATAAAGCGAATGCGGCATATGCGCAGGGCGGTCCGGAGCAGGCGATCAACATGCTGAATATGAACTTTGACCTGGATATCACAGAATATGTGACAGTGGGCTTTGATGCGCTGATCGAGACCATTGACGAGCTGGGCGGCATAGACATTGACGTGCACGATAACGAAATCGACCATCTGAACAACTATCAGCGAAGCATGTTCGTAGAAAATGAAAATGATGCGCTGAACGAGAACATCGTAAAGGTTACGCATTCCGGTATGCAGACGCTGAACGGTCTGCAGGCAACCGCATATTGCCGTATCCGCTATGTCGGCGATGACTTCGGCCGTGCAGAGCGTCAGCGGAAAGTGCTGATGGCATGTATGGATAAGGCAAAGACCATGAGTCCGACTACTCTGGTATCGATCCTGAACAAGGTGATGGAAAATGTATACACCAACCTGGATGTGACGGAAATGGCTTCCATCCTGTCCGACGTTGCAAACTATCAGATCGTAGCACAGGACGGTGTGCCATTTGAAGATAGTCGTACAACCGGCACAATTGGCAAGAAGGGTTCCTGTGTTATTCCGCTGGATCTGGAAACAAACGTTGTCAAGCTCCATGAGCTGCTGTTCGACGTAACCGAGTACGAACCTTCCGATCAGGTAAAACAGTACAGCCAGAAGGTACAGGCAGACACCAGCCAGTATATGAAAAAGTAAAATATGGATTCTGTAAAAGTAGATGTTATCATTCCGACATTTCACCCGAAGGAACGTTTTCTGGCGCTGATGGAGCAGCTGGAGAAGCAGGTGCTTGCGGTGAACCGGATTGTAATTGTAAATACCGAAAAAAAAGCGTTTGAAGCGCTGATGGATTGCGACACATTTTTAAAAGAGCATCCAAAAGCGATGTTATTCCATATCTCTCAGGATGAGTTCGATCATGGAAAAACACGGAACCTCGCTGTTTCCAATTCGGATGCGGAGGTGTTTGTCTGCATGACGCAGGATGCACTTCCGGCGGATGCGTATCTGACGCAGGAGCTGTGCAAGGCCTTGTTTTCCGATGAAAAAATCGCAGCCGCCTATGCAAGACAACTTCCGGAAGAAAATTGCAGCCGAATGGAACGCTATACGAGGCAGTTCAATTACCCGGAGCAGCCGTCGGTCAAAACAAAGGCGGATCTTTTGAGGC
>ENA-OPMP01000871-OPMP01000871.1-human-gut-metagenome-genome-assembly--contig:-NODE-871-length-14529-cov-2.374534_pt1 | contig 14529 bp, 13 predicted proteins | sample MGYA00241527_ERZ501751 | MGnify/ENA primary metagenome ERZ501751 (study PRJEB25962, sample SAMEA2042647) | human gut metagenome | biome: human gut; feature: human-associated habitat; material: faeces... | reverse complement strand
CGGCCGCTTCGCCACCAATGCCGCGGGCGAAATTCTGGTGGATGGTCTGGAACCCGGCATGACGGTCATTGCCCGTGAAGTCAGAGCAAAAACGGGCTACCTGCTGGATGACAGCCCCCAGCACGCACTCATCAAGAGCGGCGAAACGGCGCATTTGCAGTTTCTGAACCAGCCTGCCGGTAATCTCATCATCCGCAAGGTCAGCTCTGGTCCCAACAAGGAGCCGCTGGAGGGCGTAGAGTTTAAGATCACCTACGCGGATGGCAGCTTCGTTCCCGACGCCAACGGCGAACTGTCCAGCAACGGCATTTATTACACCAATAAATCCGGTGAGATCCGCATCTCCGGCGTCGTCGGCACCGTGGTAGCAACGGAAACCAAGACGATTCCGGGGTTCACCATTGACGAAGCTACCCGCACACAGACCGTGGTAGTCAACCCCAACGACACGCAGACGCTGACCTTTTACAACAAACCCACTACAACATTGATTCTCCAGAAATACATTTCCGGCACGAAAAATGAACCGCTTGCCGGGGTACAGTTCCTTGTGACCGACTCCTCCGGTGCGGTAGTTGGCCCCAACAACGGCTACTATACCACCGACTCCGCAGGCCAGATCGTCATTGAGGGTCTGACCGACGGCATGACTGTTACCGCAAAAGAGGTTAAATCTGTGGATGGATTCGTGTTGGACGGGACACCGCAGAGCATTAAGATCGACCAGAGCCAGTCTCCCCAGCGCATGACCTTCTGGAATGAGCGACAGGGCGCGCTCATCATCAACAAGCTGTCCTCTCTGGACCGCAAGACGCCGCTGGAGGGCGTTACCTTCAAAATCACTACGGCTACCGGCGAGTTTGTCCCCGACGAAAACGGAAAAATCAGCTCCAACGGTCTGTACTACACGGATGAGAACGGGCAGATCATCCTCAAGGGCGTCACCGGCACACTGGTGGTGACAGAGGAAAAATCTATCTCCGGTTACACCATCGACGAGAATACGCGCACGCAGACCGTGGTGGTCAACCCCAATGACACGCAGTCCCTCTATTTTTATAATGCTCCCATCGGTGGGCTGGAGCTGGTGAAAGTGAATGCGGCGGACAAAACCCAGCGTATCCCCAACACCACCTTCGAGATCCGCAAGGTGGACGATGCCTTGGTGGATACCGTTACGACGGACAAAAATGGCCGTGTGTTCGTGGCTCTGGAGGATGGCAGCTACTATGCAAAAGAGGTCACATCGAACAAATCGTTCCGGCTGGATGATACGCCCCACTATTTTGAGATCAAGGACGGCAAGCGTGTGACGCTTCAGGTGACCAACAAAAAGCTCAGCGGCATCGTCATCCACAAAATTGACAGCGCCACGGGAGAGGGAATCTATGGCGTAAAGTTTGTCCTCTATGATGCGAACAAGAAGCCCATCGGCGAGTACACCTCGGACGATGAGGGCTACATCTACATTGACGAGATCCCTGGCGGGCTGAGCGGCCGCTTTTATCTGAGAGAACTGGAAGCCGCCCCCGGCTACACGCTGGATAAGCAGTATAAGACCGTCTATGTCTCTCCGGGCAAGACCGTGGAGATCGAGTGGGAAAATACCGCTGTCACGGGCCAGATCCAGATTTATAAGTACGCCGCTGAGTATAACGAGGTCACTGGCACCGCCGCAGGCACCCCGCTCAAGGGCGCTGTTTATGAGATCGTCAATGCCCGCAGCGGCAAGGTGGTGGACTACATCACGACGGACGCCCGGGGCGTTGCGGCCAGCAAGCCGCTGCCGCTGACCCGCTATCAGATCCGAGAGGTCACAGCGCCGTCTTTCTGGCAGATCGACCCCACCGTGCATGATGTGACACTGGAATATCCCGGTCAGATTATCAAGCTCTCTGCCTATGATAAGCCTGCCAGTCTCGGCGTTACCATCACCAAGCGCGGCAACGCACAGGTCATGGCAGGCCAGTCCATGCGCTACGATCTGACGGTGGCGAACACCTCCAACGTGCCGCTGGAGTCCTTCTTCTGGCACGATAAAATTCCCTATGATGTGGCTCGTCCCACGACGCTGACCACCGGCACCTACAGCGCACGGCTCAACTACCGCATCCTCTACAAAACCAACTGCAACACGAGCTATCAGGTGTTGGCGAGCAACCTGCTCACCAGCAATAATTACAGCTTCAGCCTCAACGCCATTCCCATGCAGGCCGGCGAAGTGGTGACCGACATCTATTTTGACTTCGGCAAGATTCCTGTCGGCTTCCAAAGCGTTGTTAATCCCACGCTGAGCGTGATGGTGAACGGAAACGCGGTCAATGGCTATCAGATGGTCAACCGCGCCGATGTGGGCGGCAAATATCAGGGCACATGGCAGACCGCAACGGCAAGCTGGGTGACGATCATCCGCCGTCTCTGGAATACACCTACACTCCCCAAGACTGGCTACTAAATCCAATCCTTTTCAGGGAAAGCGCCCTATCCGGGGCGCTTTCCCAATTCTAATGTGAGGAGTTGAACTATGAAACACAAAAAAGGATTTGCTGCCGTCCTTTTGACGCTGATCATCAGCGCGCTGCTGTCCGTTTCCGCCTTTGCCGCCTCTGACGGCTTTTCTGATGTGCCGGAGGCATCTCCGTTTTATGAAAGCGTCACTTACCTTGCTGGGCAGGGCATTACTTACGGTACGGGAAATGGCCGGTATGCACCGGACACACCGATTACGGTGCGCCAATGGGCAACGATGCTCTGCCGGGCGTTCGATGCCGAGCCGGAAGGCTCTTCATGGCAGGAAGCAGGAACGAATGCTGTTCAGGCAGCTGTCCGCAATGGCTGGTTAGATGCGACTGCGGTTGATGATAAAAACGGCTTTATCTGCCGCGGCGAACTCTATCGGACTGTATTCGCGGCAGCCGGAATCCCGCTCTATGACGCGACGCTCTACAGTCTTGACTGGCTTTCTCCCGGTGAAAACGCCCTGCGCGTCGGCAAGAAGCTTGGGCTTTGTGCTGAGAACAAGACTGCAGCGGAACTCGTCACACGCGCTGAAGCCGCACAGCTTCTTCATGCCGTCCTGACGCAGAACCTGACCGTCACGCCGCCCGATACACCGGTCACAGTGGAAAATCTGATACAGTGGAATGTGAACGCATTCCTGCTGGAACTCCGCAAGGTTCCACAGCCGATCCTTGATGCTTTCAACGAAAATGGCTGGACGTTCGTGATCGGCACGGAGTACCTCACAGCTCTCAGCCGCAAGCTCGGCGTGAATTGCATCGGCGCGGCGGCATACACAGAGAAGCGGATTTACGTTTTCGAGGCCAGCGCGATTCTGCACGAATTCGGACACTTTCTTGATTGCACAATGGGTTTCCCGCAGGAGCATAATGGGACTCGTCAAAGCAAGACTCTATAAGGCACAAAAACTACACTTAACTGTTTGGCCGTTATTGATATGTTGGCCAGCAACCAAGAGAAGACTGCTGCCGTTATGCATCGGCGTAAGCATATAGCAATTGTGCTATGTGTATTTCTTATAGGTTTCTATGTATTCACGGAACAGTTGTTCCAAAGATGGCATTGTATTTTCCAGCGGCCATTCTTCATCCTGTTCAGGTGAAAGGAAGTAGCTTGCCAAATCTGTCAAAGGCCCACAGAACTCTTTTGCCCACACGTTGGTTCCAGCACCATTCGGCACCAGTTCAAAGGACACGCAATGCAGCATATCATCAGATACTTCCAACACTGCTTTTGCTGGTGCCTGCATAGCGCCGCTGTCCGTATAATGTTCCGTACCATCGCAGCCATAATAAAAATGATAGCACACGTGGCACACAATAACGGTTTTTTCGGCTTCTTCGTATGTGCCATAGACCCCAATTTCCGGGATGCAAATGTCCGCATTCGGTGTTCGATTCCGTGCGGCAACAGCGGCATCAAATAGCACCGCGTCCCGTTCTGATAAATCAAATTGCTCAGAGCAAGGATTTGGGAATATCAGAGCGGACGCATCTTCACTCTGAGCGGATTCCGTGGTTGCTTCGGAGGATTTTTCAGATGAGGATTTCGTCGCTGTTTCGTCCTGCATTGTTCTGGTATTGGCTGTAGCGCTTGCCGGCTTATCGTACACAGGCATTGATATTGCCGTATCAGAGGAACGACATACGCAAGATGTTAAACCAAAAATCAACACAATGAGAAGCGAAACAGCTGCCAAATGTTTTTTTGCCATATCTAAATGATCTCCAAAAATTAATATACACGAATATAGAACTGATGGCTGTTTGCAACATCGTTTTCGGATGTCGGTTTTGCGTAAGTAACAATTCTGTATAGGCCGGTTTCGGTGAATTCATATTTATCCATGCTAATTCTGCTACAATTATATTTCGTTGTGGTTGTATACGCTCCAGAGGGCTTGAATACACGCATCGTCATCTTGTATTGTGTCCCAGTTGCAAAACTCTCGATAGTCTTTTCTGTATTTTGAGCTTGTGGCGGCATCAAAGTTCCTTATAATGCCGAATCATTCTTTTAAGCAAATAGTTTCACTCTCTTGATTAAGACGCGTTTTCAATTATTACTTGAATTAGGTTGCCAGTATCAGAAGTAATTTCTAGGATAATATCGTCATTTTTCTCGTTAATGACCCAATAGGAGAATTCTGTGCAATTTGCGCGCAAGTCTTCTATGGTCGTATTTTCCGGGATTATCGTCATCTGCATATTCATAATCCCGCTCGAAAAAAGCCGGTAAAACGCCAAATTGGTTTCTTGTATTAACTCTGGATCGCTAAGATAGTTCACTGTTAGAAAAAAAATACGTTTTGGGTCTCGAAGCATAGCTACAATATACTGTTTCTCTATAGGGTGCGTAGTATAGTAGGTGTCATCTATATTACTTTCCGCCAAGATAAAATTCACAGGTGCCCCAGTTCTTAAAAAATACAACCAATTTTCCAAGGATGATGCCGATGTTATGTAATTTAAATCAGTGTCATCATATGTAAGCATTAACTCCCATGCAATTAGAGCAATTGCTTTATCGTTTCCCGAAAAACTCACATTTTGATTATCGCTGACATAACAAAGGGATTCATGGTTGATAATATACTCAAAACAATACAACGCCAATGGCTCAGTATTGCCCTTGAAATATTCTTCCAAGTACCCATTGTTTAGTAATATTTCCTCGATTCTCCTTACGGAATAATCATGGGGAGATTTTTCTTCAAGCAATACTGAGATATTGCGAACAAACTCCTCGGCATCATTAACAAAAGGCCCCTGCCGCACCTTTCCGATATGCTCAGCCAGTGGTGTCTCCACCACCGGCTGAGTTGCCACCTCGACATTTGATGAAATTGCTCTGCAGCCTGACATAACAATTGCATATAGGACAACTGCAAGCATGGCAAGGATCACGCAATAGAAACGCTTCATCGGAATCACCTCCGGTCAATTTCTGTAACAACTCTATACCCGCTTGTATATCCACAATCAAAGTTCAGATCAACGAATGTCGTTGAAGTTACTGCAGTGTAGTATCCCAAATTGTTTGTAAATACTGTGTACCCACAAATTGAAATGAGATATGGTCTTGTTGCGCCAGCATATCCATCATCAATTGTGAAGCACACTTCATCGCCATTCGACAGCGTTTTAATTACAGTTCCGGAACTGTTATATTACCTTTCTTTGAAATAATCCCCCCTTATTCAATCCTCAAACAATGTATCCACGACCCAATCCGGAATATTATGAAGCTCCATTTCTCCATCCTTTCGCGGAACAGTCCATACGGACGATTCTCCTGTCTCAGGGTTGAGCGTCAGTTCCTGCACGACAAAATACTCCCGCAAGCCACCATCGCATACGCGCCACCAGATAAAGTCGACGTACAGATTCGGATCACCGGGTGTCTGCCTCTCTGCACCGTAGGGTGCGCTGCTTGCTCGCAGGATTAGCGTATACGAAAACGGCCAGATCTCTTCATTTTTACGGATGTAGGACACAATCTGGTCTCTCGCTGCGTAGAGATCGAAGTCGTACTGACCGACCCTGTCCAAATTGGCTGTAACGGAATTTTCCCATGTATCGTGGTGATCCATAAGCGAATAAATTGCGGCATAAGAAGCCGGATACTGCGCCTGCAGTCCTGCTGCGTCCGCTTCATGAATGTGTCCGAATGCCCAGATAAACCAGGTCCGGAACCATTCAAGCGGCGTCTCGGCTTCCAGCTCCAGATCTTCCGGCCCAAGCAGACTCCGGAACACCTCAAACGCCATACAGGACAGATCATGATCGCCCCACGCGGTATTCTGAAGACTGAGGCTGTCAAGCCCGTGGTAAAAGCTGCCGATCAGCTGACTGAGTACCTTCTCCTTTTGCGCCGTGATCATCTCGTATTCCGGGTTGCTTTTCCAGTCATCCAGCGTCTGAAGTGTTTGAAGAACCGCACAAAGATTTTCATAGTCGCCGAGATCCGGAACTGTACTCTGCGGTTCTTGTTCCGCGTGTGATTCTTCCGACAGCGCTTCTTCCGCTTTTTCCGTCGGCTCGGTTATTGTTTCTTCCGTAACTGCCGATTCCGATTCCGGCAGACGGATATCCGTTTGCTCTTGCTGTTTCTGACAGCCCGTCAATACTAGTAGAACGCAGAGCATCGTAAAAAATGTGTGTTTTTTCATTAAGGCCAATCCCCTCGATCAGATCGCTTTGCGCTTCCTATCGATTGTATGATTTTAATGATTTCATCATAAGTTTCAACGCCCGCGATGCTGCACTCGATATTGTCCGCAGTCCACGCTGCAAAATAAACTCCCTTGTTGGTCATGATATAGTATACGGTGCCATTGTATTCGTACTGCTCAGGATCAACCGTGTCCTTTTCATATAGTAAATGATCCTGATTCTCTGAAAACACTGTATACAATAACGTGATCGAAGAATCGCCATTCTCCAAGAGACAGTATAGAGACTCAGGTTGAGTTACGGCGTTGTATTGGAAATCACGTTCCACAAACCCATCAGGAAGATAACTTGGCAAAATCGTCGTAGGTATGCCGTGCATTTCCATCTCATTGGCAATAGGGGTCAACGGTGCCGGAATTTCTTTCGCGGAAGAACGCGCGACTGTTTGCGTATATTCTGACGACTTGAAACCAAATGTCTCTTTGGTCCAGTTGGCAATTGCTCCCCATAAGTCAAGCCCAAATGCATAAGCGGTTAGAGAGGTTGCCAGCAGAACGGCAATGACTGCCGCAAGGATGCGGGCTGTGCGAAGAACCCATTTGCGTGGACGCGTATTTGAACGCGGTGCGGGCCGGAGGATTTGCGTTTTGTCGGAAGTACCATTCAGCTGTGGCTCATCATCAAAATCAAAGAGCGAGCATCCTTCGCTTGAAGCAAAACGATAATTTTTGTTAAAAGAACTCCAAGCGTGATTGACATCTCCGAAATCAGATGACGGCAGCTCCTGATTGCGCTTTGCGATCACCCCCATAATATATAAAATTGCATCAGTATCGGAGTCTTCGCCGTCTGGGAGCTGAGAGTCCTGACGTAAAATTTCGTTCAATTCCTCCGTGCTCATCTCGTCAAACTTTGAAAAATCTCGATAAAAATGCTCTTTGGATTCCGACATCTCTGTGAACCCCCTTTGTTTTTATATGTACACAATTGGTTTGTTGGGGACATACATTAAAAATCTTTCTCAATTATTTTTTTAAGCTTCTTTTTTGCACGTTGCACACGCTTTTTGCAGGCTTCAACCGTAATTCCCAATTCTTCCGCAGCTTCCAACATAGTATATCGACGAACAACGATATTTACAAGAAGCTGAAAATCTTCTTCTCCTAGAGCATCTGAGTAGGCAACAATGAATTCTGTTGTCTCCACAGTTGTGCTTGCCTGCGGCTCATACGCAGACATCGCCGCAAGTAGTGCATTACTAAGTCTAGCCTCAGTTCGCCGTCTATTACGAATCACATTTTTAAGTGTATTGACGAGCCAACCACGTGGATTTTTACTGCTCATCAATCCATCTGGCTTAATACACGCAATTCGAAAAGTATCTTGTACAACTTCTTCAGCAAGTGCCTTGCTTCCCAGTGCACTCATCGCGTAGATACACAGACGGGTGTACATCTCCCGGTAAAGTCGCTCGATATATTCCTCTTCTTCTTGATTTAAACTCATGTTATATCCTTCTTGGCCAAGAGTCTTGCTCAACACTATTTATTCCGATTTTGAAAATTCTTCAATACAAAGTTGAACCAAACGTTCTACTGCGATTATAAACGATTCGGGCTTATCCCTCAAGAGTGTCTCGATGTTTCGGATGCGAGCATCAGCTTGGTTTGGGTATATCAGATAATCCACACTTACGCCCAGGCAATTTGCTAGGTCATATAGTACTGAAATACTGACGCCTTTATTTCCGCGTTCGAGATTTGCATAAAATGATGTACTGATATCCACCTTTTCAGCAAGCTGTTCTTGGGTTAATCCATACTGTGTTCACAAACGCGCAGATTCATTCCGATTATTGTAGCAATTCTCTTGTCCATGTCAACCACTCCTTGCGGAATAATTATATTTTCCGCAAGAGATAGCCGGAATAATCCAAAGGAGTGCATTTTTATTTCCGCCAGAAATATTCTTTAGAGTTTTCAATTAATTGTCCCCATATGCTACGATATTAACATAATTAAGTGGATAGCAAAAGAAAATATAATCGGGTAATCGAAGCAGGATAACGACATTTCCTTGGAACAGGGCGAGCCACTTATTTTATTGGTACATATGGTAACCGAAATAATCGGTTTCAGCCATATGATTGCGCAACCAAAATGGCCTATGATTATTCTAAAGTGGGCGACAAAAATGTTCAGATTCGGAATTTGGACACCGACGAGGTCTTTACCTACTATCAGGCCGATGTTGGCGCATTGCCCGATGCAATTATCGACATTTGGGGCGAGGACAACATCCGCGAGCTTGCAGGAACCCCGGATGGAGCGCCGACAGATAACGCAAATAATGTGAGATATTACCACGAGAGGTTTTCTGATCAAACAGCCCCTGCCAGATAAAAACGCTTAGAGAGGATATCCGCCTCTGCTCCCGGCAGCGGCGGATGTCCTGCCCTTTTTGAAACAGGAGGAGAGATATGAAAGCAAAGCAATTGATTTCCATTCTTCTTATGCTGCTGCTACTGACGGCGTGTAGCGCAAACACCGACCTTGACCTTCCGGACGAAGCAGGTTCATCGGAACAGACGTCCAACATGGACGCCTCTGCCGCTGAACCGGAAGACGGGGCGGAAAAGCCGACGCTGCCAGAGATCGAGACGCCCGAGGGAGCCCCGGACACAGAACTAGTGGAGACGCTGCTTGTCACTGTGGTAGATAACATCAACGGCGAAAATACGGATGACGGCGTGGAGCTAGTCATCTATGCTTACGATGAACAGTCGCAGGCGTTTCGGGTAATCTTCAAGACGCCAATCGGCCCATATGTGTATCCGGCCAATACGGTGGATTTTGAACACCAGATCGTCTACTACGCGTCTGCACGCCCGGACGAGACATATGACAACCTATATTCGTGTGATTTGAAAACAGGAAATGTCCAGCGGCTGACGGATGGAAAAAATGCGTTTAATGATCTTCTCTTTGTGGATGGCACGCTCTATGCCAATGTGGCTCGGGAGTTCTGCACAACCTGTCAGCCCGCCCGGTTTGACCTTGACAGCCAGACGTTTACCTATCGAAATGAGGCCGACGACGATACGTGGCATCACTCCTTCTCCTATGACGATTACGCAGACGAATTTTTGATCCTCACTTGCTCGGATGCGGAAATGCGGACACACCGCGTTGCGGCGGAGACACATATCCGGCCTAAAACAATTTCTTTGATCGACGCAACATTTGAGAATGTCACACCTCTGTTTTTTACGGAGGATTTTGAAATCTGTCTGACCCGACGGCTGAATGAAAATACCATTCTGATGACAACAGAGCCACAGATGGTCAGTGGAAAGCGTACACTCAAACGTCTGGACATCACCTCGCAGGAGGTGGAGAATGTGGCAATTCCCGGAATTCAGCAGGTTCATATGTTCTATCCTTCCTTGGACGGCAATACCCTGTATTTCGTCGGCCAGGCGGAGGGCAAGACAATCTGGAACGTTTACCGCTATGCGCTGGACACGCAGGAACTGACGCAGCTCACGTTCCCCAAACAGCCCGACCGGATCATTGACATACAGATCACGCACCAGCCCTGCGGGCCTGATTTTTCACATGGATGTTGCGTCCTCGAAGACGAAGGCCTAAAAAAATAACCTTTTGGATTACGCACTGACAGAATGCAGTGCTCCTCAGGCAAAACAAAGAAGACGTAGTCCCGAAACAGACGAATCAATCAGTATCTAATGGAAAATATGGAACCAAATGAATGCCATGAAAGGAAGGACAACTATGAAAAAGAAAATCCGTATTTTTGCCCTACTTTTGGTTGTAGCGATGCTCTTATCGGCATTTGCCTATGCTCATGAAGAAACGGACAGCGCGAAGATTCACTTAACAGGTGAAACGTTGAGCGAAGCCGATGATGTTCAAGCTATCGGCAACCGAGCTATCTTTATTTCTACGCAGAATAAGATTGCCAGCGTTGATGACTCGCAACAAGAATATGTTGCAGAGTACGTGCCAGAATACCAGATTGAATTTGCTATACCATATCAGAACAAAGGCGTCATGATTGGCAGTGAAAAACCGACTATGGTCGCGTGCCCTAACGCATTGTGCAAGGATGAATATGAGCTGTCATGGGAGGGCACGTATGAGTACTTTGATTTGACCACAGGCGCAGTTCGGGCCATCCGTGACCCGAACACATTTTACATTGCGGCAACAAGTGTTGGCCTCACAGATCAGTCAAACTATACAACCACCATAAACGGAAAAAGCATTCCTAACGCGCAATATCCCGCAGGCGGCACATATAGCGGATCGACCAGCACGAGTTTTGGTACAGGTTCACAATGCCACGGATTTGGGCTCTATATCTATGACTACTTATTTGGAAGCAGTGGTGCAAAATGCTCTCAGGGTTTTGAGTATATCGGAAACTATACTCAAACGCAAATAAAGAACAAACTTCAGTCTTTTGCTCTTGGAACGCTGCTCAGAGTTAGCTACAGCGGCAGCACATCAGATGAGCATACAATGATTTTGGTTGGCAGAGACAGCACTGGCGTTATCATCTACCATGCAAACTGGCCTGATAACGGCACTGTAGCAATTTCACATGTGACATGGAGTGGATTTGCACAAACGTTCCCCTACTTGGATTTTATTATTTGTCCGCATAATGTGAATGTCTGGAAGCCATATTCCTCGACGCAGCACAGAGGAGCATGCACAGCGTGCGGGACTTATCTTTACGGAAGTCACTACGCACAAGTCGGTGGTATGGGGACTTGTCTGGTCTGTGGCTATTATGGAAATATGCCAGGATTGACCAGCACAGGTCATGAGACAGAATGATCGCGAGGTATGTTCTATGATAGGAGTCGTTACTCTGCAGCGAAAAAGTGTGATGTGTCTCCTGCTGCTTGTGATTGCGGTGTTGATGCTGAGCGGTTGCCATCAACAAAGTCGTAGTGCGCAGATAGATATTGCTGTGCAGCAACCGCCAGGGGTGGAGCAGCCCACTGAGGCACAGCCTACGCCGCAAGCGCGCCCAGCCAAACCGGAACAGGCAGAAGATCCGTCATTTCTCTCTCCTGAAAGCGACGGGGACTACGATCTGGTATTCTTCTTTGCCACAGCGGACATCGGCGATTATGAATTTTCCATCGCCCCCGAGGGCAGCGACGATTGGCAGAAGCTCGACGAGGCGCACTGGCTGGGAACCTGCGGCCAGTCAGAGGAGCACAGCCGGGTGCATCAGCAGCCCTCGCATATTTCAAAGTTCGGATTCCGCTTCGCGGATGAAGCAGACGGACGCTATCAGCTCAGGACTACGACGGTCGGGGTGACGCCCGCTGAGGTGCAGGAGCTATGGTCGCTTGAGATCAAGGATCAGACAACGCTGCTCGTCGTGGGAAGCGACCCGAAGACGGGTAAGCAGCTGCCGGAGCTTCTGCCCATGCGGCGCTGCGCCGACTGCCCGCAAAGCTGGTTTTTCCAGGAGGGCGATCCCGCCGAAGCGGGGCCGGAGGTCATCGACTGCTGCTATGTTGCCCTGCCGAACGAGGAGGCGGCCAGCTATTTCCTTGCCCCGGAGGGCTGCGAGGATTGGATTGCCGTGAGCGCGGAGGCAAGCGATGGCCTGTGTGAAAACGAGAAAATCCACGGCGAAAGCTACCGTCTGCTTCGCGTTCCCCTTGACGCAGACGCGGAAGGTACGCGCTATCAGCTTCATCGGGAAGAAACCAACAAAGTCACGGCCACATGGCACGACATTTGCATCACGGACGATCACACCCTGCTTCGGGTGTACAGACAGCCGGGATCAGCGGCGTGGCAGTCTGCCTGGTGCGCGGGGGAAGAACTGCTGCTGGTGGAAAGCTTCGCCCGCTGCGGCGAATGCCCGAAAAACTGGCCGGAGGGACGCCGTCAGAAATGCGGCACTACCGCCCTGAGCGCAAACGCAGACGCCCCTGTTGGAGAAAGCGTCTGCGAAGATCTGGAATTCTACTTTGGCGCGGACAACGTGGGCTGGTACGAGTTCTCCATCGCGCCGGAGGGAAGCGATGCGTGGGTCAAGCTGGATGACGTGTGTATAGATCGCGGCTGGAGCGCGGACGGTTACGTCTGTCCGTCTAAGTATGGCGTCCGATTTGAAGAAGGCAGCGGGCTGTATCAGCTCCGCGCCACTGTCAAGGCCCCGCTGCCGTTTGCAATATCGAACATCTGGCACAACCTGCCGCTGCAGCCGGAGGGGGCGCTTCTGTATGTGGCCTGCCCGCCCGGAGCCGAGCAGTGGCAGGAAGCGATTGCTGCGACACAGGCCGTGATCGTAACGCAAATGGAGCCGGAGGGATTGAGGGAATAAGCTATAAGAATTCCATCGCATAAAGCAGGAGGAAAAAATGAAAACAAAGCAACGATATTTTGTTTTTAGTTTTCCTGCTGTCGGCACTGTCACCTGCTGTGGCTGCATCAAATGGAAACGCAACTGACACGGAAGCGCAGATAGATCAAACGGAAAACGTAGTTTGTTATGAGACGTTCTTTCAGTAGATTCTATATTCTAATGAAGATAGCTATGTACTTGAGAACATACTTTCGCATGAAGAAATCGCTGGGATGGATCTATTTGAAGTGATAGATGGAGATTTGTACTAGCTGTGACTCAGACGTGCATTGTTGCAAAAAAACGTACGTCCTGTCAGAACGGGCAGTATGATTCTTCCGGTGGGATACATTGCTTTGTGCAATGTGTCTCACCGTAGATTTTATGCTTTAAACAAATTCGGACTTGCCACTGCCGTAAATCCCGCCGAACCAGTAATAACCACGCCGTTCGCACCGCCGCTGCAATGGACGATCAGCAGATTGCCGTCTGCGTCTGTGCCTCCAGCGATGCCAACGTGGGAATCATCCGGATAAAAGACCAGATCGCCGGGTTGGGCTTCGCCCCAAGGAATATCCGTGCAGTAGCTGTGCTGCATGGCCGCGCCGCCGCGTCAGCAAGTTTTTCCCGGTGACAGTGGCGCTGGTGTTTGGAAGCAATATGCTGGTGAAGCTGTCTCCGACTCTAACCCTGTCCCGCGGCTCGGCCAAGACAACATCCGCCATTGAAGAACGGATCAGTCGTTCGCCCTACAAGGAGATGGACATTTTTAGAAAATCCGTGCTTCTAGGCTCCATGGGCTGCGGCTTTACATACGGCGATGCCTATGAGAATGCCAGTGGGCAATTGACGCTGACGTATAAAATGCCCCTTGAGCTGTAGAGACGCCTCAGATAACGCATTTGCTGCCGTGAATGTAAAATCAAACTGCTATGAGATTATGAAGACACCGTATAAAGAGAAGGAGCAGAATCCCTGTTGGTTCAAGGGGCGTTTACACGTTGCACTTTCTCCGCTCGTTGCAGCAAGCGATTTCCGCTGCTTGCGAAAATTGCACTGCACTTCTCTTCAACGCTAATCCTTATCCCCAGAGAATCATGCATTGGAGAGACACTGCTTCATACAAACATTACAAAGCGTGGCGTTCTTATTTGAGGACTCTCCTGATAGCGTCAGCGAATGGCTATAGTCGAGGCGCTATTGAGAAAAAGCAAAGGGATGAAGGAAAAATAGGTAGGCAGACTACCCGTGACTATATACTTACAGTTAACAGACTCAATTTCTTGACACGAAAGGTAAGCGGCTAACCATATTGTAAAACAAAATGGGCTGCAGCAAGATGCGGCTATTTTCTCAAGACAAGATGGTTTGCTTCGTAATTTTTTACAGCGGCCAATGGCGCAGGTTTGTTTTTGATAACAGAACTGCGCCATTG
>ENA-OPMP01000860-OPMP01000860.1-human-gut-metagenome-genome-assembly--contig:-NODE-860-length-14600-cov-6.843658_pt1 | contig 14600 bp, 9 predicted proteins | sample MGYA00241527_ERZ501751 | MGnify/ENA primary metagenome ERZ501751 (study PRJEB25962, sample SAMEA2042647) | human gut metagenome | biome: human gut; feature: human-associated habitat; material: faeces... | reverse complement strand
GTGAAAGTAGGAGGTAAATGCCTTTTACGAATAACATTTACCTCCTACCCAATTAGGCAAAACAGAGGGTCAGTACACTCTTTCGCCAAAGATGGCTGTTCCCACACGCACGATGTTAGACCCACACTCGATGGCAATCTTATAGTCGTGGCTCATGCCCCAGCTGCGCTGTGAGAAGGTAGAGTCGGAGGCGAAGAAACGGGCCTTCACCGTGTCGAAGAGTTGCTTGCCCTCGCTGAACTCGCGGCGTATCTGCTCCTCGTCATCGGTGTTGGAGGCCATCATCATAAGACCACTGATGTGAACGTTCTTAAGTTCGCGCCATTCGCCGCCCTCCAACAGAGCCATGAGGTCGTTAGGAGAGAGACCATACTTGGTCGCCTCTTGCGCTATGTGCAGCTCCAGCAACACGCTGATCACGCGGTCATGAGCAGCTGCCTGCTTGTTTATCTCACGCAGCAGTTTTAGTGAGTCCACCGCCTCAATCATGTGAATATACGGAGCGATGTATTTCACCTTGTTTGTTTGCAGATGTCCTATGAAGTGCCACTCAATGTCGTTGGGCAGCTCCTCCACCTTTTTTGCCAGTTCCTGCTCGCGGCTCTCGCCGAAGACCCGCTGTCCGGCGTTGTAGGCCTCGCGTATGTACTCGGCAGGATGAAACTTGCTCACCGCCACCAGTCGCACGCCCTCAGGAAGTGAGTTGCGCACGGCTTGCAGGTTGGCGGCAACGTCACTCAATGTGCTCATTCTTTTGTCCTCCTGTGTTGGTTTTACTTCTCTTCGTTCTTGGCGTCCTCGGCAGCCTCATACTCGGGCTTGTCGTTGACCTCATCCTTCTTTGTCTTAGCATGATGCTCGTACACATCCATGATTTTTGTCTCCGACATGTTGGCTATAACATAGTCGACCATGGTTGTGCCCATCACCTGCTCCACGTTCTTAACGGCAGCGTTGAAAGAGCCAGCCTGCACAAGATAGTTGGTGTTGGTGCGCTTTTCCTTGCCTGTCTTTTCATCTATAGTGATGAATGTGAGTTTTGCCTTGTACCACTTGTCATCGTTGGCGTTGTCGCTGAAGAAGATTTCGCCGTAGTTGGCGGGAGTGATATTCTTTACGTTAAATTCGCCTGAGACGAATGCTGTCATCTCCTTGGTGATAGCTTCCTCGGCCTCGCCGAATGTGAATGCGTCGACAACGTATGTCTCTGTCACCATCTTCTGTAAGCCATCTTCCATCTGACGCTCGTAGCGCACTGCTGTCTCAAACCAATTTGCTGTTCTTGTTCTCATAATTGTAATCTAAAAATGTCTATGTTTTTATTTTAATAATTCGTGTTATCCAAGAGGCCTTGTGGACCCAAGGCTTTGTTTCGAACGGCAAAAGTAATAATTTCTTCTGACATATTGATTGTTTTTCTGCATAAATAATTTTAATTTGTGGCTGGTTGTTTAAGAATAAAATTCTCATTTGCTTCGCTTAATCGGAATTTTGCACTAACTTTGCAGCATAAAACATGGAAGAAAAATAATTATGACTTATTCTATTGAAAAAGTAACCACTCTTATTGGTGCGCGACGCTACGGCGACCGCGAGGCCACAATAGGCTTCCTTCTCACCGACAGCCGTTCGCTCTGCTTTCCTGAAGAGACTCTGTTCTTCGCGCTGAAGACAGAAAGAAGGGACGGACACAGCTACATTGAAGATCTCTACCGTCGCGGCGTGAGAAACTTTGTTGTGGAGACACTTCCACACAACTACAGCGCAAGCTATCCCGATGCCAACTTCTTGAAGGTGGTAGATTCGCGTGAGGCGCTTCAGCGATTGGCAGAGCGTCATCGCGATGAGTTCCAGATCCCTGTTGTGGGCATAACAGGCAGTAACGGAAAGACAATTGTAAAGGAATGGCTCTCGCAGCTGCTCTCGCCAGATATGGTGGTGACACGGTCGCCACGCAGCTATAACTCACAGATAGGTGTGCCGCTCTCGGTGTGGCTGCTTGACGAGCAGTCGGAGGTGGCGCTCTTTGAAGCAGGCATAAGCAAGCCTGGTGAGATGCAGGCGTTGCGCGACATCATACAGCCCACCATCGGTGTGTTCACCTGTCTTGGTGCTGCCCATCAGGAAAATTTTGCGTCTATGGAAGACAAGCTGAAGGAGAAGCTAACGCTCTTCCATGATGCAAAGAGCGTGATCTACTGCATGGACGACGAGATGGCAACAAAGACCATCGCTCAGTTGGCTTACAAAGGTGAGCAGCTCGCGTGGTCGCGTCACAACCCCAAGGCACCGTTCTTTGTGAGCAAGGTGGAGAAAGGTGACAGCTCAACACACATATCTTATATATATAAGGGTGAGAGCGCAAGCTATGAGACACCGTTCATCGACGATGCGTCGGTCATGAACTCAATAACCTGTGCCGTGGTGGCTCGTCATCTCGGACTGTCTGCCGACACGCTCGCGCAGCGCATGCCTCTGCTTGAGCCTGTGGCCATGCGCCTGGAGGTGAAGGAAGGACAGCACGGATGCACGCTCATAAACGACAGCTACAACTCTGACATCAACTCGCTCGACATTGCGCTCGACTTTATGAACCGCCGCCCCGACCACCGTAACCGTCGCCGCACACTCATTCTTAGCGACATCTTGCAGTCGGGCCTGCAGCCAATGGAGCTTTATTCGGAGGTGTCACGACTGGCTGTGGAGCGTGGCGTGCAGAAGTTTATAGGTATAGGCCCCGACCTCTGTGAAAACGCCAACTGCATACATGTCGGTGAGCAACGCTTCTTCCCCACGGTTGAGGCTTTCATAGCCAGCGAGATGTTCAAACATCTGCACGACGAGGTTATCTTGCTGAAGGGAGCACGACAGTTTGGCTTCGACCATCTCACCGAGCTACTTGTGCGCAAGGTGCATGAGACCACGCTTGAGGTGAACCTCAACGCTGTGGTTGACAACCTCAACTTCTATCGTTCGTTCATGAAACCCGAAACCAAGCTTGTGTGCATGATCAAAGCCGATGGCTATGGAGCAGGGGCTGTGGAGATTGCGAAGACGCTGCAAGACCACCGTGTCGACTATCTGGCTGTGGCCGTGGCCGACGAGGGTGTGACGCTGCGCAAGAACGGCATCACGTCAAACATCATGATTATGAACCCTGAGATGACGGCCTTCAAGACAATGTTCGACTATGACCTTGAGCCTGAAGTCTACTCGTTCCGTCTGCTCGATGCTCTTGTCAAGGCAGCAGAGCGTGAGGGCGTGACAGGATTCCCCGTACACATAAAGCTCGACACCGGCATGCACCGGTTGGGCTTCGACCCCGAGCACGACATGGAGGAGCTGATAGACCGTCTGAAGCATCAGAACGCCATCATACCGCGTTCGGTGTTCTCCCATTTTGTAGGCTCCGACAGCGATGGCTTCGACGAGTTCTCTGCTCATCAGTTTGCTCTCTTCGAGAAGGGCAGCACAGAGCTGCAGGCCGCCTTCCAGCACCATATCATCAGACACATGGACAACTCGGCCGGCATAGAACATTTCCCAGAGAGACAGATGGACATGTGCCGTCTGGGCCTGGGCCTCTATGGCATCGACTCGCGCAACAACCACATTATAAACAATGTGTCGACGCTGAAGACAACAATACTTCAGATCCATAACGTGGCAGCAAGCGAGACCGTGGGATACAGCAGAAAGGGAACGCTCGACCGCGACAGTAGAATTGCAGCCATACCTATAGGCTATGCTGACGGACTGAACCGCAAGTTGGGCAACCGCCACTGCTATTGTCTGGTAAACGGACAGAAGGCACCTTATGTGGGCAACATCTGCATGGACGTGGCAATGATCGACGTTACCGACATCGACTGTAAGGAGGGCGACTCTGTAGAGATCTTTGGTGACAACCTCCCCGTGACCGTTCTCTCCGACGTGCTCGACACCATTCCCTATGAGGTGCTCACGGGCATCAGCAACCGCGTGAAACGTGTCTATTTCCAAGATTAATGCTTTTTAAAACAAGATGACTTTTTTAGAAAAAACACTTGGTTACGATTCTTCCAAGTCGACAGTGAAAACTGAACTTGTGGCTGGCGCCACCACATTCCTTACGATGTGTTACATCCTGGCCGTCAACCCGACAATCCTCGCGACCACTGGAATGGACAAAGGGGCTCTCTTCACCGCCACCGCCATTGCGGCAGCCGTGGCAACGTTGTTGCTCGCTTTCATGGCTAAGCTGCCGTTTGCGCAAGCACCGAGCATGGGTCTTAACGCGTTCTTCGCGTTCACCATGTGTCAGGCCATGCACCTCACATGGCAACAGTCGTTGGCTGCTTTGTTTGTGGAAGGCGTAATCTTTGTTCTTATTACCTTCTTGAACATTCGTGAGAAAATTCTTGACAGCATACCTGTCAACCTGCGCCATTCCATCTCGGCAGGAATAGGCATGTTCATTGCCTTCATCGGTCTTAAGAACGCCCACATCATCGTGTCAAACCCCGACACGTTCGTGGCTCTGGGCAAGTTCACCCCCGAGGCAATACTCGGCATCATCGCCATCCTTTTGAGTGGTGTGCTCATGGCACGTCGTGTCAAAGGGTCGCTCTTCATTGCCATCATCCTGGCAACCGTTATCGGCATTCCGCTCGGTGTGACCGTCTTGCCTGAAGGATGGCTTCCCGTGTCGGCTCCCCACTCGCTGGAGCCGATCTTCTGCCAGTTCGACTTCAACGGCCTCTTCACCCTCGACATGGCCATCGTGATCTTCTCGTTGCTCATCATCAACATCTTCGACACCGTGGGCACGCTCGTGGGTCTGGCTGAGAAGGCAGGCGTGGTGCGTCCCGATGGAAGCATTCCGCGTGTGCGTGAGGCCATGCTCAGCGACGCCATAGGCACAACCGTCGGTGCCATGCTCGGAAGCTCAACCATCACCACCTATGTGGAGAGCGCTTCGGGCATTGCCGAGGGCGGTCGCAGCGGACTGACATCGGCGTTCACAGGCCTGCTCTTCATCCTTGCCCTCTTCCTCGCCCCTCTGTTCATGCTCATCCCCGCAGCCGCTACCAGTGGCGCTCTCGTCATGGTGGGCGTGCTCATGCTCGACGCGGTAAAGAAGATCAACTTCACCGACGTGACGGAGACGTTTCCTGCCTTCATCACAATGATCACCATGGTTCTTTGTTACAGCATTGCCGACGGCATCTGCCTGGGCATGCTTAGCTATGTGGTCATGAAGCTCTGCTGCTTCAAGTTTAAGGACATTAGCATCACCCTGCTGGTGCTCGCCGTTGTCTTCATCTTCAAGTTTGTGGCAGGGTAGGGGCTAATTGTCCATTGGCTAACAATTGATAACTTCAATACTTAAACTATGAACATAAGAAACATTTCATTAGCCGTTGCTCTTTTGCTCACGGTGCCTGTCATGGCTCAGAAAACGACTAAGCAGCAGAAGGCTAACAAACAAGTTGCTCTGCCAGTGTATAAGCAATCCGCGCAACCCACCGAGGCGCGTGTGGCCGACCTAATCAGCCGCATGACGGTGGAGGAGAAGATCGGTCAGCTTGTCTGTCCGCTGGGCTGGGAGATGTACACCAAGACAGGAAAGAACAGCGTGGAGCCGTCAGAGCTCTTCAAGAAGAAGATGGATGCCGCGCCCATAGGCTCGTTCTGGGCTGTGCTGCGTGCCGACCCATGGACACAGAAGACGCTTGAGACAGGCCTGAACCCCGAACTCTCGGCAAAGGCCCTCAACGCCCTTCAACGTTATGCGGTGGAGAAGACGCGCCTCGGCATACCTATCCTCTTTGCCGAGGAGTGTCCGCACGGCCACATGGCCATCGGCACAACGGTCTTCCCCACATCGCTCAACGCGGCTTCTACATGGAACCCGTCGTTGCTTTACGACATGGGCTCGGCCATTGGTCTTGAAGCAGCTGCACAGGGATCAAACATTGGCTACGGACCTGTGCTCGACGTGGCTCGTGAGCCTCGCTGGTCGCGCATGGAGGAGACCTTCGGCGAAGATCCATGGCTCACATCTGTGCTTGGCACAGCCGTGGTGCGCGGCATGCAGGGCGACAACTCTGCCGACAAGAAACATGTCATCTGCACGCTGAAACACCTTGCTGCCTACGGTGTGCCCGAGGGCGGCCACAACGGTGGACCGGTTTATGGAGGTGAACGTCTGTTGCGCTCACAGTTGCTGCTGCCCTTTGAGACGGCTGTAAGGGCTGGAGCAGGAACGGTCATGACCTCTTACAACAGCATTGACGGTGTGCCCTGTACCTCAAACCGCCACTTGCTCACCGACATGTTGCGTGGCGAGTGGGGCTTCAAAGGCTTTGTCTACAGCGACCTGTTGTCGGTCGAAGGCATTGCCGGCATGGGTGCTGCTGCCAACAACAAGGAGGCGGCTGTGCTTGCTCTGAAGGCTGGTCTCGACATGGATCTCGGCGGTGGAGCTTTCGGCAACAACCTGAAGAAGGCGCTCGACGAGGGTCTTGTAACAATGGCCGACATCGACCGCGCTGTGACCAATGTGCTGACCATGAAGTTTAACCTCGGCCTCTTCGACAATCCTTATGTTCAGCCCAAGCGTGCCCGCGAGGTGTGCCGTTCGGCAGAGCATAAGCAGTTGGCACAGAGGGTTGCTGCTGAGGGTACCGTGCTGCTGAAGAACGATGGCGTGCTGCCCTTGAGCCGCTCAATGAAGCGCATCGCCGTGATTGGTCCTAACGCCGACATGCCTTACAACCAGCTTGGCGACTACACCGCTCCGCAGGCCCGTGAGGAGATCAGTACGGTGCTCGATGGCGTTCGTGCCATGGTGGGCAGCGACATGGAGGTTGTCTATGAGCGTGGTTGCGCTGTCCGTGACACCACCACTGCCGACATCGCCGCCGCCGTGCGTGCCGCCGAAGGTGCCGATGCAGTGGTGCTCGTGGTTGGTGGATCGAGTGCTCGCGATTTTAAGACCAAGTATATTGCCACAGGTGCCGCCACCGTTGACGAGAGCAAGACGCTCTCTGACATGGAGTGTGGCGAGGGTTTCGACCGTGCCACGCTGTCGTTGCTCGGCAAGCAGGAACAGCTCATCGAGGCTGTTGCCAAGACGGGCAAGCCGTTGGTTATCGTCTACATTGAGGGGCGTCCGCTGCTCATGAACCGCGCCTCTGAGGTGGCTAACGCTCTGCTCACGGCATGGTATCCTGGCGAACAGGGCGGCAAGGCCATAGCGTCAATTTTGTTTGGCGATGTCAACCCGTCGGGCAAGTTGCCGGTGAGCATACCGCGCAGCGTGGGACAGCTCCCTGTTTATTATAGCCAGAACATAAAGCGCGACTATATGGACGAGAAGGGCACGCCCCTCTATCCCTTCGGCTACGGTTTGAGCTACACCCGGTTTGCTTATTCAGACCTCACCGTTACGCCGCTCACCGCTTCTTCCGACTCTGTGCGCGTGTCGCTCACCGTTAAGAACACAGGCGAGCGCAGTGGTGACGAGGTGGTGCAGCTTTATCTCTCCGACCGTGCTGCCACGGTGTCGCAGCCGCCTCTCCAGCTCCGTGCTTTCAAGAAGGTGTGTCTCGATGCAGGTGAGAGTGAGCGTGTTGAGTTTACCCTTGGCTTCAAAGAGTTGTCGCTTATCGACCAAGACATGAAGCGTGTGGTTGAGCCGGGCTTCTTCGATGTGCTTGTCGGTTCATCATCTGCCGACATACATCTCAAGGCACAGTTTGAGGTAAAACGTTGATGCAACAAAACGTTGAAAGTTTTGCGGACACGTTATAAAAGTTTCGCGAACATGTTATAGATGTTCCGTCAAAACGTTGAAAACGTCGTGTCAAAGAAGCTTGATGGTCATCGTACTCCGACCGAGGTACACATGTACTCCGACCGAGGTACACACGTCCCCCGACCGAGGTACACATGTACCCCGACCGAGGTACACATGTACCCCGACCGAGGTACACATACGCTCCGACCGAAATGAGCCGACTTTCAAATATTTCTTACATCACTTTTGGGCTTTAAAGGTCTTGTAGGAATGGGCGTTTTGAGCTTGTTTACATAAAAATTAGGGCGAACGCATAATGTTGCGTCCGCCCTAATTCTGTTTATCCGCCATTTAAGACCTTTGTTTTTCCCTTATTGGCTTTATCCTTTTTTACCTTTTGTTTTTTTCCCCCCATTTACCATCTTGCCTTCTTGTTTTTTTACCTTTTTACCTTTTTACTTTTTTACCTTTAAAAAGGGGCAATCGGATTTTTCACTTTTCACTTTTCACTCTTCACTCTTCACTTAATATCTCCTCCATCCCCTTACGTCTCTTTTCGTTTCGTGGGCAGTCGGGAGCGATATGTCCGAGCGGAATGATGGCCACAGCCTCAAGGTTAGGTTCTGGGAACAGTTCGCGCATCACCGCAGGGTCGAAGTTGCACACCCAGCAGGTGCCCAGTCCGCGTTCCGTAGCGGCGAGACACAGGTGCTCTGTTGCTATTGCCACATCAATGTCGCCGTGAGCCTTGCTGTCGTAGCTACGCGTCCAGCATGCGCTGTTGTCTTTTAAGCACACAATGTAGAGAGGAGCCGTGTGGAACCACTCGCGGTCGTAGGCCAGTTGCAGCTTGGCTTTAGCCTCCTCGCTGCGCACTATGACAAACTTCCACGGTTGTTTGTTCACCGCCGACGGTGCCATGCGCACACACTCCATTATGTAATCAAGATCCTCCTTGCTCACAGGCTCGGCTGTATATTTGCGTGCCGAGAAACGCTTTTTTGAAAGTTCAAGTATGTTCATAAAAAAATTATTTGTTTTGATAGGCGAGGGGAGACATTCCCGACCGCTGCTCGTTCTGTCACCATGTCTTTGAAGGCCATGTTCTCAAGTATCGTAACAGAGAGATGTGCGGCATACGAGCCAAATATATCCTTCAGATGATATTGGCTCGCAAATTCTTCCAAATTATATATTCTTAGGTTCATGCCTGTCAAGCTTTAAAGGCTTGAAAACGATGTTTCTCGTCTTGTTGTCAGTCTTGTTCTTTTTCAAAAAACAGACCTAATCTGTTTTACCGATACGGCAAAATTAATAATAAAAATGGAAATTCTCAAAAGAATTTGTTTTTAAATTTTCGACAATTATTTGTAAAAAACAAAATAGGGGCAGAAATTCTTAAAAAAAAACTTATAATGCGGTCTTTTGCAACCGAGTTGCAAAATAAAAGTGTTATTTTTGCAATGTGAAATTATCTGTACGCAAAAATCTGTCGGTGCTGGCGTTGGTTCTGTTCCTTGTGCTGGTGCTCTTCCCCCATCATCACCACGATGGTGGCGCGTTTTGTGCATCGGTAAAACTGTGCCAGAAAGACGGGCGCGTGAACGATGAACACACGCACCATTGCCACAACCCAAAGCTCGACCAGCATCATCTCTTTGTGCCTGTGGGGCAGAAAGAGCTTCACGCCTTGCATCTTCTTGACGGCGGCGACAGTTTCCTTGACGTTGGCTTTGGAGGCTTCGGCCCGTTTCTTCCTTGCGGTTTTTGGAAGGGCAACAGTTGTGCCCTTTCTCTTTACGCGTCTGTAGGCAGAACCCTCTTTGCTTCTGCTCCTGTGGCGCTTCTTGCTTGCTGCCATGGTAAGCATTGGAAAAGGCGTGGTCCCCCGACCGTTCAATAGTTTTTCCTTTTTTTTATTACACTTTTTTTTCTATCGGGTTATTGCTCAGCAAAAGCCCGGTACAAGCTTACTGTCTTAAAAAAAACTGTAACCGGACGGTTTGAAAATTTTGTAACAGAACCGATTTAAAAAATCAGCAACAAGACCAAACACAATGATTATCAAATATTTTAATGTGCTCATGGCTGCTCTTGCGGTCATGACAATGGTCTCATGTCATGGTGCCGCATCGGGTCACGACCATGACCATGAGGGCGATGAGGCCGTAAACGAGAAAAACCATGACGACGAGGATCACGCCCACGAAGCCAACGAGCACGATGCTCACGGCGAAGAAACCGACGACATTCATTTCACCGAAGCGCAGGCCAAAGCCTGCTGTCTGACGGTGCAGACGCTCACACCTTCGCCCTTTGCCGAGGTGGTGCATGTGAGTGGACGGGTGCTCCCGGCACAGGGAGCAGAGGCCACTGTCACGGCTACCATGGCGGGCATCGTGGCGTTCACGGGCAAGAGCATGACCGAGGGAGCTGCCGTGAGCGCTGGCACAACCCTCTTTGTTGTCGACGCCAAGAGCATGGCAGACGGCAACCCTGCTGCCGTGGCGCAGAGCGAGGCGAAGGCTGCACGGCTGGCTTATGAACGTGCCAAGAAGCTGGCTGCCGACAACATCGTCTCACAACGCGAGCTGGAAGAGGCGCGTCAGCGCTTCGAGGCTGCCAAGGCCACAGCCAAGAGCCTCGGGTCGGCAGCACAGCGACGTGGCGTTGCCACACCCATTGGCGGCTACATTAAGAACCTGCTCGTCAAGCCGGGCGACTATGTGACGGCAGGACAGCCGCTTGCCACCGTCACACAGAACCGACGGGTGCAGCTTCGCGCCGATGTGCCTGAACGTTTCTACACCATGCTGCCGCGCATCGTAACGGCCAACTTCCGCATGGCCTACGACAGCGAGAACCGTGTCTATTCGATAAAGGAGCTTGGCGGGCGACTGGTGTCGAAGGGCAAGGCCTCTGACACCGACGACCATTTTGTGCCCGTGATCTTCGAGTTCAACAACACTGGCGACATCGTGGCTGGCAGCTTTGCCGAGGTTTATCTTCAGGGAGCGCAGCGCAACGGCGTGCTGGCGGTTCCCTCTGAGGCTGTGACCGAGGCGCAAGGGCTCTTTTTTGTTTATGTTAAGACCGCTGCCGACATCTACCGCCGCATGGAGGTCAAGACGGGTGCCACCGACGGACGCCGCATAGAGATTCTCTCCGGTCTTAAGGCTGGCGACAAGGTGGTGGCACACGGAGCCACACAGGTGCGTCTGGCCGCCAGCGCAAGCGTGGTGCCTGAGGGGCATCATCATTAAGTTGACAAGTTGACAAGTTGACAAGGAGATTTGTCCATTCGCTCGGCTTTGCCGCTTGTATTAGCAAGAACTTCACGAGCGAAGCGAGTTATCTTCCTATAACTTCCAATAATTTCTTTCGCTTGCGAAATAAAAAAAATAGAAACAAAACATTCAGAAATCGTGTTAAACAAGATAATTTCTTTTTCGTTGCACAACCGCCCGGTCATTCTGTTCTTCAGCGTGCTGCTCATGGTCGTGGGCATCTGGACGGCGTGCAAGATGGAGGTTGATGTCTTCCCCGATCTCAATGCTCCAACCGTGGTGGTCATGACCGAGGCACAGGGCATGGCATCTGAAGAGGTGGAACGCCTCGTGACCTTCCCCATAGAGACCGCCGTCAACGGTGCCACCGACGTGCGCCGCGTGAGGTCTTCATCAACAACAGGCTTCTCGGTGGTGTGGGTAGAGTTCGACTGGGGTACCGACATCTACCGCGACCGACAGATCGTGTCGGAGAAGTTGGCAACCATCGGCGATGCCTTGCCACAAGGGGTGGGGCAGCCCACGCTCGGACCGCAGTCGAGCATCCTCGGCGAGGTCATGTTCATAGGCCTCACAGCCGACAGCACCTCCATGGGCGACCTGCGCACGCTCGCCGACTGGACTGTTCGTCCGCAGCTCCTCGCCACGGGTGGCGTGGCTCAGGTCACGGTCATGGGCGGCGACATCATGGAATATCAGATACGCATTCATCCTGAGCGCATGCGCCATTATGGTGTGACGCTCACACAGGTCATGGATGCCACGCGCAACATGAACCGCAACGCCTCGGGTGGCGTGCTCTATGAGCGCGGCAACGAGTATATTGTGCGCGGCGTGCTCACCACCGCCGACACCGAGCTTCTCGGACAGGCGGTCGTGGCAACCACAGCCAAGGGACAGCCCGTGGTGCTTGCCGATGTTGCCGACGTCGAGATGGGCGTGAAGAGTCCGAAGATGGGCTTGGCTTCTGTCTCGGGCAAGCCTGCCGTCCTGCTGACCGTCACCAAGCAGCCGTCGACGAGCACGCTTGAGCTCACCGGGAAGCTCGATGAGGTGGTGGAGCAGATGCGGTCGGCGCTGCCCAAGGACGTGAAGGTGAACACGCAGCTCTATCGTCAGCAAAACTTTATCGACTCTTCCATCTCCAACATCAAGAAGTCGCTCGTCGAGGGAGGCATCTTCGTGGTGCTCGTGCTCTTCATCTTCCTCATGAATGCCCGCACAACCGTCATCTCGCTTGTCACCATCCCGCTCTCGCTGCTCATCACCATGCTTGTGCTCCACGTCATGGGGCTCACCATCAACACCATGAGCATCGGCGGCATGGCCATAGCCATCGGCTCGCTTGTCGACGATGCCATTGTTGACGTTGAGAACGTGTTTAAGCGGCTGCGCCAGAACGCCCGTCTGCCCAAGGAGCAACGGCAGGGCAAGCTCGACGTGATCTTCCATGCCTCTCACGAGGTGCGCATGCCGATCCTCAACTCCACCCTCATCATCGTGGTGAGCTTCGTGCCTCTGTTCTTCCTCTCGGGGCTCGAAGGCCGAATGTTGGCACCTCTGGGCGTGAGCTTCATCGTGTCACTCTTCGCCTCTACCGTCGTGGCTCTCACGCTCACACCCGTGCTCTGCTCTTATCTGCTTAAGGACGGCGGAGAAAGTGAAGAGGGAAGAGGGAAGAGTGAAGAATTCAATGGCTTGAGCCTTGAAAGTGAAGAGGGAAGAGTGAAGAGTGAAGAATTCAATAGCTTGAGCCTTGAAAATGAAGGGGGAAGAGTGAAGAGTGAAGAATTCAATAGCTTGAGCCTTGAAAGTGAAGAGGGAAGAGTGAAGAGTGAAGAATTCAATGGAGACAGCCCTCATGGGGCGGGCTCTCAGGAGCCGCGGTGGGTGCGTGCCATGAAGGTGCGCTATGAGCAGCTGCTCATGCGTGTGCTCGACGGTCCCAAGCGTGCCATCCTCATCGCCACAGGCGTGCTGGTGGTTCTTACGCTCGTGCTCTTCTTCAACCTCGGCCGTTCCTTCCTGCCGTCCTTCAACGAGGGGTCGTTCACCATCAACGTGAGCACGCTCCCTGGCGTGTCGTTCGAGGAGAGCGACCGCATGGGTGAGCAGGCAGAGCGTCTGCTGCTTCAGGTGCCCGAGGTCAAGGACGTGGCGCGCAAGACAGGACGTGCTGAGCTCGACGAGCATGCGCTGGGCGTGAACACCAGCGAGATGGAGGTGCCCTTCGAACTTAAAGACCGGAGCAAGGAAGAGGTGATGGTCGACATACGCTCCAAGCTGCGCACGCTCCCCGGTGTTAACGTGGAGATTGGGCAGCCCATCTCTCACCGCATCGACGCCATGCTCTCGGGCACCAAGGCGGGCATTGCCATCAAGGTGTTTGGTCCCGACCTCACCACGCTCCATTCAATAGGCCTGCAGATCCAACAGGCCACACGCTCCATCGACGGCGTGACTGACCTTAACGTGGAGCAACAGGTGGAGCGTCCGCAGCTCGTCATCCGTCCGCGCCGCCTGCTCCTCGCCAGCAACGGCATAACGCTGCCTCAGTTTGCCGCTTACGTCAACGCCGCCTTGGGTGGCGAGGTGGTGAGCCAGGTGCAGGACGGCGGCAAGACCTTCGACCTTACCGTGCGCATGGCCGATGAAGACATCAACTCTATCGACCACATACGCAACATGCTCATCGACACAGCCGACGGCCGACAGGTGTGTCTCTCCGATGTTGCCGACATCTTCTCTTCTGCCGGTCCCAACACCATCAGCCGTGAGAACGCGCAGCGCAAGCTCGTGGTCTCGGCCAACGCTCAGGGACGCGACCTGCGCAGCGTGGTCAACGACATGCGGCAGAGCATAGAGACAAACGTCAAGCTGCCCGACGGCTACCGCGTAGAGTATGGCGGACAGTTTGAGAGTGAGGCATCGGCTTCGCGCCTGCTCCTTGGCCTCTCGGTGGTGAGCATTGTCGTCATCTTGCTGCTGCTCTACCTCCAGTTTCGCTCATGGAAGCAGAGCGTTGTGGTGCTCCTCAACCTGCCCCTTGCCCTCATTGGCGGCGTGCTCGCCCTTGTGGTGACGGGTGGCGTGGTGAGCATTCCTGCCATCATCGGCTTCATCTCGCTCTTCGGAATGGCCACCCGCGGTGGCATGCTGCTTGTCGACCGTTACAACGAGCTGGCGCGTCACGGTCTGTCGCGTCGTGAGGTGGTGCTGCGTGGCTCGCTCGACCGTCTGCTCCCCATCCTCATGACGGCGCTCAGCTCGGGTCTCGCACTCATTCCCTTGGCGCTCGGCAGCAGTTTGCCCGGCAACGAGATCCAGAGCCCCATGGCGCAGGTCATGCTCGGCGGTCTGCTCACCAGCACACTGCTCAACCTCATCATCGTGCCGCTCATGGCACCGTTGAAGGTTAAGGAAACTGGCGATTGATGATGAGCATCTGCTTATTTTTTGCGCTTCGCGCATTTTTAAACATTAATTTCCATTAATTGAACATTCTTGCGCTCCGTAGGTGCTCAGGCGCT
>ENA-OPMP01000855-OPMP01000855.1-human-gut-metagenome-genome-assembly--contig:-NODE-855-length-14617-cov-39.951037_pt1 | contig 14617 bp, 12 predicted proteins | sample MGYA00241527_ERZ501751 | MGnify/ENA primary metagenome ERZ501751 (study PRJEB25962, sample SAMEA2042647) | human gut metagenome | biome: human gut; feature: human-associated habitat; material: faeces... | reverse complement strand
TGGCTGGCAGCGTAAAACTGCTTAGCCTTTATCTCAAATTTTAACGAACTATTGATTTATCTCAATACTGATTATTGCCTTTTTCAACAACAGATTAGCGTCTGTTGTCTCAAATAAAATGAATCATTATGTCGATCTCATTAAAAGATAAGTCTATTATCATCTGTAGCATTGTACGCAATGCGGAACGTGGACTTAAACGGAATATTCCTGTAATAGATGCCTTTTGTAGTAAGTTTAATGACTACAAAATTGTGGTCTATGAGAACAATAGTGCCGACCATACAAAAGAACTGCTCAAAGCTTGGCACCTTAACGACACAGAGCGTATTCATACTATTATGGAAGATACAGATGCACAAGCTACCATTCCATCATCACGCGCAGTTACTGGGAATCCATTCTTTTGCTACAAGCGCATTGCTAAGATGGCCAACTTACGCAATCAATACATGGACTATGTGGAGAAAATGGGTTGGAAAGCTGATTATTTGATGGTGGTTGATTTGGATGTAGCTCAACTATATCTGAAGCCATTACTTAGCTCCTTTGAATTAAATGTTTCTTGGGATGCCGTAGCGGCCTATGGATATTCTACCTCGCCACGCTTGCGTCGCAGATACCACGATAGTTATGCCTTGTGGGAAAATGGTGAAGAGAATACTCCAAAGACCGAGGCTACAATCAAAGAATATGCAGATAAGTATGCCGAACTCTGTAAGGAGGGCAAACCTATTCCTGTTTATTCTGCTTTTGGAGGAGTTGCAATCTATAAGTATGAAGCGATAGCTGGACTAAGATATCAAACACTAGACAATGGGGATGATGCTGTGGAAGTGAAATGCGAGCATTTCAGCATCTACAAGCAAATGCACGATCGTGGATTCAAACAAATCTACATAAATCCGTTAATGTATTTGAAATATCAAGATCTTACCTGGCGTATTGCTTGGAATAGTTTTAAAAGAATCTTTTTGAATAAATAATCATATGTCATCACTTAGACTAAAATCACTCGACATCATCGGATGCAGGGAACAACTGGGCCGCCTGCCCGCAGGCAAACTGCTCATCAATACCATCAATGCACACTCCTACAACACTGCGCTGAAAGACGATCTTTTCGCCGAGGCGCTGATGAAGGGCGATGCACTCATCCCCGACGGGGCGAGCATCGTGAAGGCGTGCCGATGGATCAAAGCAAAGAGCCAGCCGAAAGAACGCATTGCGGGCTGGGACCTCTTTGAATTTGAAATGGAACGCCTCAATCAGCGCGGTGGCAAGTGTATGTTCATGGGTAGCTCGGAGAAGGTGCTGGGCTTGATTAAGGAGCGTGCGGCGGTGGTGTACCCTAATATCGAGGTGGTCACTTACTCGCCTCCCTACAAGCCGGAGTTCAGTAAAGAAGATAATGATGCTATAGTAGCGGCTATCAACGCTGCTAATCCAGATTTACTTTGGATAGGTATGACAGCTCCTAAACAGGAGAAATGGACTTACTCCCATTGGAAAGAACTGAATATCCACTGTCATGTAGGCACTATCGGTGCTGTTTTCGACTTCTTTGCAGGAACAGTAGAGCGTGCACCTATATGGTGGCAAGAGCACGGATTGGAATGGTTGTATCGTTTGTTGAAGGAACCCAAACGCATGTGGCGTAGATACATCATAGGCAACACGCTGTTTCTTTGGAACATGACGAAAGAGTAAATTCTGAAGGTATGTGAGGATGAGAAAGAAAGGGGTCCTTTCATGAAGTTGCGACTTTCGTACGATAGGTATATCAAGTTCATTCGATTCTCCTTAGGTCTCTACGAGGGGAAGGAGTTTTTGACGGGAGGGGCTTTGGTCGATTTTGACTGGAGCGCTTTCTATATTTTCTGCAAAATGCAAACTTTGACGGGGGTGGCATTTGATGGAATTATGCGAATATCCGAGAAATGTAACATCACGCAGGATTTGCTGATGACTTGGTATGGACAAAGTCAAAAGATCAAGAAAAGAAATGCTTTTTTGAATGAGGCCACTTTAGACATATACGATAAGATTGCGGCTACTGGTATGAGGTGCTGCATCCTGAAGGGCCAAGGCAACGCCTTGATGTACCCAAATCCTTATGCTCGTACGCCAGGAGATATAGATGTGTGGGTGAATGCGTCTCGTAAGGAAACCCGAAGGGTAATCTGTGCGCTTGTTAAGGACAAGAAAGATATAGGTAAGGAATCTCTTAACCACATAGAGGCGAAAGTGGGTGGTGTCCAGTTGGAGTTGCATTCTACTCCTGCTATTCTGAACAACCCGCTTCACAATAATCGTTTGCAGAAATGGCTGCGTAGGAACGCAGATTTACAATGTGCCAATCTTGTTACTATAGTAAGCGAAAAAGGCATGGTAGCTATTCCCACGTTATCCTTTAATGTGGTCTATCAGCTACTTCATCTGTATCATCATTATTTTTACGAAGGAATTGGGTTGAGGCAGTTTCTCGATTACTATTTTGTAATCATTAATGCGGAAGGTGGAGTGGGGAAAGATATCCAGCTTACCCTTCGTCGCTTGGGCTTATGGAAGTTTGCTGGTGCGGTGATGTATGTGCTGCATGAGGTGTTCGACTTGACTGAGGACAAGATGATTGCTCCGATGGATGAACAACGTGGACGATTGTTGCTCGAAGATGTGTTGAGAGGTGGCAACTTTGGTCAGCACGACGAAAGCCACCATCATTTACAAGGTGCCGTAGGTCATAACATCTTGCGATTACAGCGCGACTTCCGCTTGCTTCGGTACTATCCCGAAGAGGCGTTGGCCGAGCCTTTCTTCCGCCTATGGCATTTTGTCTGGCGGCGGATGCACGCGTAAACTTTGATAAGGACCATCACGTTGGCATCAGCCAGGGCTTGAAATGATAAAGGGAGATGGCTTTTAGCCTTAGAGCGTTCACCTTGGCTACTTGGGTGATATACAAAAGGTAGTACGATTTTTAGAAATGCAACAATAAGAAATTAGAAACAACGATAGGATTAAATTAAAAACAAACAAAGACTTATGGTAAAAAGAAATGTTGCGCTGATTACGGGCATTACAGGTCAGGATGGTTCGTACCTGGCAGAGCTGTTGTTGGAGAAAGGTTACGACGTTCACGGCACAATTCGTCGATCGTCGGTGGATTATCGTGAGCGCATTGCCCACCTTGAGGGACAACCCAATTTCCACCTTCATTATGCCGACCTGGGTGACTCTATGAGTTTGATTCAGGTGATGAACAAGGTGAAGCCCACTGAGGTGTATAACCTTGCCGCGCAGAGTCACGTTCAGGTGAGCTTCGACTCTCCTGAGTTCACGTGCGATGTGGACGCTACGGGTGTGCTCCGTGTTTTGGAGGCCATCCGCCAGTGTGGATTGGCCGATACCTGCCGTATGTATCAGGCTTCTACGTCAGAGCTGTATGGTAAGGTGGAGGAGGTTCCCCAGAACGAGAACACACCATTCCACCCCTATTCGCCTTACGCTGTGGCCAAGCAGTATGGTTTCTGGATTGTGAAGGAGTATCGTGAGGCATACAATATGTTCTGCTGCTCGGGCATCCTCTTCAACCATGAGAGTGAGCTTCGTGGAGAGACCTTTGTGACACGTAAGATCACCTTGGCCGCTGCTCGCATCAAGCAGGGAAAGCAGGACAAGTTGTATCTTGGTAATCTCGACTCGCTCCGCGACTGGGGCTACGCCAAGGATTACGTGGAGTGTATGTGGCTCATCCTTCAAGCAGAGAAACCTGAGGACTTCGTTATTGCTACGGGTAAGCAGCACTCTGTGCGTGAGTTTGCCGAGTTGGCGTTCCATTATGTTGGCATCGAGCTGAAATGGGAAGGTAAGGGCGAAAACGAGAAGGGCATCTGTACGGAAGGCCCTGAGGAACTTATCGGCAAGACCCTCGTTGAGGTGTCGCCCGACTTCTATCGTCCTACCGACGTGGTGAACCTCTGGGGCGATCCCACCAAGGCCAAGGCCAAACTCAACTGGAACCCCAACACTACCTCTTTCGAGGATCTCGTTCGCATCATGGTGGAGAACGATATGGCCAAGGTGGCCGCCGAAGAAGCTGGCAAGAAGGTGCGTACCAACCTGGCCGAGTATCTGGAGAAAGGTATCGTTAAGTAATGAATCAATAATAAAGTATAATCTGTCAATCACTAAATGGCTAAGAAAGTTTTTGTAAGCGGATGTTACGATCTGCTACATTCTGGCCATGTGGAGTTCTTCCAACAGGCATCGCGCTTTGGCGACCTGTATGTGGGAATAGGCTCTGATGCCACTTATCTTGAGTATAAGCATCGGAAGCCTATGTTCCCACAGGAGGAGCGTCTTTTCATGGTTAAGAACATCAAGGCGGTAAAGGATGCCTATATCAATGAGGGGAGTGGGGTTATCGACTATCTACCCACACTCGACAAGGTGAAACCCGACGTGTTCGTTGTGAACGCGGAGGGAGGATCAGAGGAGAAGCGTAAGATTTGCGAGGAGAGAGGCATCGAGTATGTGGAACTCCAACGTGAACCTCATGCAGGTTTGAAGGCCCGTTCCTCGTCCGACCTGAAGAAAGCCTTGGCCACGGCCTCCGACAACACGACCCAAGAGGTGGGTATTCCCACGCGCTTGGACCTTGCGGGGACGTGGATCGATCAGCCATATGTGAGCCATCACCATCCGGGATGGGCCATCACCATCTCGCTGGAACCCACCTTCGATGTGCGAGACCGATGTGGTCTCTCCACTTCGACACGCAACATGATCAAGAAGATATGGCCGGTGAAACTGCCCAAGATGGATCCGGAAATGTTGGCACGATTGGTGTTCTGCTTTGAGAACAACCCTGAACGCCACGATGGTATCATCTCTGGAGCGCAAGATGCCATCGGCATTTGTGTGCCTGGATTGGCCCGACATTATTATAATAATAACTTTTGGCCAGAGAAGATAGAGAGCACTCAAGATGAGATGACACTTCGCTTCTTGGAGCAACACCTTGTCATGATTCCGCTTGAGCCGCGTCGACCAGGTTGTAGCGTTGTGGAGGGTAAAGACATCACCCCCACAAAAGTGAAGGCACTTGCTGATGCAGCCGACGCTTGTTGGAACGCTATCTTAGCGCACAACCTTGATGGATTTGCCGCTGCTTATAGGGATTCGTTCGCTGCTCAAACGGCGATGTTCCCTGGTATGGTGAATCCTTCAATTAACGGATTTGTTGAGGGAAGCGCCAGTGTGCAACCCATGATCGACAAGTATAGCGCCATGGACGACGTTTTGGCATGGAAGATGCCAGGCGCTGGTGGCGGAGGCTATCTCGCCCTCGTGGTGAACGACAGTAAGGAGTTTGCAAACAATCATCATGAAGCCATCAATCTTCAAATACGAAGGGCATAACTACCTGGGACCATTCCTGATTATCAGTAGTCTCTTTTTCATGTGGGGATTTGCCCATGGCATATTAGAGATTCTGAATCCGCACTTTCAGGAGTCGTTTCATATTAGCAAGACCATGTCTGCCCTTACGCAGGCGGCGGTTTATGGAGCTTACTTCCTTATGGCTTTGCCTGCTGGATGGATCACTCAGAAATGGGGGTATAGGAGGGGTGTAATCACCGGATTGGTATTGTTTGGCGTTGGCGCATTGATGTTTATACCGGGAAGTAGAGTCAATAACTTTTATTTCTTTGTATTGTCATTGTTTGTGATAGGGTGCGGTTTGACTTGTCTGGAGACGAGCGCCAATCCCTATGCCACAGTGCTTGGACATCCCGATAAGGCAGAGAGCAGAATTAACCTCTCGCAATCACTCAATGGAATAGGCTGGATCGTCGGCCCATTGGTGGGAGGCCAACTGCTCTTTACGGGTGTGAGCATTGCTATTCCTTACGCCATCGTAGGAATATTCGTGCTTTTCGTGGCGTTCTTATTGTGCAGGATTACCCTGCCTGATCCGCGGAGGGCACACGAGGCTGATACTAAGGAGAAAACCAAGGAGGTGCCGATGCATACCTTGGCTTTTGGCTTTGGGATGCTCACCTTATTTCTTTATGTGGCCGCCCAGACAGGTGTGAACAGTTTCTTCATCAATTATGCTGAGGAAAGCATTCATATTGAAAAAGAAACAGCAAGCATGTTTTTGGCCTTTGGCGGCATGGGCTTATTTTTCGTAGGTCGATTGGCGGGTAGCGTGCTGATGAACTTCATACGACCCAAATGGGTTCTTCTGGCATGCGCATTGCTCACTTGTGTCGCAACATTCGTTGTTGTGGCGTTTAGTGGTACGATCTCGCTGGTCGCATTCTTCGCTTTATATTTAGGTGAGAGCATTATGTTCCCCACGATTTTCTCTTTGGCATTGAGAGATGCAGGGACACAAACCAAGTTGGCGTCCTCATTGCTTGTGATGACGGTTGTGGGTGGTGCTGTCGCTCCATTACTGATGGGATATATAGCAGATAGCACGGGTAGCATGGCAAAAGCCTTTTTAATTCCTTTGGGGTGTTATGCGGTGATAGGGTCGTATGCCGTAACACGCCAAAGATAACCCAATAAATGGATAACAAATGAGTTTAGATAAAAACGCAAAGATTTATATAGCTGGCCACCATGGTCTTGTGGGATCGGCTATTTGGAATAACCTCAAGCAGAGAGGTTACAATAACTTGGTGGGGAGATCACACAAAGAGCTTGACCTCACTGATCAGTATGCCGTTGAGAAGTTCTTCGATGAGGAGCGTCCCGATGCAGTGGTGTTGGCGGCTGCCTTCGTGGGAGGCATCATGGCCAACTCGCTCTATCGCGCCGACTTCATTATGCAGAACATGAAGATGCAGTGCAACGTCATCAGCAACGCCTATTCGCATGGCGTGAAGAAGTTGCTCTTTTTGGGTTCTACCTGCATCTATCCGAAGAACGCTCCACAGCCGATGAAGGAGGATGTGCTTCTTACTTCACCCCTGGAGTACACCAACGAGGAGTATGCCATCGCTAAGATTGCTGGACTGAAGATGTGCGAAAGCTATAACCTACAGTATGGCACCAATTATATTGCCGTGATGCCGACCAATCTCTATGGTCCGAACGACAATTTCCATTTGGAGAACAGTCATGTGATGCCAGCCATGATGCGTAAGGTGTATTTGGCCAAACTCATCCACGATGGCGACTGGCATAGCATCGAGGTGGACATGAACAAACGCCCCATCAACCCGACCGATAAGCTCCGTGCCATTATTGGCGACGGTAATGTGGATGGTCACAACGACCATGAGCGTATCTTGAAGGCTCTGGAGTTTTATGGCATCTATGATAATAAGGTTGTGCTATGGGGTACAGGTAAGCCGTTGCGCGAGTTCCTTTGGAGCGAAGATATGGCCGATGCCAGTGTCCATGTATTGTTGAACGTTGACTTTAAGGACATTATTGGCATTGAGAAATATTCATCGGTGTTCTATGGTGCCAAAGTGGATGGAGCCGTAGATCGCAACAACTCTGAGGGGCGTGGCGGTGCCATCCCTGCGCTTGGTGAGATTCGCAACTGCCATATCAACGTGGGCACTGGCAAGGAACTTACCATTCGTGAGTTGTCGGAACTGGTGGTGAAGACCGTTGGCTTCGAGGGAACTGTGGAATTCGACGCAAGCAAGCCCGATGGCACAATGCGTAAGCTCATCGATGTGGAGAAGCTCCACTCGTTGGGATGGACCCACAAGGTTGAGATTGAGGATGGCGTGAGAAAACTCTACGACTGGTATCAAGTCAGCCTGAAAGACTAAGAATAAACAACAGCCCTCCATTTCCAACAAATGAGATGTTATGATGGAGGGCCGTTTGTTACATTCTTATTATAAATGATCGTCGTTCATTATTTCCATCGCCTTTTTTCTCCTGCTAACTACTTGGTCTTGACGTTTCGTGACGCGCTATCCCACGGAGGCGTTGAGCGAGCCATTGTTCAGAACGTGCTTCTGGGCTTGGAAGAAACGACATGGATATAAGTAAAATCAAATAAAAACACTATGGAAGTAATAAAGACTGAGATTGAGGGCGTGGTGATCATTGAGCCGCGTATCTTCAAGGACGCTCGTGGATATTTCTTCGAGAGTTTTTCGCAGAGGGAATTTGACGAGAAGGTGCGTCACATCGACTTCTGCCAGGACAATGAGAGCATGAGCAGCTATGGCGTGATGCGTGGCTTGCATTTCCAGCGCCCACCGTTCACCCAGAGCAAGCTGGTGAGGTGTGTGAAGGGTGCCGTGCTCGATGTGGCAGTGGATATCCGCAAGGGATCGCCCACCTACGGCAAGCATGTGGCGGTGGAACTGACCGAAGACAACCATCGCCAGTTTTTTGTGCCCCGTGGCTTCGCCCATGGCTTTGCGGTGCTGAGCGAGACGGCCGTGTTCCAATATAAGTGCGACAACTTCTACCACCCGGAGGCCGATGGTGGCATCAGCATCCTTGATGATAGTCTGGGCATAGACTGGCACATTCCCACCGATCACGCCATCCTTTCGGAGAAGGACACGAAGCACGACCTACTCAAAGACTTCGACAGCCCGTTCGACATCAACGTCAATTTATACAAATGATGATTGAGGGGACGCACATTTGCGCCCCCTCAATTTTTAAGGTTCTTCCGTTTAATGCATAGATGAGATATGGAATGGCTGAAAGGGCTGAAAGAATCGTAGCGATAGAGCCACGCTCTGGAAGGGCAACAGCCTTCTATTCTATGCTTTTGCCCTTAGGGGCGTATGTAAACCCCTTTTTCCCCTTCGCATATCCACGCATTTAACGGAAGAACCATATTTTTTAGAGTCCCCATTTATAGCCAACGGTAAACGTCAATGAGCGATTGTGAGCGGCGGGGCCGTAAGACCTGTTCCACTTATCGCCATCCTGGCGCAAGTTGGTCACTCCGAAATTGTATCTCAGATCAGCCACAAGGTTCTTGTATTCGTAGCTTATGCCAACAGGGACCGACAGGGCAAACGTTTTGATGAAGGCCCCGCTACTGGTTGTGGCGGGCTTACCCTTATAGCTGATTGCATAATCGCCACTTGTGCTCCTGCTTACGGCAAACTCCGGCTGTAGACCGGCTTTCAGGGCAAGCCCTTTCCATACATACACATTAGCGAGGACAGGGGTGGCTATGCTGTTGAGATTGACTTTCAGATCGTCTTTAAAATCAAACTGTTCGCCATTGGGCGTTCCTCTCTTGCCCTTGGTGCCATACTTTGCTCCCTGCTGGGTGTAGAAAACACCTACGGAAAGACCGAACAAGCTGGTAAACTGGTATTGCGCTTCGACACCTGCGGTAAACCCCGCCTTGCGTTTTTGGTTTTCATACGAAATCAGTCCCCATTTTCCTGGATCAGAATCGGGAACAAATATAGTGCTTTCGGTTCCTGAAACGTCTGGCATTACGGCATAAGCAACATAAACAGGCAATTGGCCAGTGATGTTGCTTGCCGTTACACCACCTTGGGTGTGACAGAGAAGGTGCGCGCCTTCTGCTGGGCGCTTGCGGTTGAAGCAGCTATGAGCAGGGCTGCTAAAACCAATAATTGTTTTTTCATTGTTGTGTATGTTATGGTTTATGCGAAATTCGACAAGCAAGTGCAAATTTACATCATTTATTCGTAAAAGTACCCGCATGCGTTTAAAATTCCAATGATGTAAAAAAATGCTTCCAACGCTGAAGCGAGATTCAAATATTATTGTTACTTTTGCCAACAAATAACAAACATGAAAATGAAGAGGACCCTTCTGTCAGCTTTCGCATGAGCCATGGTGGCAGCGTTGTCCTTGACTACAAAATATCAATAAAACGATTTATTAAGGAAATACAGGTTTAACACGCCAAAGAGTTATAACGATATTATGAAGATCGGATTGTTTATTCCTTGTTACGTCGACGCATTGTATCCTGAAGTGGGAGTGGCCACCTACAAGCTCCTGACAAGCCTCGGGCTCGACGTTACCTACCCTCTCAAGCAAACTTGCTGCGGACAGCCCATGGCGAACGCCGGCTTTGAGAAGATGGCCACCGACATTGTGCGCCACTTCGACGACATCTTCCGAGAGTTCGACTATGTGGTTGCGCCGTCGGCATCGTGTGCGGCCTTTGTGAAGCTATATCATCCCCGACTTGCCAAGGGCAATCACGAATGTCTCACGTCGAAGAAGATCATGGACGTGGTGGAGTTTCTGCACGACGTAGTGAAACCAACAAGCCTTAAGGCTCACTTCCCCCACATCGTTAGCGTGCATAATTCGTGTCACGGCGTACGCGAGCTGCATCTGTCGTCGCCTTCAGAAAGACAGGAGCCTCAGTTCAACAAGATCATCGACCTCCTCAAACTCGTGGACGGCATCACCATCCGGGAGCCGGAGAGAAAAGACGAGTGTTGCGGATTCGGCGGAATGTTCTCCATAGAAGAGCCCGACGTATCGAAACGCATGGGAGAGGACAAGATTGAACGTCACATGGCTACGGGAGCCGAATACATCACCGGTCCCGACTCGTCGTGCCTCATGCACATGCAGGGCATTGCAAAGAAGGAGAACAAACCTATAAAATTCATACACGTGGTAGAGATATTGGCAGCAGGACTATGAGCACACTACATTCAGAAGCGGCGCGACGCTTCAACGATAACAGGGAAAAGACCACTTGGCACGACGCCACCTTCTGGTCGTTAAGGCAAAAGCGCGACAACATGGCGTCGGGGTTGCCCGAATGGGAGGAACTGCGCGAACACGCCAGCCAGATAAAGCAGCACACCATTACCCACTTGGCCGACTATCTGGAGGAGTTTAGCGCGCAGCTGGAGAGCCGTGGCGTCATTGTGCATTGGGCTAAGGACGCCAATGACTTTAACAACATCGTGCTCGACATTCTGCAGAGTCATGGCGTGAGGAAGATGGTTAAGAGCAAGTCGATGCTTACTGAGGAATGTGCCATGAACCCGTTTCTTGAGAGGCGCGGCATCGACGTCGTGGAGACCGACCTTGGCGAACGCATCCTGCAACTGCTCCATCAGAAGCCGAGCCACATCGTTATGCCTGCCATACACCTCAAGAGGGAAGAGGTGGGGCGGATGTTTGAGGAGAAAGGCATCAGTACGGAGAAAGGCAATGATGATCCCACCTACCTTACACAATGTGCGCGCAAGCATCTGCGTAACCAGTTTATGGAAGCGGGAGCGGGAATGACTGGATGCAATTTCGGTGTAGCCAAGACTGGCGACATCGTGGTTTGCACCAACGAGGGCAACGCTGATATGACGACCTCAATGCCTAAGCTGCATCTCGTGGCAATGGGAATAGAGAAGATTGTACCCGACTATAAGTCGCTCGCCGTATTCCAACGACTGCTCTGTCGCTCCGCTACAGGCCAGCCCACCACGGCTTACACCTCCCACTTCCGCCAGGCAAGACCGGGAGCGGAGATGCACGTCATCCTCGTGGACAACGGGCGAAGCGATATCCTCGCCAACGACGAGCATTGGGAAACGCTGAAGTGCATTCGCTGCGGAGCCTGCATGAACACGTGCCCCGTATATCGCCGATCAGGGGGCTACTCTTACACCTACTTCATCCCCGGGCCTATCGGCATCAACCTTGGTATGCTCCATGATGCGTCGCGCTATAACGACAACGTAAGCGCTTGCACGCTCTGCCTCTCGTGCGACAATGTGTGCCCGGCTAAGGTCAATCCGGGTTCGCAGGTTTATATGTGGAGACAGAAGCTCGACTCGCTGCATAAGGCCAACACAATGAAGAAGTGCATGTCGAAGGGAATGGAAGAGCTTTTCGATCATCCCCAGCTCTATTCTTCAGCCCTGCGTCTGGCTCCTCTTGCCAACCTCATACCCGAAGGCCTTACGCACATCCGCACCCTCAATCCGTGGGGCGTGGCGCACGCAATGCCTAATTTTGCGAAGGAATCGTTCCAGACAATGTGGAAGAAAGGAAAACTGAAAAAGCAATGACATACAAAGACGAACTATTGGAGAAGTTGAGACGCAACACGCGCAAACAATATCCGATGCCCGACACACCCATAAACGGCATATCATACGACGACACGATCAAGCAGTTTGTGGAGATGAGCAAGTCGGTGGGCAGCAACGTGGTGATGGCTAAGCCGGGCGAAAACCTCAACGACATTGTGAGAAACGCCTATCCGGAAGCAAAGGCCATTGCCTCTAACATCGCAGAACTAACCATCGCCACCATCAATCCCGACACCGTAGCCGAGGCCAAGGACCTTAACGGCACCGACGTAGGAGTGGTGTGCGGCCAGATTGGAGTGGCGGAAAACGGTTGCGTATGGATTCCGCAGGACATGAAGGAGAAAGCAGTGTGCTTCATTAGCGAATATCTGGTCATCGTTCTCCCGAAGAGCGGCATCGTGAACAACATGCACGAGGCATACGACCGCATCAGCATGCCCAAGACCGGGCTCGGCACATTCATCTCAGGACCCTCAAAGACGGCCGACATCGAGCAGGCGCTGGTAATGGGAGCGCAGGCAGCGCGCGGCGTAACCGTTGTAATAAGGGAAGAATAATATATGGCGATAGCAGCCTACCAGTGACATTGAACTATGGCGGAGAGCAGCACCTTGTGCTTTTCAACTTCAAATGTCAATCGGTATCAACATTTGATGCTGACAAGCGTCCTATCACACCAGGAAGAATTCAGTTGGAACTCGAATCTATCATTGTTGACAATGTAATCGTCCAAAAAATCGATGACTATTCTGGAGAAGAGTTCTTGCTTAGTATTATTAACGAAACGAATACTGTTACGAAATAAACGACACCCGCTACGCTCATTTCAAGAAAACCACATGCTACATCGGTTTATAATCCAAGGTTAGCAGGGTAAGCAACAAATCAGCAACAGGTTTTGGACCTCCTACAAGCAACAACAGCGGCTATCACTCACGAAGAGGATTGATAGCCGCTGTTGTTGTATCAATGCAATACACCCACAGCCATGCTCATCATGTATCTTTGTTAGTGCACCTACAAGATAAAAGTCCTTGTAAAGACGAATGGGTTACTTTATTTTGAAAACAAAAAAGGAAATGTTTGGTTGTGTGGAAGACTATTTGTAATTTTGGGTGTTTGATCAAACCATGAGTTTAGCTACGAAATATTAAACCTATGCAATATCCTCTTATCTCAGAATACATGGCGGCCATCCGTGATGCCCACGACAACTTAGAGCAACTGAGCCATTTGGTGCCTGTGATGGACAAGTATGGTGAGCCGTATCGTAGCGGTGGTGCGTTTGCCGTTGTGTTCAAGATGCAAGACGAGCAGACGGGGAAGTGCTATGCCCTGAAATGTTTCACCGAGGAGCAGGAGGGCCGTGCGGAGGCCTACCGCCAGATCGCCGAGGAACTGGAGTTTGTCGACTCGTCTTATATCACTTCCGTGAAGTATCTGGAGAACGAGCTGTTTGTTGACAGCAGTTGTGACGACGACGAGTTTCCCGTGTTGCTGATGGACTGGGTGGAGGGCGACACCATGGAGGCGTACATTGCCGCCCACCACGGTGACAGCCACGCCATGTCGATGCTCTGCTACCGTTTCTGCAAATTGGCGGCATGGCTCCGCTCACAACCGTTCGCCCATGGCGACATCAAGCCCGACAACATCATGGTGCGCCCCGACGGTACGCTGACGCTCGTCGACTACGACGGAATGTTTGTGCCTGCGATGAAAGGGCAGAAGTCGCCGACGATAGGCACGAAGGACTTTTCGCATCCCCTTCGCACCATCGACGACTTCGACGAGACCATCGACGATTTCGCCTTGGCTTCCATCGCCCTCTCGCTCAAGGCCATCTCCCTTGATGCGTCGCTGCTTGAGCAATATGGCGCGCCCGACCGTCTCCTGTTCTCAGCCACCGACTATCTCAACTTGAGCACGAGCAAGGCCTTCGCCGCCCTGCAAAGTTTGTTGGCCGACGAGGATATGCAAACCCTCCTGTCGATGTTCCTGTTGGCCAACGCCAAAAAGGACCTGTCCATGTGCTCCTTCCGACTGTTCAGCGTGCAAAAACCGAAGGAAGAGGAAGTGTGGAGCACAGAAGTGACGAAAGAGGATCTTGAGAATGCCGTAGAGGATGAGTTTGGCGTGAAATATAGCAAAGATTGGAAACGATTGCTCAGAGCACCAGAAGAATTAAGAGACAAGTACATTATCAGAGAAGGAGTGAAAGTAATTGGAGACAGGGCTTTTTTTAGTTGTGAATATCTTAAAGACGTTAACATTCCCAATAGTGTAACAAGTATTGGGGATGCGTCTTTTATGGTTTGTGGTTCTCTCACCAGCATCGATATTCCGGATAGTGTGACAAGTATTGGAGATGATGCTTTTCGCAACTGTGACTCTCTCACTAGCATTAATATTCCGAATAGTGTGACAAATATTGGGAACAGTGCCTTTGGTTGGTGTTTATCCCTCACTTGCATTGATATACCTAATAGGGTGACAAATATTGGAATTAGGCGCACCCGACAAACCCTGTGGAGTAGGCCGTGCAGATGCTAACCCAAAACTGT
>ENA-OPMP01000850-OPMP01000850.1-human-gut-metagenome-genome-assembly--contig:-NODE-850-length-14687-cov-8.751572_pt1 | contig 14687 bp, 7 predicted proteins | sample MGYA00241527_ERZ501751 | MGnify/ENA primary metagenome ERZ501751 (study PRJEB25962, sample SAMEA2042647) | human gut metagenome | biome: human gut; feature: human-associated habitat; material: faeces... | reverse complement strand
TCCTTGGCTCCATTGTAAAAAGGGGTGGCGGTGTGCTGCATGGTTGTTACGGTCACTACCATTTCTGGAGTGAGGACGGTGCCGTTTGTACGTTTGATGCGTTTAGGCTTCACTTGAAATACTCTACTCATAAGCATTGAGTTTTTTAGGTTATTACATATTGCTGCTCCTGTTTTTAAGCCGAAACAGCGAATTGTTAGTTTTAATGGTCAAGAGGTTGTGCAAACCGAAGGCAGAATCATCAAGCTTGCTTGAATGTTATGCTGAGGTGCAGCCTCTCTGGGGCAAAGGTATTGAATTGTTGTGAACCATACAAGTTCATAATGGTTCATAAGTAAAAAAAGGAGGTGCGAACCCCTACTTTCTTCACTTTCTTGTAAGTTAGGCTCTGGTAAAACCCGTAGAAAAGAAAATGCGAAAGAGGAATCCACACCTATGACGGTGTAGACTCGCTCAAACAAATTCTCGTTCTTTCTACGTTTCAATTTACCAAATTTCAACCTACAGAACTGAATAGCTTGCTCGTGTCCACAAGATTATCTTGTTTCTCTACATCGTAGCGACTTCAAGCGAGGACTTTCACCTGCCCTGTCACTAACCAATGGCAAATGTATTAAAAATCTGATGAGCCACCAAACTTTTAACAAGAAATCTTATGGATTCCTCTTATATATCTTATATTGTTTCTTCTCTGCTTTTCCATATACGTCGGTAGATACGCTTGTTCAAGCCAAACAATCCACCAAGAGGTAGACATACATTAAATCCTGATGGATATGTATGCCATCCGCCACACTTTGGACATTTCACAGGAGCCGGATATGCTGTACACATCCACTCCATATCTGGACCAGTAAACTTGTGACCGCAATCGTCGCAAACGAATTGTGTAAAACCTCTAAACATAAACGGTTCCTTTCTTAATGTTTTGTTTTCGATTGCAAAGTAAACATACAGATGTGACAAAAAGTGACAGAGCTAAGAAAAAAAAGTATTTGTAGCAGTTTTTCTAGATAATCGCAAGAAAAACCCATATTAGAATCGAATTTAATAATTACAGGTATAACAACTGGGTAAGTAGCTTTCGTTCAGTAAGTTAACTATCTTAGTTCGTATTCGAAGCATGACCGTTTATTATGTAAAATACGAAATCAACTGATCCATGCTCTTTTCAATACTCTCGATAGTCGGTATATCTTTGTAGGCAAGGTCAGGAAGTTCTTTTGCATAGACGTTACTTAGCGCAGACCATACATTATGTAGGTCACTGATGATTGGAGAATCCATGATGTCTTTGTTTTGCCATCCTTCGGGCTTGTCGAATCTCTGTTGGTCTTGTGCAAACAAGTTGCTGAAGTCCGATTTGAAAGCATCGCTTTTCAGATAGTCCTGTGTCTCTGCATCATTCAAGAGGAAATGCAAATCATAGAAATGGCGTATCTTGGCTGTCAATTCCGGCATGTAGTTGTCGGCTAAGGAACAGCGAAACAATGATACCAGCTTCTCTGTCAATGTCCTACGCCTGTCGAGAACATTCACCTCGAAAGGTTTCATATCATATTCCTCTATCAAGTTCTCGTTACCTGTCTTTTGCAAGAACTCGGTCAAGAAGCTTTGCAGTTTACATTTCTGAAATGGATATGGATTGGCAAAGGAATTGATTTCAACAAGCAACTGTCCTGCCTTGATAGCACCTATTTGTAATGTATCAATAGCTCTTGGATAAGAATAGTATGCCTTGTGATAGTGAGATCCCTTGCTCGTAAAACCTGGCATATCCATTTCCTGCAGACCTTCCGTCATGCTTTTGGCAGTTCTCTTAATCAGCATCTTCAATTGGTTGCCGCTGAGCGTCCATGCCTCAGAGATAGCAATATCTATGTCTTCTGAGAATCTACTACCGATACTATATGCTTTTGTAAGACTTGTTCCTCCTTTGAAAATGGCACGGTTATCCTTGTCGTTCGCAGCCATTAAAGCCAACGAGCGACAAATCCAATAGTCCTTCTCGATGAAGATGCTCCTGATGCCAAGTCCTCCATCTTCGACAGGTTGTGATGCTGCTTGCAATGCGTCAGAGAACAACTCCCAGTTTTCATGTAATCTCATATGATGTTCCAATTTCTTTTGTTTGATAATACTTTGTCGGAGATTGGTAACTTGTAACTGGTCACTCCATTCAATGTTTTGCTGATGGTTTCCGTTTCCAATTCCATGTTCTCGTAGATGGCACCAAGCAAAGCTCTTACATAAGGTGTGTATGCCAAGGATAGTTCTGCCAATTCTCGCTTCTGTTCCATTGAAAGAGCATTGATCGCTTTGCAAATGTTCATCACACAGTCATCAGGTGAAGTGGCAGGAATGTCCTTTATAAGGCGCAGAGCATCCAATATTCTAAGTAGTGGAATATTGCTTGATGTTATGGCGTTCTCTTGTAACAAAAAAGATATTTTCACGCCATTCCTTGTGATGGGTCTCCGATATTTATTTGTGCCGACAAGGATGGATGAGCTTATCTGTGTAGTCAACCCCATGTATGCAAATGCGGCAGTTCCTGTAATGTAGCCTACAATCTTACCATTTTGCTCCAGAAAGTCTTTTACGAGTTCAGAATCTGCAGGTTTCAGATTTCCGAAAATGGTCTTCTTCGGAATGTAGTATTTCCCCTTTGCTATCTTTTGCAGCTCGCCTTGGAGCACAAGACGGTTGAGAGCTTTGGCGAGTGCCGGCTGATACCGCATCTCCACCCCAAAGTCTCTTGTTGTCAATACAACCCCAGCAGGAGTCGATGACAATTTTTCCTTTATCAGTCTTGCTATAACCATGTGTATCTCCTTTTTTCGAGTGCAAAGTTAACAAAAGTCTTGTTTTTTACGCAATAAACTTGACTTTTATACATTTCTTTAACCATTTTCATGCTATAATCCATCCCATACCCTTCATCCTCCCTTGTTTTTCCTTAGCAAATTTAGTTCAGCCCACCAGTTCGTAAAGTACTGCCTTGCTATTGTGAGGTGTTTTCATCAGCAGGCTTCCACCAATCAAAGATTGGGGTATTCCGAAGAAATAACCTCCCAATTCCTTGCCTTGTCTGCCTCCATGCCCGAACTCTTGATTGCATGTAAAATCAAATTCCTCGATGAAGTTGTAAAGGCTTCGAGAATAAGGAAGAAAAAGAAGTTTCATAATTTATTCAACAGAGTTTGAGGATAAGGTGAAAATCATTCAACCAACCTCAAGCTTACAGTACAAATCCATTCAACTTTTTCTAGGATAGTACAATCCTTTGCAAAGCATGCTTGCAAGCCAAAACGCCACCACTTGAAGATTGTAAGCATGGCACTTAGGAAGCGTAAACACGGCACTTAGGAAGCGTAAACATGGTACTTAAGAAGCGTAAACATGGCACTTGCGAAGCGCCTGAGCACCTACGGAGCACAAGGATGTTCGAAACTGCACGAAGCGTAAAAATCTATTGAGCCCGCAAAAGCTGCTGCCCCACAAAAGTGTCATAGTAGAAAAACAAAAAAGCTTCTACCCTCCTAAGAGAGCAGAAGCCATATCATTATGAAAAATGTCGGGGCGACAGGATTCGAACCTGCGACCACCTGGTCCCAAACCAGGCGCGCTACCGGACTGCGCTACACCCCGTAAGTTGCAAGGTTTCCGATTTTGCGAGTGCAAAGGTACTCATAAAATCTGAACCTTGCAAATTTTTCTATAATTATCTTTTTAAAAAACAGATAATATCTCAAACTTTGTTGCGCGAAACGTTGTGGTTAAGCAAACGCCCATTTAACAAGCAGCTCTTCAAGCCATGACTCATCAACAAACAGCTCTTTAAGCCATGACTTTAAACCAAGCCTCGATAACAAGCCCTTAAGCCAAGCCTCGATAACAGGCCTTTAAGCCAAGCCTCGATAACAAGCCCTTAAGCCAAGCCTCGATAACAGACATTTAAACCGCGCTTCATCAACAAGCAGCTCCGCTTAAGCCAAACATTATTCTTTTATAATGTCGAGCTCCACAAACACCTTCTTCAAGATGTTCACGGCACGCTCCACCTCGTCCTTGGTGTGTGTTGCCATAAGTGCGAAGCGCACAAGCGTGTCTTGAGGAGCACAAGCAGGCGGAATTACGGGGTTTATGAACACGCCATACTCGAAAGCCTTAGCCACAGCCACGAATGTCTTCTCCACATCGTGGATGTAAAGCGGAATGATGGGGCTCTCTGTCTCGCCGATCTCGAAGCCCTCCTCGCGGAAACGCTTGAGAGCATATCTTGTTACGTCCCACAGCTTCTCTATGCGTTCTGGCTCCTGCTGCAAGATGTGCAGAGCCTCAAGGGCAGCAGCTGTTGCAGCGGGTGTGTTAGATGCGCTGAAGATGTAGGTGCGGCAGGTGTGACGCAGATAGTTGATGGTGTCGGCATCGGCAGCGATGAAGCCGCCGATAGAAGCCATCGACTTTGAGAAGGTACCCATGATCAGGTCCACCTCGTCGGTCAGTCCGAAATGGTCGCACACGCCACGGCCATGGTCGCCAAAGACGCCAATGCCATGAGCCTCGTCAACCATGATCGAGCAGTTATACTTGTGCTTGAGCTCAACAATCTTAGGCAGATTGGCGAGGTCGCCCTCCATAGAGAACACGCCGTCGACAACGATGAGCTTCACAGCCTCCTGTGGCAGGCCCTTGAGCAGGTTCTCAAGGTCTTCCATGTCGTTGTGCTTATAGTGGAGCTGACGGGCGAACGACAGGCGTCGGCCGTCAACGATGCTGGCATGGTCGCGGTCGTCGCAGATGATATAGTCGCCACGGCCCACCACCACGGCAAGCACTCCAGCGTTTACAGAGAATCCGGTAGAGAAGCAGAGGGTGTCGTCTTTGTGAACAAACTCGGCAAGCTCTTTCTCCAGCTGCACATGCAGGTCGAGCGTTCCGTTGAGGAAGCGGCTTCCTGCGCAACCAGAACCATATTTGTCAAGCGCAGCCTTTGCTGCGTCTATCACGCGCTGGTCTCCTGTGAGTCCAGTGTAAGCGTTTGAGCCGAACATGAGAACTTCATGTCCGCCCATTTCCACTTCCGTGCCTTGCTTACTTGTTATCTCACGGAAATAAGGATACACACCGGCCTCCATATATTTTTGAGGCAGACGGTAGCTCTTGTATCTTTCTTGTAATTGTCCCATTATATAATTAAAATAGGTGTATAAAACCTTTGTTGTAGTTTCAATTAATTTCAATGTGCAAAGTTACAAAAAAGATAGAAGAATTTGTCATTTTTACTAAAGAAATGTCTTGTTTATACATTTTTATAGATAAAACAGCCACTATTTAAAAGGATTTTCGTAATTTTGTCACAATAGAAGAGTTGGGTTTCCAAGGTGTCCCATCATTTTCCAATTGTCAAAGAGGGCGTTTTCAGCGACCTTCTTTCAAGAAACGATAACAACAAACATTATAGGCGACAACAATAAAAGACAGATGAAAAAGAAAGCAATTTTCGTAATGAACCTCATATCAGGCACCTCAAGCAAAGCCGGGGTGCCAGACCTTATTGAGAACAATCTCGACAAGGAGAAGTTTGACTATGAGATTGTCGTCACCGAATATGCCGGACACGCCTCCGAGATTGCGTCACGCGCCAAGGACAACGGCGTGGACCTTGTTGTGGCCGTGGGTGGCGACGGCACCGTGAACGAGGTGGCCCGCGCCATTGTACACTCCGACACCGCCCTGGGCATCATGCCTTGCGGATCGGGCAACGGGCTTGCGCGTCACCTGTTGCTGCCCATGAATCTGCGCAAGTCGCTTGACATCATCAACGCGTTCGATGTGCGCGACCTCGACTATGGCATCATCAACGGCCACCCGTTCTTCTGCACCTGCGGCATGGGCTTCGATGCCTTTGTGAGCCAGAAGTTTGCGGAAGCAGGAAAGCGCGGCCCTATAACTTATGCTGAGAACATCCTGCGCGAGGGTCTTAAATACAAGCCCGAGACTTATGTGCTTGAAGACGAGAACGGCACGAACCAATATAAGGCGTTCCTTATCTCGTGCGCCAACGCCTCACAGTATGGCAACAACGCCTACATCGCCCCTCAAGCCTCGATGAGCGACGGACTGATTGACGTGATCATCATGGAGCCGTTTGACGTGTTTGAGGCTCCGCAGATAAGCATCGACATGTTTAACAAGACGCTCGACAAGAACTCGAAGATAAAGACGTTCCGCTGCAAGAAGCTTCACATCCACCGCAGCAAGCCAGGCGTCATTCATTATGACGGCGACCCTGTAATGACGGGCGAAGACATTGACGTGGAGCTTCAGGAGAAGGGCATAAAGATTGTCACGAACCCTTTTGCCGACCGTAGCGTCCGCAAGCCCAACGCCTTGCAGAACGCTGCTGCCGAACTGTTTAACCAGCTTAACGTCATGCGTGAGGACATCACGAACCAAGGACGCCACATCCAAGCCATAAGCAAGGTCATTCAGAAGAAGCTCAACCTTTAACAAAAGGAGAGAAGCATTAAATTTTATCTAACTGAACTTTCGCATTTAAAATTTGGGAAATTATCTCAAGCGAGCGTCGCCGCGCTCGCTTGAGAAGATGATCAATTGAAAATGTGCTTATTATGCACTTACAAAAATTCAATTATCTAATATAAAAGTCATGAGTCAGCGCATCGTACCATTCGGAGCGCTGACCATTTGTTTCTTGTAGCACCACCTCCGTGCGCTCCATCTCTCCCCCGGCCCTGCGCGAGAAGGCAAGCAAGCTGCGGCGCGGCGCCTTGCGTGGCGTTGTGCGCACATCGCAACGGCGAACGACAGAAAGCCCATGCAGGCTGCCTTCGGCAATGAACGCCGACACACACTCGGTGGGAATGACTGCGCTGAACACGCCGTCGGAGGTGAGCAACGCAGCCACCTTTTCAAACAGCACGCTGAAGGGCAACGAGTCGGAATGGCGTGCGGCGGCACGGCGCGTGTCGGGGTTCTTCAAGCTGTTTTGAAAGAACGGCGGATTGGACACTATGCTGTCGAAGCCCGCAGCATCGTGAAACTGCTGTATTGCCGTTTCAAAGACCTCCACCCTACCTGCGAACCTGCTGTTTGCCACGTTTTCCCTTGCCTGACAGCAGGCATCGCGGTCAAGATCCACAGCCTTTATTTCGGCATCGTCAAAACGTTGCGCCATCATCAAGGCTATCAGTCCTGTGCCTGTGCCGATGTCAAGAATCCGTTTCCCTCCATTGGCCCACGCGCCTATCAACACGCCGTCGGTTCCAACCTTCATGGCGCATCGTTCTTGCTCTATGTGAAATTGTTTAAATGTAAAGCCCAAAATGTTATGTTTTTTATAGAACTTTCGCAAGCGAAAGAAATTATTGGAAGTTATTGGAATATAAAATCATCCTTGAAGAACGCATGTTTGCGTTCAGCATATTCGATGAGCCGTCTGAACGTTGTGTCGCGGCGCAGCAAGGCAGCATAGCCCACCAGAACAAGGCGCTTGCGTGCCCTCGTCATGGCCACATTGAGCTTGCGGTCTATGATGGCATTGTCGGTCTCGTCAAAATATTCGGTGTCGGTAAGGAAGCTCAACTGATAAGGCCGTTTTGCCGTGAAGCCATAGACTATGACGTCGCGCTGACTGCCCTGATAACGCTCCACGGTGTCGATGGCGATGTCGTGCAGGTCGTCGAACCCCGCCGAAGCGGCAACGGCATCGATGGCCATGCGCACGGTAGAGATCTGGTTACGGTAAGGCACGATGACACCTATCGACGACGCCACATCATAAGTCTCGCCAAGCATCTTTCGGGCTGTCACCACCACGTCAGCGATGACGCTTGCCTCAACCGAGTTGACCTTATCTGCCTCCCCCGCCTTCAGACAAGGTTCACAGTCGATAAACGCCAAGCGACGGGTGAGAAGCAGGTCTTCCAGCTTGTCGGCACCCGTTCCCTCGTCTGCCGTCGGTTCCTTCTGATGAGGCAACGGCACGGGTTGCAGCATGTTGTTATAGAAAGCCACGTTGGGGAAGTCGGCAATGTCGGGGTGCATGCGTCCCTGTCGGTTCAGCAAGAAGCTGTATGCAGGGTTGTCCTTGCCCAAAAGGCGTAACATGCGTTCGAAGAACGACAAGCGGCAGTCGGTCAGCCCGATGGCGTTAAGCTCCGCCTCCTCCACCTTCGACACCTCCTGCTCCTGTTGCACCACGGCAGGAAGTTGCTTCTCATCGCCGATGAGCACAAACTTGCCGACGGCAGGCACCCCGTCGTGACAGGCTGCGAGGAGCGGCATGATGTGAGGTTCAAGAATCTGCGAAGCCTCATCCACGATGGCGAGGTCAAAATGTTTTATGGAGAACAGTTCAGCATGTGACCCAAAGGCCGTAAGGGTGCCGCAGACCACACGGGAACGTTCCAACATGTCGCGCACGCTGTCCACACGCGGCGCATCCATGGCCGCCACGCAGTTGGAGAGCAGATGGTCGCGGTAAGGGGGAGCACAACTGAAGTCGCTTCCAAGCCTAACGAAATCGATGTCGCTCTCCACCAGTTTGCTGCAAATCTCGTCGACAGCCCTGTTGGTATAAGCCGTGAGCAGAACTGTTGTTGTGGGATGCAACAGATGCTCCTTCAGCACGTTGAGCATGCCATAAGAGGTCTTGCCCGTGCCGGGAGGCCCTATAACGAGATAGAGGTCTTGAGCTTGAAGAGCATGCAGAACGAGGTCGTTAAACGCCGACGATGCAGAGCCTTGACTATAGTTGCCCATAAGCTGCAACGACGTGTCCACGACGGGTTTGCGCTGTCCGAGCACCAAATGCCGACGCTCCTTGGGAGCGCTGAGAAAAGCATGCAGGGCGCGATAGAGGGCCGAGTAGGACGACTCCATGAAATCGTGCTCCACAGCCCACCACACGCCCTCGTCGTTATAGCGTTCAAACACTTTGGTATTCTGAGGGTTACGAAGGCGCAAGAAGAGCTTGTCAGCCCTTATGTCGGTGACCGTGCAGCGGAAGACGAGCGTGGCGGTGGCATCGGGTTCATCTCCATGCCTGTAAGGATAAAACATCACGATGTCGCCCACACGAAAGTTGGACATGTCGGCATCGTGGCCGCCGTCGAACCTGAACACAATGTCTTCTTGTTCGTCGCACGGCTCCATGTGCTCCATCACGAGCCGTTCATAAATGTTGCCCGCCAGGCGCTTGTCAGCCACCGACGAGTTCCAGACCGTGGCAAAGCCCGAATCTTCCTTCGTCCGGCTACCCACCTTCGAGAGCATGTGCTCGGCAGCCACGAAGCGCATGAAGCGCAGATAGTAAGCACGTTCCACGGCGTCTGCCTCCCGAACGGGTGCAAGCAGTGCCTCGATGGCAGGCTTGTTGTAACGCTCCCACAGCGTGGCGTGACAGGCAGGGAAAATGCTGTCGGCGGTGAGCGTGGCGAGCACATCCATGCCGTGCTGCGCATACCACCGTTCGCTCCACGCTATCTGGTTGCGCATGCGCACAGCCTCAAACAGCAGTTGGGGAGCGGAGCCAAGCTCCACCAACCCCGACGCATATTTGGAATAGAGCAGATACGACGCCATGGCGCTATATTCAGTCTCGCCATAAGCATAATGGAGCATGGCGCGGTAGAGCAGCAGCTGCACATAGTGTTTCTGCTGCTGTCTCACATAGGTGTCGGTCGACCCGTAAGCCGCCTTGCCGCCCTTCTGCTCCACCACCGTGTCGAGCGCCACATGAATGAGGTCCATACGTCCTTGAAGGCCAAGCGTCTCACAAAAGAACGAGGGTTCAAGAATCAGTTCGCCCGACTGCACAGGTCGTTGTTCCTTCTTGTGCTTCAGCGTGTTGGCCATGATGTTGCGAATGTTGGCGCGTTGGCGTTGCGCCTCACGGTGGAAGTCGGCATCAAGCTCATCAGGGCAACAGGCAAAGGCCAGGGCGTGTCGGCTGAAAAAATGTTTCAGGCTGTCAGCATATCCGGTGTCAGCATCATAGACCGCCTCGTCGAGCAGCTGACCGGCATAGTTGCCGAGCAAGATGGCCTTACTTGCAGGAGCAGGCTTGAGCTTGTTCACCAGGCTCAGACGTGCCGAGCAGCCATACTCCTCAAAACAGGCTGCCACAGCCGTTACGTTTATCAGGTTGTCGGGGTCGAGCACAAACAGCTCGCCATACAAACGTCCCTCTTCCTCGCGCGGCTTCACGATGTTGAGCTGCGCCCCCTCATAAAGAAGAGCAGAGAGGTAACCCCAGTTGCCCATGCTGTATTTGTTCTCCTCCACATAGACCACCTCCACATCCTCGCCCGTGTCGCTTCGCGAGGCAAAGACGGTGGTGTCGTTCCACCGTTCAACGGTGCAACGCAACACGGCAAGCGTCTCGCCCTCAGCATCTTTCAAGCGGCGACGCCAGGTGCGGAACGTCTCGCGCTCATAATGGCGTTCCAGCTCCTTAGGCACGGTGGCACCGCCATAGACCACGCTCACAAACTTGCACACCGCCTTCAGGTCGCCCGCAAAGGCTGCTTCGAGCTCAGCGTCGCCGGTGGTTTCAATGTGCCGCAAGCGGTTGCGCGTGTCGTTGATGGCCTGCACAAGGGTGCGGTCCTTAGAGTTTTCGCGTATGCGGCACTCGCGAACGAGATATTGTATTTTCGGATACAACCCCGCAAAGCACACCTTCACGCCCTCAAGCCTCTGGTCCACAGCCAGGCGCAGCACGCGCCCGAGCACAGCATAGCGTTCGCGCACCTTCATGCCTCCGTTGGCAGCTGCTGACAGGTCGCTGAAGAAATCGTCCACACAGGCTCTTGCTCCCACCTTGCGGCCTGGTGTTGCGGGGTTTGGTCTTGTTGTTGTTGTCATCTTTGTTTGCGGTAATATGCGGTCAAATGAACAATTAATATTCGATAAACTTGATAATCATGAAAACAAGTTTCAAAATTACGGTTTTTCATCGAGACTGCAAAACATAATGCCACATTTCGTTCTTTTTCACATCCCCGCCTGCCCAATGGTTTCAAGCGACACGCAAAGCATTCAAAAATTATGTGAAAACACATAATATAATAGAGTTTTATTCGGTCAACTGAAAAAAAAACACTAATTTTGCAAGTCAATTGCATTAAATCAAACACAATTGCTTAATATAACGACAGATGAATCGCAGAACAAATACTTCAATACAGATGATTGCCGACTTTGACGGCGACATCTCCACCATCTTCAACAAGCACACAGACGACGAGCTGCCCATGCTCATAACACGCAACCTTGTGGTGTTTCCCGGCGTGCTGACCCCAATAATCATCGGACGCAAGCAGAGCCTTGAGCTCATCAACGCCATAAAGGGCAACGAAGAGAAGCTGTTTGCCGTGTTTGCACAAAGAGATGCGTCTATAGAGATGCCCGGAGAGCAAGACATCTTTGAGCAGGGCGTGTTTGCACGTCTGGTGAGGCTAATCGACATGCCCGGACCCGGCGAAAACATAACAGCCATTGTGCAGGGCCTCGGCCGATGCACCCGCAAGGACATCACCAAGACCCGCCCCTACCACATGGGCCATGCCGTGTTGTCGCCTGAAGAACTTCCAGCGAAGGGAGACAAGGAGTTTAAGACGGCTCACGAGGACCTGCTCATAAACGTGAAGAACTTTGTCAACATGAACGAAGACATTCCCGACGAAATGCTCTTCGCGTTAAAGAACATACACAACGAGGTCCTTTCGGTCAACTATATCTGCATGACCCTGACCTTCAGCATAGAAGACAAGGAGTCGTTGCTCAACACAAGCTCCGTTAAAGACCGCGTCATGCTCGCCCTCAAGCTGCTCTATCGCGAAGAGCAGCTGCAACGCATAAAGCAGGACATCCGCATGAAGACACGCGAAGACCTGGACGAGCAGCAACGCGAATATTTCCTTCAGCAGCAGATCAAGAACATCAAGGAGGAGCTGGGCAACGGCGAAGGCTCACCCGAGCGCAAGGAGCTGCTGGAGCAGGGCATGATGAAGAAGTGGAACAAGGCGACGCTCAAATATTTCATGAAGGAGCTTGACAAGCTCGACACGCTCAACCCGCAAAGCCCCGACTACAGCCAGCAGCTCAACTATCTGCGCACGCTGGTGAACCTGCCGTGGAACGAATATACCACCGACAACCTCGACCTGAAACGCGCACAGCGCATCCTCGACCACGACCATTACGGCATGGAGAAGGTGAAGGAGCGCATTCTCGAATATATGGCCGTGCTGAAGCTGCGCGGCGACCTCAAGTCGCCCATCATCTGCCTCTACGGCCCTCCGGGAGTGGGCAAGACCTCGCTGGGCAAGAGCATCGCCTCAGCCATGAAGCGCAAGTATGTGCGCATGTCGCTGGGCGGTCTGCACGACGAGAGCGAGATTCGCGGACACCGCCGCACCTACATAGGAGCCATGCCCGGACGCATCATCAAGAACATACAGAAGGCGGGCTCGTCAAACCCCGTGTTCATTCTTGACGAGATCGACAAGGTAACGCAGAACACCATCAACGGCGACCCCTCATCGGCGCTGCTTGAGGTTCTTGACCCTGAACAGAACAACGCGTTCCATGACAACTATCTCGATGTCGACTATGACCTCTCGAAGGTGCTCTTCATTGCTACCGCCAACGACCTCAACACCATTCCGCGTCCTCTGCTCGACCGCATGGAGATCATTGAGGTGAGCGGCTACATCACGGAAGAGAAGATCGAGATTGCAAAACGCCACCTCATACCGCGCGAGCTCGAGAACACGGGTCTCGACAACCTTCAGAAAGATGCTTCTGAGGCGGAGGTAGAGACAGAGACTATGGACATGTTCGGAACGCCTGTGACGGTGGAGAAGCCCAAGAAGAAAAAGGCCAAGACAGAGAAGCTACAGTTTAACAAGGCTGCCATAGAGAAGATCATAGAGCATTATACCCGTGAGAGCGGCGTGCGCCAGCTGGAGAAGCAGATAAACAAGGCGCTTCGCAAGATGGCGCTCAAGAAAGCCATCGACGGCGAGCTGCCCTACGAAAAGATCACGCCCACGCAGCTTGAAGACCTCCTTGGCAAACCGCCGTTCAACCGCGACATCTACCAGGGCAACGATTATGCCGGTGTGGTGACAGGCTTGGCGTGGACAAGCGTGGGCGGCGAAATCCTGTTCATAGAGACCTCGCTGAGCAAAGGCAAGGCAGGTAAACTCACGCTCACGGGCAACCTGGGCGACGTGATGAAAGAGTCGGCCGTCATTGCTCTCGAATATGTGAAAGCCCACATCGAGACGTTAGGTGTCGACTACCGCATCTTCGACCATTGGAACATCCACATCCATGTGCCCGAGGGAGCCACACCCAAGGACGGCCCGTCGGCAGGCATAACCATCGCCACATCCATCGCCTCTGCGCTCACACAGCGCAAGGTGCGCAAGAACACAGCCATGACAGGCGAGATAACGCTCCGTGGCAAGGTGCTCCCCGTGGGTGGCATAAAGGAGAAGATCCTTGCAGCCAAGCGTGCCGGCATTACCGACATCGTGATGTGCCAGGACAACAAGAAAGACATTGACGAGATTCCCGAAATCTACCTCAAGGGCGTCACCTTCCATTATGTGGAGAACGTGCAGGACGTATGGCAGTTTGCGCTCACCGACGAGAAGGTGAAGGACCCCATAAAGTTTGACATCGAGGAAGAAGAGAAGAAGGAGGAACAGAAATAATGGCATTGACATTTCAACTTCAACATACCGACCCCAACAGCGACGCGCGAACGGGTCTCATAACCACCGCGCACGGACAGATAAAGACACCTATCTTTATGCCCGTGGGCACATGCGGCTCTGTGAAGGGCGTTCATTTTAGCGAGCTGCGCGAGCAGGTGAAAGCCCAGATCATCCTTGGCAACACCTACCACCTATACCTCCGTCCGGGCCTTGACACGCTGCGCAAGGCTGGCGGACTGCACAAGTTCAACACTTGGGACCGCCCCATCCTTACCGACTCGGGCGGCTTTCAGGTGTTCTCCCTCACGGGCATCCGTAAGCTCCGTGAGGAGGGTTGCGAGTTTCGTTCACACATTGACGGCTCGAAACATTTCTTCACACCCGAGAACGTCATGGACACGGAGCGCATTATCGGTGCCGACATCATGATGGCCTTCGACGAGTGCGCCCCCGGTACTTCCGACTACAACTATGCCAAGAAGTCCATGGAGCTGACTCACCGCTGGCTGGACAGATGTTGTGCCCGCTTCAACGAAACGGAGCCCAAGTACGGCTACAACCAGTCGCTCTTCCCCATCGTGCAGGGATGCACGTTCAAGGACCTGCGACGCGACGCCGCCAAGTATGTGGCCGACAAGGGAGCAGCCGGCAACGCCATCGGCGGACTGGCCGTGGGTGAGCCTACCGAGAAGATGTACGAGATGATTGAGGTGGTCAACGAGATTCTGCCTAAGGACAAACCCCGCTACCTGATGGGTGTAGGTACTCCGGTCAACATCCTGGAAGGCATCGAACGCGGTGTGGACATGTTCGATTGCGTGATGCCGACCCGTAACGGACGAAACGGTATGCTCTTTACCAAAGACGGTATCATGAACATGCGCAACAAGAAATGGGAGAACGACTACTCGCCCATCGAAGCTGACG
>ENA-OPMP01000841-OPMP01000841.1-human-gut-metagenome-genome-assembly--contig:-NODE-841-length-14805-cov-20.393763_pt1 | contig 14805 bp, 9 predicted proteins | sample MGYA00241527_ERZ501751 | MGnify/ENA primary metagenome ERZ501751 (study PRJEB25962, sample SAMEA2042647) | human gut metagenome | biome: human gut; feature: human-associated habitat; material: faeces... | reverse complement strand
CTTTGAGTTTTGAGTAATGTTTTTTTGTCACATCTAATTTACTCATTTTCCGTGACATACGGAAATACTCAAAGCCTTTTTTATACAATAAATTCAACCTCAAAGTCTAAATCCGAAACTTGAGTAACCTCCCAATAGTCTCCCCTATTTCGGCCTAATGACCCATTTGGGTTTGACGAAGGTGAGGCGGATAGCTGTAGGAGGTGCGGCAAAGATTTGAAGAAGGCGTAATTATGACTCAAAAATCGAAACAACCTATATTGAAAACTACACGTTTCTTTTGAACGCGAAAAATGTTGGGCGCAAATACGTGCTTCTTGGCGAGTTTTTGTAACTGCCTATCAATCAACGTTTTATTGTAACAACGATTCGCTTGGCGCTTCGGGGGCCACTCTCGACGTTGCGATACATACCTAATCGAGTTGCGAAACATACCTAATCGAGTTGCGAAACATGGCCTTTCGCAGTGCGAAACATGGCTAATCGAGGCTCGATACATGCCCAGACGCAACTCGATACATGCCTGATGTTGAAGTAAGGCCCCATTGTTTGAGTCGAAGATCTCGCCCAAACAGGTTTTCCTCGTCTGGTTCACGTAAAAAGTGCGCACATTTTTTTCAGAACAATCCCAACAATCCCAACAATCTCATGGGGGGCGCTATCTTAAGATCTGTATTATCTTGTCTTTCTGATAATGTCGGTGATTTGGCGCCGCATCTTTTCATGACCTATACAAAAAAGCCATTCGCCACGAAAATCCAAGGGGTTGCCGCAACAGGTTTAGGTTTATTTTCATATCTTTGCATAAGATAGGCTGCACTCGGCCATTTGAAAGCAAGCTTTCATGGCGCTCGTTTGCACTATCTTTGCAACAACACACCTAAAACATAAAGCTATGATTACGCTGATTGACTTTATAGTGAGAACGGGCTGCGCCTTCCTCATGGGCACGCTCATCGGCATGGAGCGGCAATATCGCCAGCATAGCGCAGGCCTGCGTACCAACGTGCTTGTGGCGGTGGGAGCGGCCGCCTTCACCATACTGTCGGTCACCATGACGTCGGGTGGCACGGGCGACCCCTCGCGCATCGCGGCGCAGATTGTGTCGGGCATTGGCTTCCTGGGTGGCGGACTGATCCTGAAGGAGGGATTCACCGTGAGGGGACTCAACACGGCGGCCACGATATGGTGCTCGGCGGCCTGCGGAACACTGGCGGGCGTGGGCATGTACCTCGAAGCCTTCGTGTTGGTTGCGTGTGTGTTGATCACCCATTGCGTGTTTCGGCCCCTCGGCACCTTCATCCTGAAGCTCAACACCAAGATGTACCACTACACGGTGCGGGCCGAGTGTATGAAACATTCGGCCGACCGAACCCAGCAGTTCCTCATGGACATGCTGGCGTTCAACAAGAACATAAAGGTGAACGCCCTGTTCTACAAAGGGGCGGGCGACAAGGTGGTGGTGTGCTGCGACATGCAGATATTGGGGGAGCACAAGTCGCTGCTCGACCTCGTGGTGTCGCGCCTCCGCTCTCGTCCCGACGTGTTCAGCGCCGGTTGGGAGCGCCAAGAGTCGCCCCAGGAGGATTTCTGACCGCACCGTGGCATGGCGCTCGCTTGCCGCTTTGGCCCCAAGCCATGTGCCATGCCGAAGGCCGAAAGGCAGCTTCGGCGCTTGGGGCACCGCTGGCGTGAATAATTCTTAAATATCCGAGGCTACGTGCACGATTGTTGCATTTAATCGTTACTTTTGCCCTCGATTAAAGTCCAAGGCGGCCACCGGGCCGTTGGGAGGACTTGCCCGATCCAACAAGAAATAAGGGGTGCTTCACGAGTGTGTTGCTGAGATTATACCCATAGAACCTGACGCAGGTAATGCTGCCGCAGGGATTGCTTCCTTCACAGTAACGACAGGTGATAGCGAGGCTGTTTCTATTCCGTATTGTCTTTTGTGGTACGTAGCGCCGATGCTCCCCTGCCAACACAGGAAAGCATGAAATATCTTTGCGCACTGACCATTGCCGGATCCGACAGTTGTGGCGGAGCAGGCTTGCAAGCCGACATCAAGACGATGTCGGCCTTAGGGGTTTATGCTGCATCGGCCGTCACATCAGTCACGGTGCAGAACACGCTGGGCGTGCAAGCCGTGCAGGCCATCAGGCCCGACGTGGTGGCCGGACAGATCCGCGCTGTGATGGACGACGTGGCGCCCGTGGCCATCAAGATTGGCATGGTGAACGACCGCCCCACCCTGCAGGCCATTGCCGACGCCTTGCGCCCCTACCATCCGCGCTTTGTGGTGGTCGACCCGGTCATGGTGTCGACCAGTGGGTCGCCCCTGATGCAGCCCGACGCTGTCGACGCCTTCTGCCAACAGTTGTTGCCCATGGCCACGGTGCTCACGCCCAACCTGCCTGAGGCCGAGGTGTTGGCCCACATGCCCATCCGCTCCTTCGACGACATGGACGAGGCCGCACGCCGCATCCTCCAACTGGGATGCAAGGCCGCGCTTATCAAGGGCGGCCATTGGGAAGGCCAACAGAAGGTGGACCGACTGTATATGCCAGGCCAACCGCCCTGTTCCTACGAGCATCCCACCATCGAAACCCGCAACACCCATGGCACGGGATGCACGCTCTCGTCGGCCATCGCGTCGTTCTTGGCACGCGGACTGGCCCTGCCCGAGGCCGTGGGCAGCGCCGTCGACTACCTGGCCCAAGCCATTGAGGCTGGCAAGGATGTTGCCATTGGAGCCGGCCATGGGCCCGTCGACCACTTGTTCAACCCTGAAAAACTCATCAAGTCATGATACAATTTATCACACACGCCAACACACGTTATGGATATGTGGAGGGCGCACAACTGGCGCTCGAGGGCGGATGCCGATGGATTCAGCTCCGCATGAAAGGGGCCACCGAGGCCGAGTTTATGGAGGCTGCCAAACCCATTGGCGACCTGTGCCGCAAGCATGGCGCCACGTTTGTGCTCGACGACCATGTGGAATGGGTGGAGCGCACGGGAGCCGACGGCGTTCACCTGGGAAAGAACGACATGCCCGTGGATGAGGCGCGCCGCATCTTGGGCAACGACAAGATCATTGGCGGAACGGCCAACACGTTCGACGACGTGGAGCGACTGCACCGACAAGGTGCCAACTACATAGGGTGCGGCCCCTTCCGATTTACCACTACCAAGAAAAACCTGTCGCCCATCCTCGGCCTGGAGGGCTATCGCCACATCGTGGAGCAGATGCGGGCACACCACATCGACCTGCCCATTGTGGCCATTGGAGGAATCCTGGCCGACGACATCACGTCGGTGATGCAAACGGGCGTAACGGGCATTGCCGTGAGTGGCGCCATCCTCAACGCCAACGACCCCGTCGAGGAGATGCAACGCTTCGTCGGACTGGTGGGCGACCGGGGCTGACCGATAGGGGAGAATCAACGAGAACCAACCTGAATAACCATTATATGAAGACAGACATCAAATTCGATTATCCTTCCTCAGAGAAGGTTTACCTGAGCGGCAAGCTCTACCCCGACCTACGCGTCGGCATGCGCCGCGTGCGACTGACGCCCACCGTAACCATCGAGAACGGTGTGCGCCACGAGGAGCCCAACAAGCCGGTCTACGTATACGACACCAGCGGACCCTACAGCGACCCCGCCGTGGAGATCAACCTCGAGAAGGGACTGCCCCGACTGCGCCAGCCGTGGATCGACGGTCGTAAGGAGGGACAAACGCAGATGTATTTCGCCAAGCAGGGCATCATCACACAGGAGATGGAGTATGTGGCCATACGCGAGAACATGAACTGCGAGGAACTGGGCATCAAGACCCACATCACACCGGCCTTCGTGTGCAAGGAGATTGCCGAGGGACGCGCCGTCATCCCCGCCAATCGTAAGCACCCCGAGGCGGAACCAATGATCATCGGCACCCATTTCCTCGTGAAGATCAACACCAACATCGGAAACTCGGCCACCACATCGGGCATCGAGGAGGAGGTCGACAAAGCGGTGTGGAGCTGCAAATGGGGTGGCGACACGCTCATGGATCTCTCCACGGGCAACGACATACACGAGACGCGCGAGTGGATCCTGCGCAACTGTCCCGTGCCAGTGGGCACCGTGCCCATGTACCAAGCCTTCGAGAAGGTGAACGGCAAGGCCGAGGACCTTACGTGGGACATCTTCCGCGAGACGCTTATCGAACAGTGTGAGCAGGGCGTGGACTACTTCACCATCCACTGCGGCATCCGACTGAAGAACATCCACCTGGCCGACACGCGCCTCACGGGCATCGTGAGCCGTGGCGGAAGCATCATATCCAAGTGGTGCAAGGTGCATCAGAAGGAGAGCTTCCTCTACGAGCACTTCGACGACATCTGCGACATCTGCGCCCAATACGACGTGGCCATATCGCTCGGCGACGGCTTGCGGCCAGGCTGCACACACGACGCCAACGACGCGGCGCAGTTTGCCGAGCTCGACACCATGGGCGAACTGGTGGAGCGCGCTTGGGCCAAGAACGTGCAGGCGTTTATCGAAGGTCCCGGCCATGTTCCCATGCACAAGATCAAGGAGAACATGGAGCGACAGATAGAGAAGTGCCACGGCGCACCGTTCTACACGCTCGGCCCGCTCGTGACCGACATCGCGCCGGCCTACGACCACATCACATCGGCCATCGGAGCCTCGATGATTGGATGGTATGGAACGGCCATGTTGTGCTACGTCACACCCAAGGAGCACCTGGCCCTGCCCGAGAAGGAGGACGTGCGAACGGGTGTGGTGACCTACAAGATCGCCGCCCACGCCGCCGACCTGGCCAAGGGGCACCCCGGAGCCACCGTGCGCGATGACGCGCTGAGCAAGGCACGCTACGACTTCCGTTGGAAAGACCAGTTCAACCTGTCGCTCGACCCGGAGCGCGCACTCGAGTATTACAAGACGAGCAACACCGTCGACGCCAACTATTGCACCATGTGCGGACCCAACTTCTGCGCCGCACGCATCAGCCACTCGCTCAAGAGCTGCGAGGGATAATAACGTTAACTGTTTAAATACATAAGGAAAATGATTGAGACACAAGTATCAAAAGGTATCATCAGTACCTATTTCGACAAACTGCAGAAAAACTTGGACCTCGACGTGGCCATCGTAGGCGGTGGCCCCTCGGGCATCGTGGCAGCCTACTATCTGGCCAAGGCCGGTCTGAAAGTGGCACAGTTCGACCGCAAGCTGTCGCCCGGCGGCGGCATGTGGGGCGGCGCCATGATGTTCAACCAGATTGTCATTCAGGAGGAAGCCTTGCACATCGTGAAGGATTTCGACATCAATTACGTGCCCTTCGAGGACGGCCTCTACACCATCGACTCGGTGGAGAGCACATCGGCACTGCTCTACCACGCCGTGCACGCTGGCGCAACCATCTTCAACTGCTACTCGGTGGAGGATGTGGTGTTTAAGGACAACGTGGTGAGCGGTGTGGTGGTCAACTGGACACCGGTGCTCCGCGAAGGCCTGCACGTCGACCCGCTGAACATCATGGCCAAGTGTGTCATCGACGGAACGGGCCACGACAGCGAGATGTGTAAGGTGGTGGCCAGCAAGAATGGCATTCGCCTCGACACCGCCACGGGTGGCGTCATCGGTGAGCGCTCGCTCGATGTGGTCGAGGGCGAACGCATGGTGGTTGAGGGAACCCGCGAGATTTACCCGGGCCTCTACGTATGCGGCATGGCCTCGTCTGCCGTGGCCGGCACACCGCGCATGGGACCCATCTTCGGCGGCATGATGCTCTCGGGCAAGAAGGTGGCCGACCTGATCATCGAGAAGTTAAAGAAGTAAGCCGCATGGGCGGCGAAAGCCTCGGACTTTCCCACTGAACTGAAACCGAAACCCTTTCCATATCATGAAATGGATCGTCATCACCTCTCCCGACTTCGTGCCGGGAGAGGCTTTTTTCATCGACAAGCTCTTCGGTCATGGGCTCGACCTGCTGCATCTGCGCAAGCCCGGAGCCTCCGCCGACGAGTGCCGTGACCTGTTGGAGCGCATACCCGAGCGGTGGCGTGGACAGGTGGTGCTGCATGAGCATTTTGAGTTGGCCGAGGCCTACGGCGCGCATGGCATCCATCTGAACCGACGCAACCCGCAAGCGCCCGAGGGTTATGGCGGCAGCGTGTCGTGCTCATGCCACAGCCTGGAGGAGGTGGCGGCCAGCAAGCCACGGCACCAATATGTGTTTCTCAGTCCCATCTTCGACAGCATATCCAAGGTGGGCTACGCCGCCGCGTTTCCCGAGGAGCAGCTCCACCAAGCCGCCAAGGAGCGGCTCATCGACCGTCAGGTGGTGGCCTTGGGTGGCGTAACGGCCACAAACATCGCCGCGCTCAGGGCCTGGCACTTTGGAGGCGCCGCTTTCCTGGGCGACGTGTGGAGCCGCATGGACGATCCCAACGTCGATGCTTACCTCGCCCACCTGCGCCAGTTGCTGCACGAATAGGCCGGGCGCATCTGCGTTCAACCACACCAAAGCGTTAACCCCCAATGGGCCATTAGGTCGATTGGGGGTTACTTGACGACGGGCAGGCCCTGCTCTTTCCACCGCAAGATGCCACCCTTCATGTCGACCACATGGAAGCCTTTCTTCTGCATGTAGACGGCGGCGGCGTTGCTACGGCGACCGCTGCGGCAATAAATATAATAGGTGCGCTGGCGACAGAGCTTCTTCATGCCACGGCGGAATACTTTCGTGTTGAGCCAATCGAGGTTGGCGGCACCATCAATGTGGTCCTCGGCAAACTCGGAGGGGCGGCGCACATCGAGCAGCACGGCGGTGGAGTCGGCCCGCACGGCCTCAATAAACGGCTTCGGCTCCAACGTCAGGACAGGCGTTTGGGCCGAGCAACTGCCGCAAAACGACAAGGCGGCAAGGAGGGTGAGAAGTATGTGTTTCATGATTCTAATGTTAAGCGCAAGCCAAAGGCCCACGCGTTAGACAACTGCAAAAGTAAGCATTATTTTCCATAAGCATGGCATCTTCGCCCATTTCCTTACATGCCACGTCTCACCTCTTGCTGGCAATGGGGAATAACGCAAAGAACAAGTCTGCCAAACAGCTGGCCGAACGGAGACCAAACGACCAACCGAAAGCTCCACCCTCACGCTTGCCCAACAGGCGAAAAACCGACGGAAAAGCCCAAGCCTTGTTTCGCAAACCATGCCAGCGGGGGCGATTTGATGGGCCAAAAGGACGCGAAAGGACAAAAAACATTAATTGTATGCAGTTTTTTCGCAAAACAGGACCAACTAAACGAATAGTTTTGTACCTTTGCCAACTAACAGACAAGCCTAATAAATCAATTCCATTATGGTAAAATTAAACTTATCGTCTCAGATTGTACTGAACAAGGTACCTGAGGAATTCTATCATCCTAAAACCGCTGTTGAACTGTCAGAGCTGACTCGTTGTGAGAAGCTTCCCACAACCATCTTCCCTAAAACAGAAGAGGGCGCGCTGAGCATTGCTACCACCATTGCCAACGCTATCCGCCAGAAACAGCAGTCGGGCCAGTACTGCGTGCTCGGTTTGGGCACCGGTTCAAGCCTCACTCCGGTATTCAACGAGCTCATCCGCATGCACAAGGAGGAGAAGCTGAGCTTCTCTAACGTGGTCGTGTTCAACGCCTACGAGTACTTCCCCTTGCAGCCGAGCGCAAAGAACTCTACACTCAACCAGCTGAAAGAGCGCCTGCTCAACCACATCGACATCAATCCGCAGAACGTGTTCACGCTCGAAGGCACCGTGCCCCAGGATCGCGTACAGGAGTCGTGCCGCCTCTATGAGCAGCGCATCCAGAGCTTCGGAGGCATAGATATCATGCTGCTTGGCATCGGCCGCATTGGCAACATCGCCATCAACGAGCCGGGTTCAAGCCTCACCTCAAGCTCACGCCTCATCCTGATCGACAGCCTCACACGCGAGGAGATGTCGATGAGCCAGTCGACCAACGAGACGGTGCCTCCCTGCGCCGTAACCATGGGTATCTCCACCATCCTGAAGGCCCGCCAGATCTTCCTCACCGCATGGGGCGAGGAGAAGGCTGCCATCATCCAGAAGTGTGTGGAGGGCTCTATCAGCGACGCCATCCCCGCCACATTCCTGCAGACCCACAACGACGCTCACGTGATGATCGACCTCGCAGCCGCTGGCCGATTGACACGCATCGTTCACCCCTGGCTCGTCACCAGCTGCAAGTGGACCGACAAGCTCACACGCGCCGCACTGGTGTGGTTGTGCGAGGTTACAGGCAAACCCATCCTGAAGCTTACCAACAAGGATTATAATGAGAACGGCTTGTCTGAGCTGCTCACCATCTACGGATCAGCCTATAACGCCAACATCAAGATCTTCAACGACTTGCAGCACACCATCACCGGATGGCCCGGCGGCAAGCCCAACGCCGACGACACCTATCGTCCCGAGCGCGCCACACCATTCCCCAAGCGCGTCATCGTGTTCTCTCCGCACCCCGACGACGACGTCATCTCAATGGGTGGCACCATCCGCCGACTGGTGGAGCAGGGTCACGACGTGCATATAGCCTACGAGACCAGCGGTAACATCGCTGTGGGCGACGAGGAGGTTACACGCTTCATGCACTTCATCAACGGCTTCAACCAGATCTTCGATGGCAACAAGGACGAGGTCATCAAGAACAAATACAAGGAGATCAAGGAGTTCTTCAAGAAGAAGAAGGACGGCGATACCGACACACGCGACATCCTGACCATCAAGGGTCTGATTCGCCGCGGTGAGGCTCGCACAGCCTGCACATACAACAACATTCCGCTCGACCACGTTCACTTCCTCGACCTGCCGTTCTATGAGAGCGGTACCATCGAGAAGCTCCCCATGACCGAGAAGGACGTCGACATCGTTCGCAAGCTTATCACTGAGGTGAAGCCTCATCAGATTTACGTCGCCGGCGACCTGGCCGACCCCCACGGCACACACCGCAAGTGCACCGACGCCGTGCTCGCTGCCATCGACCTGGAGAAGGAGGCCAAGGCCGAGTGGCTCAAGGACTGCCGCATCTGGATGTACCGCGGAGCATGGGCCGAGTGGGAAATCGAGAACATCGAGATGTGTGTGCCCATGAGCCCTGAGGAGCTCAGAGGCAAGCGCAACTCTATCCTCAAGCACCAGAGCCAGATGGAGAGCGCTCCGTTCCTGGGCAACGACGAGCGCCTGTTCTGGCAGCGTTCGGAGGACCGCAACCGCAACACCGCCAAGATTTACGACAACCTCGGTCTGGCTTGCTACGAGGCCATGGAGGCCTTCGTGGAGTATAAGCCCCTCTAACCCCGAAAATGCCCTATGCGCCCAGCGTAGCGCCCATCCCACCTGCAAGGTAGGGCAAAGCGCCACACATAGCGCATAGCAAGCAACACATAGCAAAGGCCCACCCGCCGCCAACATCATGGCAACGGGTGGGCCTTTTGGGTTTGAGTGAGATTCGAATTGCTATCGAATGACCAATTCGGATTGCTATCGAATGACCGATTCGGGGTAAAAACGAATGACCGATTCGGGGTAAAAGGCAACGACCAACGGGAACCAAAAGAGCCCACTGTGCGCGATAGGCATTGGAACCTATTGGGCATAGTGGGCTTCGATTTGCAAGGGAATGGGGACAGAATGGCTGGCGAAGGAAAGCAGAAGGCCAACAGGGTCCAAGAACGCTACGTCATCGTCTTACATGAAGACTTGCCTGGTCCTGAACTATCGGCTTGCTTGCCTGATACAGCGTTTGGGCCAATCTTAGGCGGGCCACACGCTGACCTAACACAGGGCCGTGGCTCATCTTACACGACGCCACGCTTGGGCTTAGGCTGGCTCTTGCCTATCCTTACGCTGCGTTTTTCCTGCGGCTACACAGAATTCTCCTGCGGCTACACAGAATTCTCCTGCGGCTACACGAGTTCTTCCTGCGGCTACACAGGGTTTGCAAGAAACGCAAAAGGGTGCAAACCCCAATCGTCTGGATTGGGGCCTGCACCCTATATAGGCTCCTGTGGCTACACAGGATTTGTCTTGGGATCATCCAAAACAAATCCTGGTAGCCCGAGGCATTCCTTAGCCTCATTCATATCTTTCTTGGCGCTTGCGCCTTACTGCTCGAGCACGCTAAACTCGGCGCAGGTGGCAAAGTCTTGTCCGTCTTGCGAGCTCTTGGCTGTGAAGCGGAGGTAACGGGCGCGAACGGGCTTCTCAAAGAGCACGCGCTTCAGGCTGCGGTTGTTGGCAAAGGCTCCCTTGGCAATAACGGGGCCCCATGTCTTACCGTCCATGCTGACCTGGATCTCGTAGTCCTTGATGTTGCCGTTCTGCGAGTCCTGACGCGGCAGGTAGGCAAAGCCCTTGAGGGTCTTCGCGGCACCGCAGTCGAAGTCAACCCAGTGGGGATAGTTGGCCACTGTAACGCTGAACATGGTGTGCCAGTAAGTGTTGGGATTTCCGTCCACCATGTGCTCAGCGTCGCCCTCGCCGCTCTCTACCGAGCTGGCGAACTTCACCGTTACGGGGATGGCATCGATGCGCTCAAACTGCTGAGAGTAGTTGAAGCGTGAGCCCTTGGCGAAGGCCACCACGCGACCACCCTCCGTGAGGTTGAACGGGCCCTTGTAGACCGATACGCGCTTGGCGTTGTTCACCTTATAATAGATGGTCTGGTTCTTGGCGCCGTTGATGGTCACCACACCGTCGGTAGCGCGACTGATGCTCAGCGGAGCCTGTCCGTCGAGCGCCACGTTGGCGAGGTTGGTGAGCTGGTCGTTGGCCATGGTTGTGGTGGGTCGGATGGCGAATCCAAACGACTGTGTGGTGCTCTTTACGCGGTCGGCCTCGAGCGGTCCACCCTGTCCGCAGCTGTTGCCGCCCAGTCCGGTGATGGCGTGGTCGATATGGAGCCACACGCCGTCGCTTGCGGGCAACTCATGGGGATGGTTGGCCATGGCGAGCTGCTGGGCTGAGTAGGGCAGCGCAGAGAAGCTCATCACGCTGTCGGCCACGAAGATGGCACCCTGCTGACCGTCGCTGAGGGCCACCCAGCGGCTATCCTGGTGGTTGGCCATATCCTGCGGCTTGGGGAAGTTCTCAAACTCGCGAGCCACATCGGGCTGGTTCCAGATGGCCACAGCCTGACTGGTCTTACGGTCGGGATAGTTGTCGACCGGTCCGCGACCGTAGTATTTCATCTGCTTCATGGCTTTCGGCAACTTCATGGCGTAGCCCAGACGAGCCAGCGTTAGGTTGGGTCGGTTGGCCGAAACGGTGCTCTGGTTCTCCACCGTTCCATCGGGATGGATGGTGTAAACCACATTGGTGGTGAACTTAAACTCGGGCTTTCCACCCGTCTTCGTCAGCTTCTTCCAGTTCTTGTCGGCACCTTCGAGCTTGGCGGTCTCGGTGCCCTGGCTCTCCACCACAAACTTCACGCTGACCGTACCGTCGGCGTTGGTCACCACGTGGCTCTCGAGCGCCTTGTGCTCCAGGCAGTGCAAACCGTTGGCATACCATCCCTGGTACACCCAGTTGTCATTGTTCACCCAAGCGCGGAAGGCGTCGAGACGCGGGCCGCATCCGTCGGCGAACATCTGCTTGCCGTTATAGGTAAGGCTGCGGAGCGTTCCGGTAGCCTTGTCAAAGGTCATGGCGAAGGCGTTGCCACCATCGATGGCGATGTCGGCGTTGGTCTCCTTCACATTGATCTTGGCACCCGTCTTGGCAGCCTCTGCGAGCGACGGGCGCTCGGCGGCCGTCTGCACGAGCAGCTGCTGGTCGGCCTGCACATATCCGGCCTTGGCCCACGGTGTGTTGTTCTTCAGGTGGAAGGCCACGTAGAGCTGGTAGTCCTTGCCAGCGTCGAGCTTGGCGTTGGCCAGGCCGTCGACGGTCACCACCTTGTGCTGGCGGGGAGCCACGCTGCCCACAGCCAGTTGGCCCTTAGCCACCTCCAGGCCATCGGCCGTGAGGCTATAGGTCACGTCGTAGTCGGTGAGGTCGCCTGTATAATAGTTCTTATTGAAGATGTCGAGTGTGCCCTTGGCCTTGTCGGCCCATTTCACACCGATGTTCTGATAGACCTTCTTCACCTCGAAGTACTGAGGCTTGGGCTCGAGGTCGCCGAAGATGATACCGTTCATCACAAACTGGCCGTCGTTGGGCGTGTCGCCAAAGTCGCCACCGTAAGCGAGGTAGCGCTTTCCGTCGGGAGTATAGTTGTACATCGACTGGTCGATCCAGTCCCAGATAGCACCACCGCAAAGGAAGTTGGTCGACTCAATGGCATCCCAATAATCCTGCAGGTTGCCCACGGCGTTACCCATGGAGTGGGCATACTCAGAGATGTGGAACGGATACTTGATGTTGAGGTTGCCACGCACGGCAGCGCGCACCCAGTTGACCGAGGGATACTGGTTGGATCCCATGTCAACGATGTCGTTGTTGCGCTCATACTGCACGGGGCGCGAAGGATCATACTCGTGGATGGCAGCGTAGCTGGCCTTGAAGTTGTCGCCAGGTCCGGCCTCGTTGCCAAGGCTCCAGATAGCTATACAGGGATCGTTGACACGAGCGTGGGCCATGGCCATCATGCGTCCGATGTGCTGGTTGAGGAACTCAGGCACGTGGCTCAGACTTTCCTTGCCATAGAAATACTCGTGGCTCTCGATGTTGGCCTCGGCCTCGAGCCAGATGCCATACTTGTTGCAGAGATAATAGAAATAAGGATCGTTGGGATAGTGGGATGTGCGCACGTGGTTGATGTTGCCACGCTTCATCAGCATGATCTCATCCTCCATCTGCTTGCGTGTGATGGCATGGCCACGTGTGGGGTTGGTGTCGTGGCGGTTCACACCCTTGAGCTTCAGCGGCTTACCGTTGACCAAGAGGTAACGGCCCGCCAGTCCGAACTCGTCGTCCTTAGCGGCCACGTCGCGAATTTCCACGGTGCGGAAACCGGTCTGTGTGCTGACGGCCTCCACCACGTTGCCCTTCTTGTCGCGCAGTTCGCAAACAAGCGTGTAGACATTGGGCTCCTCAGAGCTCCAGGGGCGCACATTGGCCACGGTGAAGTTCTCGTGGAGCGTGCTACTGGCGTTCTTGGCCTGATTGATCTTGCCTGTGGTTGTGGTCAGCACGCGTGCCACGCCCTCAGCGTCGCCATAGAGCTTGTTGGCGAAGAGCTTAAACACGGCGGTGTAGCCCTTAGCGTCCTTGGTGCCCACATTGCTCACGGTGTAGTCCACGGCGAGCTTGCCTGTGCCGTCGGCCGTCCATGCGGGAATGACCTTGAGGTCGCTCACGTGCACCTTGGGCTTGCTATACACGGCCACGGTGCGGAAGATACCGGGCAGGCGGAACATGTCCTGAGCCTCGAGGAACGAACCGTCGGAAGAGCGATACACCTCCACGGCCACCTCGTTGTGGCCAGGCTTGGCCCACTGGCTGATGTCGAACTCGGCCACGTCGCGCGAGTCTTTCGAGCAGCCCACATAGTGGCCGTTGACCCAGAGGTAGAAGAACGAGTCGACACCATCGAAGCTGATGTAGACCTCGCGTCCCTTCCAGTTCTGCGGCAGGGTGAAGGCGCGGCGGTAGGAGCCCACCTCGTTGCGATACTCGTAGGTGGTGTAGTCCTTCGGCGGCTCACGCATCACACCGTTCTTCCAGTCGCCCACGGCGATGTTATACTTGAAGATGACCCACTGGTTGACGTAGATGGGCGTGCCATACTTCTGTGTGCCATCTTTCTGAAGGCCATACATGTTCCACGACATGGGCACCTCCACATCGTCCCATGCCTGGTCGTTGTAACCGGCCTGATAGAAATCCTTGGGGCGGGCGTCGGGGTTCTTGGCGAAATGGAACTTCCATTTGCCGTCGAGGCTCATCCAATAGCTCGACTTCTCGGGCAGGACGCCCTTGGCCTCGTCGACCGAAGCGAAGCTGGTGAACCATGCGTGCGGCTGCAACTTGTTGTAGCCAATCAACTCGGGCTGCTGCCACTCCTGGCCCGTGGGGGCTGTGGCAGTACCATACTCATAGCCCTTCAAGAGGGTCTGAGCCGGCAGTGCGGTTGCCAAGAGACAGCCCACTGCAGTTAAGAAATTGCGAATGATCATGTAAAAAGATAGATTGTAGTTGCGCGTAACATAAATACTTTCTGCAAAGTTAAGTATTTTATCACGGCTTTGCAAATAAAACGGCAAAAAACAGGTGCCGGCCGGAGCAAGAATAGTCCCCAATTGGTTGCGGAAACGGCCGAAACGGCAGGAATGGGCACAGGTGTTCGCAGCCCGTCGCCATCGATGGCGAATCAGAACAGGAACATCTTGAAGCGTTGGGTGTTGGATTCTTTCTGCGCCAACTCGTCGGTCATTCGCCGCATGGCCTCTTTGAAGAAGAAGCTAACAAGGTGCTCGTCGGTTGCCTCGGTGCGAATCATGCGCAGGGCCGCTATGTATTCCTGGCGACTGGTGGCGGGAATGATGAGAAGCGGATGGTGCATGCGCAGCAAGATGTAATTGCTGAGGAGCCGCCCCGTACGGCCATTGCCGTCGCGGAAGGGATGCAGATACTCGTAGAAGCCGTGGAAGCGTGCGGCAAGCACCATGGGATGGGCCGCTGCCGCAACGATGGCGCGCTCAGTGGAAGCAAGCAGCTGGGGCACCCTCGCCACCAACTGCCCGTGGTCGCCAAACACGGTGTCGCCAGCCGCCATGTCGGGCG
>ENA-OPMP01000836-OPMP01000836.1-human-gut-metagenome-genome-assembly--contig:-NODE-836-length-14876-cov-1.855273_pt1 | contig 14876 bp, 9 predicted proteins | sample MGYA00241527_ERZ501751 | MGnify/ENA primary metagenome ERZ501751 (study PRJEB25962, sample SAMEA2042647) | human gut metagenome | biome: human gut; feature: human-associated habitat; material: faeces... | reverse complement strand
AAGGACTGCGAAACAGAGCTATTTTAGAAACACTATACAGCTGCGGACTTCGGGTATCAGAACTTATCACCCTTAAACTATCCGACCTCTATTTTGATGAAGGCTTTATCAAAGTAGAAGGAAAAGGAAGCAAACAACGACTCGTACCAATCTCCCCCCGGGCTATTAATGAAATAAAGCTTTACATCACAGACCGTAACCAGATTGAAGTGAAAAAAGGGCATGAGGATTTCGTTTTCGTCAGTCAGCGGAGAGGCAAAGGACTTTCCCGGATTATGATCTTTCACATGATAAAAGAATTAGCACAAAAAGCGGGTATTACCAAAAACATCAGTCCGCACACTTTCCGGCACTCCTTTGCCACTCATTTACTGGAAGGTGGCGCCAATTTACGGGCCATCCAGTGCATGCTCGGCCACGAATCGATTGCGACGACCGAAATTTATACCCATATCGACCGGAATATGTTGCGGAGTGAGATCATTGAACACCATCCAAGGAACATCAAGTACAGAAAAGAGACAGGATTTCATTAAATTATAATAAAATTGGCTATTCCTTTCAGATTGTGCCGGGAGATTTAATATCTTTGCGAGGCTATTATCATGTGGTAATAGGCACTAAGAGAAACCAATAGACTAATTTCAATTACAAACAATTAATTTATACCTAAAATGACTAAGAGATTGTATCTGCCTTTGTTAATGGCACTGGTTGTTGCACTTTCATCTTGTAGCAGCAAAATGGGTGAATTATCTTCTGATTATTTCACCGTGACCCCTCAGGTTCTTGAAGCTGTTGGTGGCAAAGTTCCCGCCACTATCAACGGAAAATTCCCTGAAAAGTATTTTAACAAGAAAGCTGTAGTAGAAGTAACTCCGGTTCTGAAATGGAACGGTGGAGAAGCTAAAGGACAGTCAGCCGTATTTCAAGGAGAAAAAGTAGAAGGTAACGACCAGACCATCTCATACAAGATGGGTGGTAACTACACTATGAAGACTTCTTTCGATTATGTTCCCGAAATGGCAAAATCAGAGTTATATCTGGAATTTAAAGCCACAATCGGTAACAAAACAGTAACTATTCCTGCTGTGAAAGTAGCTGATGGTGTGATTTCTACCTCTGAAATGGTTGAGCAGACGCTGAGCAGCGCTACTCCTGCCAACGGTGACGACGCTTTCCAACGTATCATCAAAGAAAAACACGATGCCAACATCATGTTCTTGATCCAACAGGCTAACATCCGTTCAAGCGAGTTGAAAACTGCCAAAGCATTCAACGAAGAAGTTAAGAACATCAACGAAGCTGCCAACAAGAAGATCAGCAACATCGAAGTTTCTGCATACGCTTCTCCTGATGGTGGTGTAAGCTTGAATACTACTCTTGCTGAAAACCGTGAAGGCAACACAACTAAGATGTTGAGCAAAGACCTGAAGAAAGCAAAAATCGACGCTCCGATCGATGCTAAATATACTGCACAGGACTGGGAAGGTTTCCAAGAACTGGTTTCTAAATCAAACATCCAGGATAAAGACTTGATCTTGCGTGTTCTTTCTATGTACTCTGATCCTGAACAGCGTGAAACTGAAATCAAGAACATTTCTTCAGTTTACAAAACTCTGGCTGACGAAATCCTGCCGCAGTTGCGTCGTGCTCGTTTGACTGCTAACTACGATGTAATCGGACGTAGCGACGAAGAAATCAACGCTGCATTCGATACTGACGCTAAAGTATTGAGCAACGATGAATTGCTGTATGCTGCAACTCTGACTAACGACAACGCTCGTAAAGAAGCTATCTATAAGAAAACTGTTGAATTGTATCCGAACGACTATCGTGCTTACAACAACTTGGGTATGATGGCTTATGCTAACGGTGACTTAGCTACAGCTGAAAACTACTTCAAACAGGCTGCTAGCAAGAGTTCTAACGCTGCAGAAGTTAACACTAACCTTGGTTTGATTGAATTGACTAAGGGTAACGTAGCTAACGCTGAAACTTACTTGAGCAAGTCTACAGGTGCTAACACAGCTAACGAAGCTCTGGGTAACTTGTACATCAAACAAGGTCAGTATGACCGTGCTGTACAGGCATTCGGTGACACTAAGACTAACTCAGCTGCTTTGGCTCAGATTTTGGCTAAGGACTATAACAAAGCTAAATCTACTCTGTCTGCAGTGAAGAATCCGGACGCTTACACTAACTACCTGATGGCAATTGTTGGTGCTAGAACTAACAACGCTGACTTGGTTAAGAGCAGCATGGACAAAGTAAAACAGCAGGATGCTGCTTTGGCTGCTAAAGCTCAGAACGACCGTGAATTTGCAAAATATGCAAACGAAATAAAGTAATCTGACTTAATTACATCAAAGGAACCGGAATCACTTGAAGTGATTCCGGTTTTTTTATGTCTTTATGGGAAAGAATCGGAAGAAGATGAAAGATTATAAAATGAAAATATGTATTTTCGCAAAAATAAAATACGGTTTATGAAAAAATTATACCTGCTCCTCTTATCTGTATATCTGTTGTTTTGTCTGGATTCGTGCAGACAAAGCGATGAATTTGAACTCAAAGGGGAACTGGAAGGCATTACTTCCGACATGATTCTGGTAGTCTTTGATGACCCGGATTCCAAACTGGATACTATTTATCCAAGAGGAGGTAAATTCACTTATGCCTTCTCTCCCGACACATTGAATACTTTCCGATTAGTTAATGATTCAGGTGAAGTCTTTCCGATATTTGCAGACAAAGGCTGGAAAGTGTCTGTAAAAGGAAGTTTCGCACATCCGGAAATTAAAGGAGATGGTCCGAATAATGAATACCAGGAATTTCTGCAAAGTATACACGCGCTGAAAGATTCTGCACAAATATGCCAACAAGCTGAGAACTTTATCAAGAGCCATCCATCCTCACCTGCTTCGGCTTATATACTGTACTGGTATTTTTCACAATCAGCCAATCCCAATCTGTCCCTCATTGCCAGACTGACTGAGCCTTTGACCGGTAAAGTGAAAGATTGTAGAGTATTGAATGAAGTTCTACATAAACTACCCGAAAAAGAAAAAAGCACTTCGACTTATCTGAATTACTTGTCTGTAAAGAAAAGAAACGGCGAATATTTGTCATGGAGCAGCAGTGGAACACAAAAGCAATATTCGCTCATTAACTTTTGGGCAAGTTGGGATAAGGAAAGCATAGCTATAAAAGACTCCCTATATGCTCTATGCGAAAAATTCTCTAAGAACAATTTCCGGGTTGTCAACTTCTCACTAGATTATAACAAGGAAGAATGGGGAAAAAATACGCAAAAAGATACAGAACAGTGGATTGAAGTATGCGACTACAAAGGATGGAATAATCAGATTCTGAAACAACAAAACATACAGCGTCTTCCATACAACATACTGATAGACCGGAACCGGAAAATTTTAGGCAGTAATCTTTACGGAAATGCATTACAGACCAAGATGGAAGCCTTGATAGCAGAAGACAAACAACAAAAGTAAAACACAATAAAAACGACCTTAAATGCTTGTCAAACTTTTTGGAGCCGCAGTACAAGGCATTGATGCCACTATTGTAACAATTGAAGTCAACTGTTCGCGCGGAATAAAATTTTATTTAGTGGGTCTCCCAGACTCTGCTGTCAAGGAGAGCCACGAACGTATCGTATCCGCTCTACAAGTAAACGGATATAAGTTTCCTACCCGACAGATAGTAGTCAACATGGCTCCAGCTGATATCCGGAAAGAAGGAGCCTCATACGATCTCCCGCTGGCTATCGGTATCCTGGCAGCTAATGAAACAATCTCCTCTGAACACTTGACAGATTATCTGATTATTGGAGAATTAAGCCTGGACGGAAGTCTGCAACCCATTAAAGGTGCACTTCCTATCGCCATTGCTGCCCGTCAACAAGGTTTTAAAGGGATTATTCTTCCGCAACAGAATGCATCGGAAGCCGCTGTCGTAAATAATCTGGACGTATATGGCGTGGAACGCATTACAGAAGTAATCGATTTTCTGAACGGCAATTGCAGTTTGCAACCTACCATTGTCAACACACGTGAAGAGTTCTATAAACACCAGTCAACTTTCCCTTTTGACTTTGCAGAAGTAAAAGGACAGGAAAATGTAAAACGAGCACTTGAAGTAGCCGCAGCAGGCGGACACAACGTGCTGCTCATTGGAGCCCCAGGAAGTGGCAAGTCCATGATGGCCAAACGCCTTCCCAGCATCCTTCCTCCACTCTCATTAGGAGAAAGCCTGGAAACAACTAAGATACATTCAGTAGCTGGAAAACTGAAAAAAGGTTCCTCGCTTATTGCCACCCGACCGTTCCGCAGCCCACACCACACCATCTCTCAAGTAGCCATGGTAGGTGGCGGAGCTACACCTCAACCTGGAGAAATCAGCCTGGCACACAATGGAGTGTTATTTCTTGATGAACTCCCTGAGTTCAGCAGAAGCGTACTGGAAGTGCTTCGGCAGCCCCTTGAAGACCATCGTATCACTATTTCAAGAGCAAAGTATAGCCTGGAGTATCCAGCTAACTTCCAATTAATCGCTTCCATGAACCCATGCCCATGTGGCTACTATAACCATCCCACACGAAATTGTGTATGTAGTCCGGGACAAGTACAGCGATACCTGAACAAAATCTCAGGCCCTCTGCTCGACCGCATAGACATTCAAGTAGAAATTGTACCCGTTCCTTTTGAAGAAATCTCCAAAAGCACACCGGGAGAAAGCAGTGCCAGCATTCGCGAACGTGTAGTCCGTGCCCGACAAATACAAAGCCAACGCTTTGCTAATGAACATGGAATCTATAGTAACGCCCAAATGACTTCTAAACTACTACACCTCTATGCACAACCGGATGCCGCTGGCCTGGAACTTTTAAGAAATGCCATGAACCGACTGAACCTTTCAGCCCGTGCCTACGATCGTATTCTTAAAGTCTCACGAACCATTGCAGACCTGGAGGGAAGTAATGAAATACGTCCGGAACATTTGGCAGAGGCTATCAGCTATCGCAATCTGGACAGAGAAAACTGGGCCGGATAATTATCTATCCAGCCCAGACAATCAAAATAAATATTTAACAGGTATCAACCGAACTATTCCGTTCAAGCCAGAAGGTAGTGTTTCCCAATGTCCGTAAGTACCTTTCTCATAATTCAGTTTGGCCATATTGATATCCTCAAAAATACGCCATTGTTTTCCCTGGCGGTCCATTTCAGCAATACTATTTGCCGGAAGGTTGGTGACTTCCACTTCTATGAGATTCTTACCAGGCTTTAGCAATTGCCCTATGCTTAAACGGAAGGGAACTGCCCAGGCAATACCTGCTTCCTGCCCATTTATACGCACACGTGCGCTCTCACGCACATCGCCCAAGTCTAGAATCCAATCATCTGCCAATAATTCAGGCAAATCCAGCTCCAATGAATACAATGCAGTACCCCGGTTAATCTTCGCAGCCGGATGTGCCATTTCTGTCCATGAAGAAGGCGTATCTATTTTAAACTCTCCTTCAATAGCCGGATAACTTTCTACAAATTTCAGTTTCCAACCATGATCCAAACTCAAGCTATAGTCCATTTCCTTCCTATATTTCCATTCAGGCACTCCTTGCAAAGAACGAGTAAAAGTTTGAAGAATGATACTCTCCCCAGACTTCAATTGCATATATACCTGAGTTTTTCCTTCCACCTCCCGCGTTTTTGCAATTCCCCGTTTACCCGTCATCGGATCAAAACACATCATATTTTTTTCAGGCACATTCAATGTAACCCATCCTTCCACATCTTTGGCCTGTAAGTTGGAAATAAAATAATGGTGCCCTTCTGTATGTGTGCGCCGGATAAATTGTACTCCCCAACGAGTCTTCAGTTCTTCTGCAGGAACTCCTGTGCGTTCTAATGCCTCATGGTAATCACTTCCCACAATGATACGTCCTTTTCCGAAATTAAAAGCCAGTGTGCCTCGGAAAGACTTTTCTCCTGGCAATTGTTCCAGCAGTGCAAATAGTTGCTTCCGATTCTGTTCTAAAGAAGCATACCCCGGCACATCTTCCGGATAATGTTCCACAAACACTACGGTTGCCCCCTGACGTACCAATGCTACTAGCTTCTTTAAGGTAGAAACTGGTATCAACTTTACTGCAGGTACGATAAGCGCCTTATAACAAGCACCTCCACGTGTCTTCAACATACCATCCTGACACGATGTACTTTTAATAAAAGAATCAGAAATATAGTCTACATCATAGCCACCTGCCATAATGGTTTGTATCGTCTTGATAAACTTCGGCGCATACTGATCCATCTTGTGAATATCAAAGCCGACAAAACGTCCTGGAATGTCATTCCACATATCATAAACCGGAAGATAAACCAGGAAATCATTATCAGGCTTACCTAATTGAAGAAAAGACTGACAACGAGTTATATACTCAAAGAAAGCCGGCGCGTCACGCCATATCGTATTGGTGGGCGACATGTTTATCGTAGCATAAAATAGCCAACCAGGCCAGGCTGCTTCTTTCGGAGAATAGGGGGTACCATGAAAAAATGCGTGATTTACACCCGACACAAACATCAAATCCATATCAGGCTTACACTGTGAAAGAGAAGTACGAAAATGCTCTGTCAACCAGGTAAATGTTTCAGAAGAAGTATAAGGTTTTCCTGCAATATGTGCAGCCGAGGAAGCATACTTCAGCATGGAAATATCCGAAAAATTAGGACGTGTAAGTGAATCACGCCTCAATCCCCTGATATGAAAATCAGTCAATCCAAACCCTTCACACTCCGGGATATCTACCGAAGCATACGTATCAATCAGATTGGCAGGAGATCCATGTGCCTGATTACGGGTCGTACTTCCATGCCCATGCGCCCACTTGGTCCATGCAGTCGTAAAGTTCTCAACCAGAAGTTCTCCCAATGTTTCCCTATAATCAGACACCAGTCGACGCGTCAGTTCAGTCCGTTCCTGTGAAATAAACTCCGGAAAATGATTTTCCAGCCGATAACCACGACGTGCAGCAAATTCTTTCAAGAATGCAGGAGTCCAATCTGCTCCGTACACCTCATACGAATCATTGAAGAAGGTACGGGGAAAGTTGACTTTGTTTGTCTTGAAAGCCTTATCAAACTTCTCAAAGTAAGATTTTACGGACACCGGACTAAAATGATCCATAACATATCCTTCTCCCCCGGGAGCCGCACGCTTTACTTTCTGAAAAGTCCGCCCCACAAACAATGCCACCAGTTGCCAATCACCTGCCGGAGCATCCCACTGCAAATATCCGTCTTTTACTTTTTTGGTCAGATTTACTACTTTCCCATCTGTTCCATAAGCCATCAGACAATCCAGGTAAGCTACATCCCGCTGTTTCTGTTCTTTAGGGTCACGGATATTGATTTCCAACTTTACCGGTTCACCTCCCTTTACCTCATAACATTCAAAAATAGCTTTTGCTGCAGCTTGTGAAAGAGAAACCTCAGGGCCTCCGAAAGGCCATCCCGTTCCGGTATTCATATCAATGTCTATCCCGTTTGTCTTACCCACCTCCTGCATATAACGGAACATTTCCATCCATTCAGGCGACAGAAAACAGAGATTATGAGATTCATTTCCTTTTACCCCATAAATAGGCGTAACCTCCAAACTACCAAGTCCGGCCTTGCCATATTCCTTCAGGTTATAATTCAGATTATCTTTATCGACGGCACTTCCTAACCACCACCAACGGCTGCCAGGACGTGCTTCAGGCTTTACCTCTGGCCAGTTTTGTGCAGCCGCCCCCATCGCAGAGCACAAACAGAGAAAAAATAAGATGTTGTTCTTTTTCATGGAATTACAAATTAGGTTTCATACTTGCAAAGATAAAAGTTATCCAGCCTTTACAACTATAGGAATGTACAGATTCATGGATTTTTGTACGTCTGATACACAATCCTCCAAGCAAGATGTACATTATTCCATTCATTCATTTCATGAAGGTACGTATCTTTGTAGAAAATAAATCAATGAACACGAATATGAAAAACAACTTTATCAGACTGACCCTACTTGCCAGCCTTTTCTGCAACGTGCCTGGCTTGCATTTGCAAGCGCAAGCCCCCCATCCGGAACGAATTTATCTTTCAGGAACCGGTATTGACAATACCGTGACATGGGACTTTCTCTGCTCAAAAGGACAAAACAGCGGCAAATGGAAAAAGATAGAAGTTCCCTGCAACTGGGAACTGCAAGGATTTGGAGAATATACCTACGGACGATGGTATACCATCAAAGGTGCCAAGCCAAGTGATGAAACAGGTATTTATCGTCACAAATTCGAGGCTCCCAAATCATGGAGCGGCCAGCGGGTAAAAATTTATTTTGACGGAGTCATGACCGATACGGAAGTCTTAATCAACGGCAAACTGGCCGGAGAAATGCATCAGGGCGGATTCAACCGTTTTTGTTATGACATCACCGACTTACTCACCCTCGGAAAGAAAAATACACTTGAAGTAAAAGTCGCTAAAGAATCTGCTAATTCATCCATCAACGCCGCAGAACGTAAAGCTGACTGGTGGCTTTATGGAGGAATTTATCGTCCGGTATGGCTGGAAGTTGTTCCACAAGTACACATTGAACACTTTGTACTCAATGCCGACCAGCATGGAAAGTTTCAAGCCTCATGTGAAATGTATGGCGATGCGAAAGGATATGAACTTCACGTATCGGTACGAGGTTTGAAAGACGGAAAAACCATCCTGACAAATACGGGAAAGTCTGCACTTTCCAAAAAAATTACAGACTCTGGCAAAGAACAACAGATAGAAGGACAGTGGGCAGACATCCAAACCTGGTCCACAGAAGACCCTAACCTGTATGTAGCTCGTCTGGAATTAAAATCACCGGAAGGAAAAGTAATCCAGACACGTGAAACCAGAATCGGCTTCCGCACCGTCGAATTTTTCCCACAAGACGGAGTATATCTGAATGGAACCAAACTCGTCGTAAAAGGTATTAACCGCCATTCATTCTCCGTCGACGGCGGAAGAGCAACCAGTGCGGCCATGAGTCGTCAGGATGCACTTCTTATCAAGGAAATGAACATGAACGCAGTAAGATCACACTATGCCCCCGACGAACATTTCCTGGATATGTGCGATTCACTAGGTATCGTATACATGGATGAACTGGCAGGATGGCAGAATTGCTACGACGAAAAAGTAGGAAGCAAACTGGTGAAAGAAATGGTACAGCGTGATGTCAATCATCCGTCCATCATCATTTGGAGCAATGGAAATGAAGGAGGATGGAATTATCAGCTGGATAAACTGTTTGCTCAATACGACAAGCTTCAAAAACGGCATGTAGTCCACCCATGGGCCGACTTCAACAATCTAGATACGCACCATTATCCGGCTTATCTGACAGGAGTAGCCCGATTTACCAATGGCTATAAGGTCTTCATGCCTACAGAATTCATGCATGCCATGTACGACCAAGGAGGAGGTGCCGGATTACGGGATTTCTGGGATCGCTGGAATACGAACCCGTTATTTGCCGGAGGATTTATCTGGGTTTTCTGCGACGAAGCTCCCAAACGAAGTGACAAAGGAGGTATTCTGGATTCTGACAAGTCAAATGCGCCTGATGGAGTTGTTGGCCCTCGTCGTGAAAAAGAAGGTAGCTTCTATGCCATCCGTGCCCAGTGGTCACCTATCCAACTGAAACCACTGCTCATTACCTCTCATTTTAATGGCAATTTCCTGGTTACCAACGAATATACTTACACGAATCTGAAGGAATGCAAAATGACGTACAAAGTGTTGTCATGTGACACTCCATTGAAAGGTGTAACACAATCCGTTGAATTAAGCCACGGAGAAGTTACTCTCCCTGCTATCCAGCCAGGAGAAACCGGCACAGCTCATTTCGACCTTCCAGACAATTTCCATGAAGGTGATGTACTGGAATTGGAAGCCTTCGACAAAAATGGACATAGCATCTGTAACTGGAGCTATCCTATCCGCCTGGTAAAACAATATTTTGACCATAAAATGGCACAATCACCCATGACCCTAGAAGCACTTCCCAAAGCTACCGCCTCACGCAATGCCAGCCACATCGTATTGAACAGTGCGAAGGTAAGTGTAACGTTTGATGCCACTACCGGTATCATCAAGCAAGTAAAAGCAGGAGAAACAGAGGTCCCGTTCAAAGACGGTCCGGTAGCTGTAGGAATGAAAATGCGCTATGAGCCTTCACTCAGCTACGTGCGTGAAACACAAGAAGGAGCCATATTTTGTGCCAAATATAAAGGAGCAGCCGATTCCATTGTATGGCGCCTGACCGATCAAGGATTGCTTTATATGGACGCCATCCTACTAAACCGTGCCTCCGGAGGCGGAGGATTTGACGATGCCTTCATGGACACAAAAGTATACAATCTCGGATTGACCTTCTCTTACCCAGAAGCAAACTGTACCGGCATGAAATGGCTGGGACGTGGTCCTTATCGTGTGTGGAAAAACCGTATCCCTGGTACCAACTATAACATCTGGCATAAAGATTACAACAATACCATTACAGGAGAAAGTTTTGAAAATCTGATTTATCCAGAATTTAAAGGATATCATGCCAACATGTACTGGGCTACACTGGAAAGCGACAAAACACCGTTTACTGTTTATTCAAGAAACGATGGAATCTTCTATCACATCTTTACACCGGAAGAACCTGTAGGACGTGTTAGAAGAACCATGCCGCAATTCCCTGAGGGTGATATATCCTTCTTGCTTGACATACCGGCCATCTGTTCCTTCAAACCAATCGAACAACAAGGTCCGAACAGTCAACCTGGAAATATTCGCATCAAACAAGGAGATGAAGGATTACATTTGAACTTAATGTTCGACTTCCGCCCATCAGCTAATATCAATACTTCAAAATAAGAACAAACACACTGTAATAAAAAGCCGTCTTGCACTGCGAGGCGGCTTTTTTACTTTTATACAAAAATCACGGTTTTCCGTGTTTTCCTCCCTCATAAGACGAGTTATATTTGACAAACAAAATTACAATGCAAAAGAGAAATGAAAACAACCGAGATTCAGCGATACAATGCAGCTCTTGAACGCTTAAGAAGACTTTTTGATGCAAAATTGGGCAAACCTTTACTCATCCAGACCTTTATGGGGAACTTACACGTGTTACGCTCAAATGATATTGGTTATTTCAAATATATTTCGACAAGAAAAAGCTGGGAGATAGCTTTGACAGACGGTTCTTTCCTCCGCCTTAAGGCTAATCTACGCGCCAAAGACTTATGTACATACAATGAAGAATTTGTGCAAATTCACCAATCCTACATTATCAATATGCACTATTTACACATGATACAGAATAACCGCTGCCTTATGACCCCTCCTTTTCATTATACAAATGAGTTATATATCTCCCAAAAATATAAAAGAGAACTGACTGCACGATTTTGCTTATTTTAGCCATAATATTTTTATTCTAAGTTATTCCAGACACACACATTCTATCTCATATTCCAGATGTTTTTTAGCTGAAATTTGTATATTCCACAAAAAAACGCTACTTTGTAGAACTCACAAAATTAGGTTACATGAAAAAACTTCTTTTCACATTAGGTACCTTTCTTCACACAGTCTTGTGCTTGCCAATACAAGCTGAAACAGCAACAATTGATAGTTTAAAACGCGAATTACAATTAGCAGAGCAAAAAAATTCTACCAAAGAGCAACTAATTGAGTTATATCAATTCTTAGGAGCTGAATATGAGACTCTAGACCATGACTCATCCTATCACTACATTCAAAAAGGACTTTCTCTTTATTCAAAACCGACTTTTGAAGAAGAAGGATATTTGCAGTTACTCAACTCACTGGCTAACTATCTTTTCATGGAAGGAAAAATAGAACAAGCTAAAGAGAAATTTAAAACGGTTGCAACACATGCTCCCCAACTCAAAGAAAGAAGATACGATCTGGAGGGTGTGGTAGAATCTTCCATTGGTGTCTGCTACCGTAAGTTAGGAATGTTCGACTCAGCCGTATATCACTATAACCGTGCCATCGATTTCTGTAAAAAAACAGAAAAGTACGAAGACATTGCTTCCACCTATTATAACATTGGCGTGCTCTACCATCTTAACAAGCGCTATGAAGAAGCATTGACGCAAGGTAAGCAGGCAGCGGAATACGCCCGAAAAGCAAACGATTCACTAATGGAATTATATGCCAGCAGTCTCATTGGAGGATGTTATAGCAGTATGGGTAAGTATGTCGAAGCAAGCCATATTTTTAAAAAAAATATCAACAAGGCATTAAAACTAAAATATCCTTTACTTGCCATGAGCTCCCTATCGCCTTTACTGAGTACCTATCAATTATGGAACAAAAAAGATTCCGTCAGGATTTTTCTAAAAAAAGGAGAAGAATTGATTCATAAAATCCCGGGAAACAGTCCGACAGCACTTGAATTTTATAGCACACAAGCCAGCCTTTATAATTGGATTGGAGAATATCAGAAAAGTCTCAGCATACTAACAAGCAATCCATTAATTCAAACTCAATTACCATACGATAAATATCACATTTTAACAGCACGTAACTATGAAGGATTAGGGAACTACCAAAAAGCATATCAGAACATGCAAGAAGTATGCATTTACCAGGATTCCATTTTCGGTGGAAAAATCAAGCATGAACTATCTGAACTGAATGAGAAATTACGGACAAGTGACAAAGAACTGAAAATTGCTCTTCTGGAAAAGACTCAGGCACAAGAACAAGAAAGCCGTTTACGCCATACCATCTATTACCTTACAGTAATCGGGTTACTATTAATAGCTATTTCCATTCTGCTGCACAAACGGAAAGTGCAAAAGAAGGAAACCGAACTGATTGCTGCCCGCCAATACATAGAAGGCTTGGAAAATGAGCGCAAACGACTGGCTAAGGATTTGCACGACGGGGTATGTAATGACCTGCTGGGAGCCATTCTTCAAATGCAGCAACAAAGCTCTGCTGAGGATCTAAAAACAAATACCATTCAGACATTAGAAGAGATTCGTAGCGGCGTACGAGCCATTTCACATGAACTAATGCCACCCAATTTCCAGTTTACCGATCTGAATGAAATGTTAGCTGATTATTTCTCTAAAATGCAAGAGATTTCAGGAATTTCCATACAATATACTCCCTATCCTCACACGGACTGGTCAAGTATTTCAGAACATATAGGATACGAAATCTACCGCATCATGCAGGAAACGACCGGGAATATACTCAAACATACTCAGGCAAAGGTTATCTGTATCCAAATAGAAAAAAATGCCACTTATCTTATTATTGAAGTACATCATGACGGGAACTGGAGTCCACATGCTGATTTATCTAAAGGAATAGGCTTGCGAACCATCAACGACCGGTTAAAAACTATTGCAGGAGATTACAAGATAGAAAAAGACAAGACTGGAGTGAATATTCATATTCAGGTGCATCTTCATTGAAAAAATCACGGTTTTCAGTGAAAATCTTTTCAATGAATATTTTTTTCTTTGCAGTGTAAAATGCGACAAAATGACAAGTCCTAAAGCCAAAATACTATTAGTCGATGACCATACTCTTATACTGCAAGGCATCAAGCATGTAGTGTCTCAAATGCCTGAAATAGAAAAGGTATATACTGCCTCATCAGGAGCAGAAGCAATGCTTCTGATAGCCATGCAACCGTTCGACATCTATCTGCTTGATGTGGAACTTCCCGACACCAACGGGTTCGAACTGATAGAAACCATCCTGCAAAAGCACCCGGAAGCACGTATTTTGATTAATACCATGCATGAAGAGATATGGATACTTAAAAGACTGACTAAAGCCTCCATAAGTGGGGCCATACTAAAATCGGCAGATATTAATGAACTGACACTAGCCATCCAGACAATCTTAAAAGGAGGCCAATACCTTTGCAAACGATTCAAATCCATTTTAAACCGGATGCAGACAGAAGAACAGATAAAAGAACAGCTTACTTTAAGAGAAATGGAGGTATTGCAGGCTATTGCTAAAGGATTTAATACAAGGGAAATTGCAGAATTGCTGTATGTATCCAATAATACAATTGAAACTCACCGCAAAAGCCTCATGAGCAAACTGGAGGCCAGGAATGCCGTAGACCTTGTTCTGAAAGCTATCAACCTTGGAATAATACCTTTGGATTCCAAATAGCTTTAAATAAAAAATCCACTCGTTTTTAGGGCTCATATCCTTTTTTTCGTATATTTGGGCGCAATGAATCTTTGTATCACCTTAATATAAACGAACTATGAGTCTTGAAAAAACATTAGTAATTTTAAAACCCAGTGCCGTACAGCGCGGACTTATCGGAGAAATAACCCATAGATTTGAACGTAAAGGCCTGCGCCTGGCTGGCATGAAAATGATGCAACTTACGGAGGATTTGCTCAATGAGCATTATGCCCACTTGGCCGGAAAACCTTTCTTTTCTCGTGTAAAAGCTTCTATGATGGCCAGTCCTGTGATTGTATGTTGCTATGAAGGAGTAGATGCCATTCAGGTGGTACGCTCCATGACAGGAGCCACCAATGGCCGTGTAGCCGTTCCAGGTACTATCCGAGGAGATTATTGTGTAAGTTCACAAGAAAACATCATCCACACCTCAGATTCACCTAAAACAGCTATTGAAGAAATTGAAAGATTCTTCAAACCTGAAGAGTTATTCGAATATGACAGGGCAGTTATCGATTTTATTTATTACCCTGACGAATACAAACTTACCTAAAATAAAAACGATGTGGTAGCAATTGC
>ENA-OPMP01000832-OPMP01000832.1-human-gut-metagenome-genome-assembly--contig:-NODE-832-length-14897-cov-1.871581_pt1 | contig 14897 bp, 16 predicted proteins | sample MGYA00241527_ERZ501751 | MGnify/ENA primary metagenome ERZ501751 (study PRJEB25962, sample SAMEA2042647) | human gut metagenome | biome: human gut; feature: human-associated habitat; material: faeces... | reverse complement strand
GCAATGTTTACCGGATTATCCAGTGCGTTAAATTCTATGAACGGCGGAAATATGTCCGGCGTGGCAGCAATCGTAAATGGTAACATCACAATGAAAACATGGGATGATGTGAAAACCTTAGTTCCGTATGTAATTATCGGACTGGTTCTGGCACTGATCATGACGAAGATGTGCAACCTGTTAGCACTGGAAGATAAGACAGCACGAAGCCTTGGAATCAACGTTAATGCAATGCGTATCGTGATTTCACTGATTGCTGTATTACTTGCAAGTATTTCAACGGCAGTAGCCGGAGTAATCAGTTTCTTAGGACTGATTGTTCCGCATATCGGAAGAATCCTGGTAGGAAGTGACCATAAGGCATTAGTGCCATTCAGTGCTTTGTTCGGAGCGTTTACATTCCTGCTGGCAGATACCATCGGAAGAACGATAGCTGCTCCGTATGAGGTATCCGCATCCATCATTATGAGTGTGGTCGGAGGCCCATTCTTCATCATTCTGTTAAGGAGGTCTAAGAAGTATGCGAAGTAAAGAAAAGAATATGGATTTGACTTCTACAGAGAATGAAGCAGCAAAGAAAGTGAAAAAAGCGGATAAGTGGGCAGACAAGCCTGCGATGGAAGTCAGAGACCTGCATTTTTCCTATGGGAAAAATAAAGTCTTAAAGGGCGTATCCCTGAAGATTGAAGAAGGTAAAATTACAACGATTATGGGAGCGAACGGATGTGGTAAATCCACACTGTTTTCCCTGATGACAAAGAACCTCTATCCGAGAAAGGGAAACATTTTCCTCAAGGGTAAGAACATCCAGAACCTGAACTTAAAAGAATTCGCCAGAAAGGTTGCGATTGTTCAGCAGTATAACAGTGCATCGGACGATATCACCGTTGAGAATCTGGTGGCATTCGGAAGAACCCCTCATAAGAAAATGATGCAGGGAGACAGTGCCGAAGATGAGCGTATGATCCAGTGGGCATTGGAAGTAACCAATCTGACAGAATATCGTGACAGAGAAGTGTCAAGACTTTCCGGCGGACAGCGTCAGCGTGTATGGATTGCAATGGCGCTTTGTCAGGGAACAAAGACCCTGTTCCTCGATGAGCCGACCACATATCTGGATATCCGGTATCAGATTGAGATTTTGCAACTGGTGAAAAAACTCAATCAGGAATTTGGAATAACCATCATCATGGTACTGCACGACATCAATCAGGCAATCGCATATTCAGATAATGTCATCGGTATGAAGGATGGAAAAGTGCTGGTGGAAGGTGATCCGGAAGAAGTGATTACGGAAGAGAGCATCCGGGAACTGTATGGCATTGAACTTGGTGTGACAAGGGTTGATGGCAGAAAATTTGTATTGGCGGTGTAAGAAGATGAAAAATCCTTTAAAAATAGTATGGATCGTGCTTGGATTTCTTTGTCTGGGACTTGGTACGATAGGAATTGTACTTCCTATCCTGCCAACCGTTCCGTTTTATATGGCAACACTGTTTTGCTTTGCAAAGAGTTCTAAGAAACTGCACGACTGGTTCGTAGGAACAAATTTATATAAGAAACATCTGGACAGTTTTGTTCAGAAAAGAGCCATGACAATAGGAACAAAATGCAAGATTATCGGAATGGTAACAGCAGTCATGGCAATCGGCTTTATCTGCATGAAGAATGTACCAATCGGAAGAATCTGTATCGCAGTTGTGTGGGTGTGTCACCTGTTATACTTCTTCCTGAGAGTGAAAACATTAAAGCCGGGAGAAGAGTTACCGGATGGTGCAGAAGCGGAATAGTAAGATGAATAAAACCGAAAAGAAACGGCAAAAAGAACAGTATGTCGTAGAAGAAATGATCCGGCTGTACTGCCGGAAAAACCATCCGAAAGAAAAAAGACAGGAAGGGCAGATGTGTCCTGACTGTCAAAGACTTTCGGATTATGCAAAACAAAGAAGCCAGAAGTGTCCATTTATGGAAGAAAAAACGTTCTGTGCGAACTGTAAGGTGCATTGTTATAAGCCGGAGATGAGAGAACAGATCAGGCAGGTTATGCGTTTTTCAGGACCAAGGATGTTATTATACCATCCAGTTCTTGCAGTATGGCATCTGGTATGCAGTAAAAAAGAATCGAAGAAAGAAACAAAAGGGTAAGATTTTTATGATTAAAACAAGACTGGTGGGGCTGTTGTCCCACGCAAAAAAGTATATCGTGTATACGATTTTGTGGCAGTGGGCAGCCCTCCTGTCGCAGGTATTGGCAGTCTTTTCTATCGCAGATTTACTGGAACGGGTAGTGTACCGGGCAGTAACCGTACCGATCATTGAGCGGACGATACTGATTCTAGTCCTGGTTGTTGTGATCCGGTTTGTATGCGAACGGATGGGAGCAAGGTCTTCCTATCTGGCGTGTGTGGATGTAAAGCGGATTCTGCGTGAAAAGATTTATGAGAAAATGTTGAAACTGGGAGCTTCCTACAGTGAGCAGGTATCCTCTTCGGAGGTCGTACAGGTGTCAACCGAAGGCGTAGAGCAGTTGGAGACATACTTTGGAAAATATCTTCCACAGTTATTTTACAGCCTGATCGCACCGCTGACATTATTTATCATTCTTTGCAGAGTGAGCCTGAAAGCGAGTGTGATCCTGCTGATCTGTGTACCGCTGATCCCGATTTCTATTGTAGTGGTACAGAAAGTGGCGAAGAGATTGTTGAGTAATTATTGGAGCATCTATACCGGACTGGGAGATTCATTCCTTGAGAATCTGCAGGGACTTACCACATTGAAGATTTATCAGGCAGACCAGCAGAAAGCAGACGAGATGGATGTGGAATCCCAGAACTTCCGTAAGATTACGATGAAGGTTCTGACCATGCAACTCAATTCCACCAGTGTGATGGATATTGTGGCATATGGCGGAGCAGCAATCGGAATGATTGTGACTGTCAGAGAGTATCTGGCAGGAAATGTGTCACTGGCAGGGGCATTTACGATTATTCTGCTTGCATCTGAATTTTTTATTCCGCTGCGTCTATTGGGTTCTTTCTTTCACATTGCCATGAACGGAATGTCGGCAAGCGATAAGATTTTCAAGATTCTGGATATGGAAGAGCCAAAGAGGGGAGAGCAGGAGATTGAGGGCGAACAGATGGATGTCACACTGCAGCATGTGGAATTTTCCTATGAGCCGGAGCGAAAGGTATTGCGGGATATTTCACTGACCATACCATCCGGAAAATTTGTCTCTCTGGTGGGTCTGTCCGGTTGTGGAAAAAGTACCATTGCGGCACTTTTGACAGGGAAGAATCGTACATTTTCGGGACAGATCCAGATCAATAATGTACCGATTCAGGAAATCAAAGAGTCCAGTCTGATGGATAAGATCACCTTGGTGAGACATAACAGTTATCTGTTCAAGGGAACGGTAGAAGAAAACCTGAAAATGGCGGATCCATCTGTGTCGAGAGAGCAGATGGAAGCAGCGCTCAGGCAGGTAAATCTGTATGAGTTTTTGCAGGCACAAAATGGATTGAATACGATGCTGGAAGAACAGGGAAGTAACTTTTCGGGAGGACAGAGACAGCGTCTTGCCATCGCCAGAGCACTTCTTCATGATACGCCGATGTATATTTTTGATGAGGCAGCGTCCAATATTGATGTGGAAAGTGAGGATCAGATCATGGAAGTGATCCGGGAGCTGGCAAAGACGAAAACGATTCTGTTCATCTCTCACCGGCTTGCAAATGTGGTGGCATCTGATCAGATTTATATGTTGGAAAACGGTCAGATTACAGAGAGCGGCACACATGGAGAACTTATGAAAAAAGCAGGAAGCTATGCAAATATGTATCAGAAACAGCAGGAATTGTGTCAGGTAAGGGAGGGAAGAGCATGAAGCGAAGAAGTGGAATACAGATTATGGGAAAACTGATCGGACTGATCCGTCCCCTGATGCACGTTATGGCAGCAGCGATTCTGCTAGGTGTCACAGGATATCTTTGTGCGATCTTTCTCACCGTACTGGCAGGAGTTGGAATCCTGCAGATTATGGGAATATGGCAGGGAGTTTCTCTGACGACATTGTTTGTCTGCCTTGCAGTGATTGCGGTACTGCGCGGAATTCTGCACTATGGAGAGCAGGCATGCAACCATTATATTGCGTTTAAGCTGCTGGCACTGATCCGTCACAAAGTATTTGCGGTTTTGAGAAGGCTCTGTCCTGCAAAACTGGACGGAAGAGACAAAGGAAATCTGATCTCGATCATCACAACAGATATTGAGCTTCTGGAAGTATTTTATGCGCATACGATTTCGCCGATCGCAATCGCATTCCTGACATCCCTGATCATGGAAATTTTCTTTCTCCGATATCATGTGCGGATCGGTCTGTTCGCCCTTGTGGGATATCTTGCAATTGGAGTTCTGATGCCCATGTGGAATTCCAGACGAGGTTCAGAAAAAGGAATGGAATTTCGTACCCGTTTCGGGGATCTGAACAGCTTCGTTCTGGACAGTCTTCGCGGTCTGGATGAGACGATCCAGTATGGATGCGGAGAAAAACGGGAAGAGCAGATGGAACGCAAAAGTGTGGAACTGGATGCGAAACAGAAAGAAATGAAGAAACTGGAAGGAACACAAAGGGGAGGAACAAATGTCCTGATCCTGATTTTCTCTTTTGGAATGCTGTTCCTTACAACGTGGCTACATCAGCAGGGGGAGATCGGATTTGACGCAGTACTGCTCTGTACGATCCTGATGATGAGCTCTTTTGGACCGGTTGTTGCTCTGTCCAGTCTGTCAAACAATCTGATGCAGACACTGGCAAGTGGAGAGCGTGTGTTATCCCTTTTGGAAGAAGAACCGCAGATTGAAGAAGTATCCGGTCAGGCAACCGCAGAATTTGCAGATATCAATTGTGAAAACATTGATTTTGCTTATGAAGAAGAACAGATTTTAAAAGACTATTCGATCTCGATTCCGAAAGGCAGTCGGATTGGAATCCATGGAAAAAGCGGTTCCGGAAAATCAACGCTGTTAAAGCTGCTGATGCGTTTTTATGATGTAGACAGCGGAGTGATCCGAATGGGAGACAGAAAACTGTCCGGTATCAATACAAACGAGCTGCGTGATATGGAAAGCTATGTGACACAGGAGACGTGTCTGTTCCACGATTCAATCGCCAACAACATTGCGATCGCAAAGCCGGGGGCTTCCAGAGAAGAAATCGTAGAGGCAGCAAAAAAAGCATCTCTGCATGAATTTATAGAAAGCCTTCCAAATGGATACGATACGCTGGTCGGAGAGTTGGGAGATACCCTTTCCGGAGGAGAAAAACAGAGGATCGGCGTGGCAAGAGCATTTCTGCACGATGCACCGCTTTTGCTTCTGGATGAGCCGACCAGCAATCTGGATTCTCTGAATGAAAGTATTATCCTAAGATCTCTGAAAAAAATGGGGAAAGACAAGACTGTTATTTTAGTATCCCACAGAGAATCGACCATGGCTGTGGCGGAAAAGGTATATCAGATGGAAAACGGAAGGATTTCATAAGAATCCGGAAAACAGTTTCTTTTTTCGTGATGGTTGGCTATAATAGAAACAGTGAGAGTAAAATGACCGTAACGAAAGGAGAAACATATGAGTCAGTATGACGTGATCATTATTGGAGCAGGTCCGGGAGGAATCTTTGCGGCATATGAGCTGGTGAAAGATGCACCGCAGCTGAAAATTGCGGTTCTGGAAGCGGGAAATCCTCTGGAGAAAAGAAAATGTCCGATTGACGGAGTGAAGGTAAAAAGCTGTATCAACTGCAAGACCTGTGCCATCATGAATGGATTTGGAGGCGCCGGAGCTTTTTCGGATGGAAAATATAATATTACAAACGATTTTGGCGGAACATTGTACGAGTATATCGGAAAAGACACTGCCATTGATCTGATGCGCTATGTGGATGAGATCAATGTGGAATACGGTGGAAAAGGAACCAAGATGTATTCCACTGCAGGAAGCAAGTTCAAAAAGCTGTGTCTGCAGAATAAATTAAAGTTGTTGGAAGCATCTGTCCGTCATCTGGGAACAGATATCAACTATGTAGTCCTGGAAAATCTGTACGCAGAATTAAAAGATAAAGTAGAATTCCGTTTCAATTACTATGTGGACAAGCTGGAGAAGACAGAAAACGGCTATATCGTGACACATGGAGAAGACCGTGATGAATGCGAGAAGTGTATTGTTTCAGTAGGAAGAAGCGGAAGTAAATGGATGGAAGAAGTCTGTCGCGACATGAAGATCCCGACAAAATCCAACCGTGTAGATCTTGGTGTCCGCGTAGAACTGCCGGCAGCAGTGTTCTCCCATTTGACAGATGAACTGTATGAAAGCAAGATTGTATACCGTACAGAAAAATTTGAGGATAAAGTCCGTACATTCTGCATGAATCCATACGGAATCGTAGTAAATGAAAATACAAACGGAATCGTAACTGTAAACGGACACAGCTACGAAGATACAGAAAAGCAGACAGAAAATACAAACTTTGCACTGCTTGTGGCAAAGCATTTCTCAGAGCCGTTTAAAGACAGCAACGGATACGGAGAGAGTATTGCCAGACTGTCCAATATGCTGGGCGGAGGTGTGATCGTGCAGAGATTCGGTGACCTGATCCGTGGAAGACGAAGCACCCATGACAGAATTGAGGATGGATTTGTCAGACCGACACTTGCGGCAGAGCCGGGAGACTTAAGCCTTGTGCTTCCGAAACGAATCCTGGATGGAATTATCGAGATGATCTACGCACTGGATAAGATCGCTCCGGGTACAGCCAATGATGATACTTTGCTTTACGGTGTGGAAGTCAAGTTCTATAATATGGAAGTAGAACTGGATGAACATCTGGAGACCATGTACAAAGGTCTGTACGTGATCGGTGACGGAAGTGGAGTGACACATTCTCTGTCCCATGCATCAGCGAGTGGTGTGTATGTAGCGAGAGAGATTACAAAAGGGTTGTAAAAAGAAAAGTGTACGGGCATTCTGAAAAGAGTGCTTGTACACTTTGTTGTTAAAAAACAATAGAATTCCTCTGCATCTTTTTTGATAAGTACTGCCTGATCAGGCATAGATTGCGTTGTGACATGCTTTTGAATATGGGGGATGTCCCGCTATAATACCCAAAAGCATAAGATAACTTGACAGTCCAGTAAAGAATTACTGGATTTTTTGTATAAATTCTTCGATACTTTTTGATGTAGCTGCAATTTTTAACCAGTTTTTCAGAACAGTTGCATCTGATTCCTCAAAGAGTTTCTTTTCAAGTTCTGGTGGTATAGATCCAAAATCTTCTAAAAAACTGCGTAATATAGATTGACGCTCTTCTCTGCGTCCGGCCGCACGCTCATCTCTCAACATCTCTTCTAAAATCATGAAACGTTCCTCCATTTCACGGCTTTCCTTAATATGTCGGATAGAATTCTGCAACTGCTTAACATAGATATCGTGGAAATCTTCCTGACTTTCTTTCAGGTCTGCCTTTACAAATTTCAAAAATATTACCAGTTCTTTTGGAACTTCCTCTGCATTCTCCCCGCGGGTACTGAGATAAATAATGCATCTTCCATCTTCCAGAGAAGTTTCATCAGATTCTTTACAGATAATGTTCGTTTTCCCATAGTTATTTCCCCCATCAGCAGAGGAATTCTATAAGCAAATTATAGCAAATGCTTCGATGAAGTCAAGGTGATTTGCATCAAAAAGGAAGGTACTTTGTTAATGTAGAGGTTAATCAAAATCGGGGCATTGACATTATATACTATGCAATATATAGTATCATGTATAGGGAGGTGTTTTATGGATGCACAGTTAAGAAAAGGATTGTTGGAATTATGTGTTTTAGCAGTATTGAGAAAGGAAGATTCCTACGGATACCAGATTATAAAAGATGTTTCTGATCTGATTGAAATTTCAGAATCCACTTTGTATCCTATTTTGCGAAGATTGGAGATGGGTGGAAAAGTAAAATCCTATACCACACAGTACAATAATCGATTGCGGAAATATTTTCATCTAACAGAAGAGGGAAGACAGTATCTGAAAAATTTTGACAAAGACAGAGCACAGTTGTTAAAAATATTGGATTATATTGCAGAGGAGGATGAGAAATGAAGAAGGAACAGTTTATCAAGAATCTTCGATACAGTCTGAGAAAATTAAAAAAGGATGAACGGGAGAAGTATCTTGCATATTATGAAGAAATAATTTCGGATATGATCGAAAACGGAGTTTCGGAAGAAGAGGCGGTTGCGCATCAGGGAGAGACAAAAAAATCGCAGAAGAAATTTTGCGGGAAAATGCAGTTAAAAGAGAGTTCAAAATTGGCTGGATAGGTTCTGTTTTAATTATTTTGACCCTTTTATCGGGAACTCTGTCCGGATATCTGATGTATCAGGAATATCGTATAAAGTCGGAATTTGCCGAAATCCATACAGAGATCGCCAATGAGACGGTCAGTATTACAGGAGGATCGGACGGTCCGACAAGTGTATTTCTTGCGGGAAAGATTACATTTTGGGTACGTCCCGATATTTTGATTGTAATAACAGTAATGATGGTTATAATTACAATTAGTTATTTTGTTTGTAAAGCGAGAAAAATAAAATTTAAAAGATAAATATATCTGAAAACATTGAATTTTGAATTAAAAAGAGCTACAATTATACTATAAAGTAAGAGGAAGGAGTGTACGGTTATGACGGAAGCATTGATTGGAACATGTATTTTGGCAATTACGACAGTGATATTTGTCTGGGTATGTTCAGAGTATCAGATTTATAACAATGAACATTCAGCAGAGGAAAAATTAAATACCCCGCGGTTGTCGAGCTGGTTTGCAGCACAGAGGATGCGCTTTTGGTTTGCAGTTGATGATGCAAGAGAATATCCGCAGGAAGTGCTGAAGTCAGAGAATAAGACACTGCTTCAAAATGGGCTTGGAAAGCATCATGAAAAACACGAGATTCGAAGCGGGAAGCGCGGAGAACATCATACGATACAGAGTCAAAGAACCTATCGTATGCGGGGAAACTTATAAAAGAGAGATTGTTTTATCACAGAGAAGAGGAGATGTTAAATGCATCTCCTTCATTTAGTTTGTGCGCAAGCACGACGATTGCGCATGGATAGGCGGGGATTGGTGTGAACAGTAACATCATAAATGGGGGAGGAGCTGTATGTTGATCAAAAATGAATTTCCGGCAATTCCGATTATCGAACAAATTCATATAACCAGTATGCATTCTTTGTTTAAAATTCATTATGAGTGTGGTTTTGAATTTCCAGGTGAGACGCACGATTTCTGGGAATGCTTGTATATTTTAGACGGGGAGCTCTGCGTTTCTGCTGACGAACGTATCTATAATATGTCGCAGGGTGAACTTATTTTTCACAAACCATTAGAGTTTCATAAATTTATCGTGAACAATCCGAAAGGAGCTACCGTGCTTACTTTTTCTTTTTCGGCAGGTGGTCCATTAACTTTTTGGCTTCGCAATAAAGTGTTTAAACTTTCTCAGGAGCAGACACAAATTATAGATTCTTTACTTGTATATATGCAGAATAAAGTTGATTTAATTAATATAGAAACAGAAAAAATAGAGTATTATTATTTACATCCTTTTTCCAGATTTCCATATTATTCTCAAATTATTGTAAGTTACCTTTGCCAATTATTTTTGAGTCTCGCGGAGCAGGGAACATTATCCTCTGTTTCTTCTGTTCCGGATGCGATCACGTTTCGTAATGCGATCAATTTTTTAAATACGAATCTCGACTGCCAGCCAACGGTAAGTGAAATTGCAGAATACTGTAATATCAGTGACGCCAGTTTGAAAAGAATATTTGATAAATATGCAGGGATAAGCGTGCACAAATATTTGTTAAAGTTAAAAATTAATGTAGCAAAAAAATTATTGCAGGATGGTGGGCAGGTATCTGTTGTTGCAGAGAATCTTGGATTTGCCAGTCAAAGTTATTTTTCAAAAGCATTTAAGAGAGAAACTGGTTTTACTCCATCTGATTTTGCTAAAAATTCCCAGACATAGTTGACTCTCGTATGTCTGGGAATTTCATAGTCAGAATTAGTTACAGTCCGAATTCTTTAAATAAATTCTGCTGATAGTCATGGTCTTTGGCCGCCTTTATGATATCCTCCATTCGGTCAGCCTTGGACAGTGCAATAATCAGAGCGTTGATGCGTTTTTCTGTTGCTTTGGTGCTTTCTTTTTTTGTAATTTCTACGGCTGATTCTACCTCTGCATTGATTTTTTCCTGTACCTGTTTTTTTACTTCCGCATCAATCTCATCTTTCATCAATTCCCGCAGTGCATCACACATTCCTTTTACCTCCTCAAACTTCTGTTTGTTGGCCCGCACGATCAATTCCATGACGGAGCGATACAGTGCATTTGCCTGATTTTTTGAATATTCTTCCAATAATTTTTCTGCGGTCTCATTCTGTTCCAGTTCATTGGTCAGACTTTTCAGCCACAGATTTTCAGCTTCTGTCAGTTCTTTTGTTACAATAATCTGAATCGGAATTTTATCTCCCGTTACATAATAAATCCCGCTTTCCGCTTTTTTTACTTGATATCTCAGTTTTGTTTTCAAGTGGTGCATCAATTTTCGTGGATATTTTCCTGTTACCAGAGTAATCGTAAGTTCTTCTATCGGAATGCTGTCCATCTGACTGGTATCGGATTTGTAAAAACAGGTATACCCATACACCTTATAAAAATCGTCAATACTCAGATAATCCAGGGGACTTTTATATTCCACGATATTATGTTGTCGGAAAATCCGCCCGATATTCTTTCGGATCACCCGACCCTTGTCCTTTTTGATGATCAGAACATCGATTTCTTTTGGTTTGGTCCCCAGCTGATGTTCATTCTCAAAAATCAGATGTTCGGCATCTTCCTGCAGTTCGATCTGTATCTCTGCGAAAAATGCAGGATGCCACTGAAGCATTTTTGCTTCTTCTTTTTGCATTTCCATACAAAACCTCCTTCTTTTTTTCTTTCAGGAGATTTCGCCTTCCGAAAACTCCTGCCTGCTTGATTTGAAAAGCATGAATTTTCTGAAAGGACAGGCGTTTGCCTGTTTTTGAAATGAATAAGATATTCCACATTACACACGTGGAATCAAATGAATGTTAGAAAAATATGCTTTTACCCATTTTACCACATTTTTCTCAAAATCACACTTCCTTTCTCATGAGATCCATAGATGAATTTTCTCCTGTTGTGTGCTATGATAAACAGAGTTTCAAATACGCTTCAGAAAGGATTTTACTTATGAATTATAAACATATTGTCTTTGATTTCGGAAATGTCCTTGCTACCTTTCACTCAGATGACTTATTGCGCTCCTACTGCAATCACGAAGATCTTCCCATTCTGAAAGATGCTATCTATCACAACTGGCAGGCATTGGATGAAGGTAGTATTTCCTATGAAAAATACCAGGAGGAAACACTTCACCTGCTGCCGGACTGCCTTCATGACACTGCCCGCAAATGCTTTGCCACCTGGTATCAACACATGATCCCGATTCAGCCGGTTTGGGATATGATCCACAGATTAAAAGAACAGCAGACAGGACTTTACATTCTTTCCAACGCCCCGATTTTCTTTGAAGAACATGCAGATTTTTTCGAGATTACCCGCTTATTTGACGGTGCCGTCTATTCCGGATCCATCAAAAAATTCAAACCAAATCCGGATATTTACCAACATCTGTTTGATACCTTTTCACTGGATCCGTCCGACTGCTTTTTTATGGATGACAAACCCGAAAACATCAAAGCTGCTCAGAATCTCGGGATGAATGGAATGGTCTTTACTGGAGAGAATCTCTCAGAAATCAAACATGCCATCGGACTGGAAGAATAACTTCCGCCCGATGGCATATTTCTTACAGATTTCTGATTTTAAATTCTCTCTGCGCTTCTCTTTTCTGGTCTTTTTTCGCGATATCATCCCGCTTATCGTACAATTTCTTACCTTTCGCAAGTCCAACTTCCACTTTTACAAGGCTTCCGTTGAAGTACACCTGGAGCGGAACCACTGTATTTCCCTTTTCCTTCATCTTGCCGAAAATCTTGTCAATTTCCTTTTTATGGAGCAGAAGCTTTCTCGGTCTCAGCGGATCTTTATTAAAGATATTTCCCTTTTCATAAGGAGAAACATGCATTCCATAAATAAACATCTCCCCGTTTTCGATCCGGATAAACGCTTCCTTGATACTGCACTGTCCCATGCGGAGGGATTTGACCTCTGTTCCATGCAGTACGATTCCCGCCTCATATTTTTCCAGAATAAAATAATCGTGATATGCTTTTTTATTGTTGGCGATCAATTTGCCTTCTTTTTTTGCCATCGCACTTTCCTCTCTTCTTCCCGTTAAACTCTACTCGTTTTCTTCGCAAAACTCAAAATCAATCGTTCTCTGCAGCCGGTCTGCACCAAGGACACGCACACGGACTCTCTGTCCCAGTTTATAGACATTACGGAAATGCTCTCCCACCAGTTCATACTGCTCTTCCCGGTACTCATAGTGGTCGTCCTTCATATTCACCACATGTACAAGACCTTCGATCGTATTCGGCAGTTCCACGTATGCTCCCCATTTTGTAATACCGGAGATCACACCTTCGAATTCCTCTCCGATCCGATCCTGCATGTATTCTACTTTCTTTAATTTTACGGTCTCACGTTCAGCCTCTTCTGTTCTGCGCTCCATCTCACTGGACTGTGTTGCCACCTCCGGCAGAATCTTTTCATAATGTGCCATTCTGTCATCACTTAGTCTGCCGCGCAGATTCTCCTTAATGATCCTGTGGATCTGCAGATCCGGATACCGCCGGATCGGAGACGTAAAATGTGTATAATACTGCGCCGCCAGACCGAAGTGCCCTGCATTTTCCGGTGTATAGCGCGCCTGCTTCATGGAACGCAGCGCCAGTCTACTGATCAGAGCCTCCTGTGGAGTTCCCTCCACTTTTTCCAGCAGCTTCTGGATTTCTTTCGGGCGGATTTCATTCCCCATATGGATGTGATATCCGAAATTATTGATAAACGTACTCAGTTTTTTTACCTTATCTTCCTCTGGAGCCTCATGGGTACGATATAAAAACGGAATCTCTCTCCAGAAATACTCTTCTGCCACTGTTTCATTGGCTGCAAGCATAAAGTCTTCGATCATCTTCGTTGCCACATTTCGCTCATATGGTTTCAATTCCACTGGTCTTCCCTGTTCATCCAGAATCATCTTCATCTCAGGAAAATCAAAGTCGATTGCGCCTCTCTTTTTCCTGCGTTCCCGAAGCAGCCCTGAAACTTCTGCCATCTGTTGAAACATCGGAATCAGCTTTTCGTATTTCTTTCTCTCCTGCTCATCCTGTGCTTCCAAAATTTTTGCAACACTCGTATAAGACATTCTCTGATCCACCCGAATCACCGTCTCTGCGATCACATGATCCACAATCTCACCTTTTTTATCGACAGTCATGATACAGCTTAGCGCAAGCCTGTTCTCTCCTGCATTTAAAGAACAGATTCCATTCGAAAGCTTATGGGGCAGCATCGGAATTACCCGGTCTGCCAGATACACACTGGTCCCGCGTTTCAGCGCCTCCCGATCCAATGCACTTTTTTCCTGCACATAGTTGGTCACATCTGCAATATGCACCCCCAGCTTCCAGCCGTTCTCCACTTCTGTCAGAGAAACAGCGTCATCCAGATCCTTTGCATCCTCTCCGTCAATGGTCACCATCTGCCAGTCTCTTAAGTCCATACGCCCTGCCATATCCGCTTCACTTACATCTTTTCCGACACGTTCCGCCTGATTTAGCACCTTCTCCGGAAATTCCACCGGCATATCATAACCTTTCACAATAGACATGATATCGGTTCCCGGATCATTGATATGCCCGATGATCTCCACGACTTTTCCCTCCGGCTTCATATTTTCCCCGCCGTAGGACGTCAGTTCTACCACTACCTTGTGTCCGGTCATCGCACCTTTTTCTTTGCCTGCCGGAATATAAATATCTTTTAAAAATCTCTGATTATCCGGTCGTACAAATCCAAAACTTTTGCTCTTCTCATACAGACCAATCACTTTTGTCGTTCCATGAGATACCACACGCACGATCTTTCCTTCTTTTCGTCTGCCCTCCGGTGACTTGGTAATCAGAAATTCCACCTCATCTCCCTGAAATGCACCGTTGATATTCTCTTCCGGAATAAAAACATCCTCTTCATCCTCTCTGAGCACAAATCCGAATCCGCGAAGATTCGCCTGAAATATTCCTTTTAAATACTGAGGCTGTCCTTTGACATATTTCCCTTTCTTTGAGACGTAAATCTTGCCATCCGCCTCCAGGGCTTCCAATACTTCCTTTAATTCGTTTCTCTGTTCTCTCGGAATCTGCAGAAGCATCGCAATCTCCTTCAGCTTCATCGGTACATAAAGATCGTCACAGATCAAATCATAAATCACCTTTTTTCGTTTCTCAAATGTATGTTCCATTCGTTCACCTTCTTTCATTCTATCCAACGGCGCCGGCCTTTTCTGACCTACTTTCCGGGCGCCTGCTGCCGCCTTCTGGTTCTATGATCTCCATGTGTACCGCTATCAGATAACAGAACTCCTTCCGGTATTCGTAGAACAACCGGCGGCAACAATACGTTTCCCCTAACAACTCCCAAGGTGTGTTATATAACAGGCTTGTGTATAGTTTGTCGATAATGTGGCGCCGGACCTCTGGATCTGTTCCTTCCAGTGGCAATTCCTTTTTTGCTGCCTTTATCGCTTCCGCTGCCTTTCTGTCGAAGTCTGTATGTTTGCCCGCC
>ENA-OPMP01000830-OPMP01000830.1-human-gut-metagenome-genome-assembly--contig:-NODE-830-length-14905-cov-4.751515_pt1 | contig 14905 bp, 5 predicted proteins | sample MGYA00241527_ERZ501751 | MGnify/ENA primary metagenome ERZ501751 (study PRJEB25962, sample SAMEA2042647) | human gut metagenome | biome: human gut; feature: human-associated habitat; material: faeces... | reverse complement strand
CTGCCAATGGTGGTATCTGCAGAATCAATCGTTACTGCTGCATTTGCGCCATTTGCGCTAACTGCACCTGTAATAGCTACGCTGTCAGTTCCGTTAATGCTTACTGCTGCATTCGCGCCGCTGGCGCTCACTGCACCGTTGACCTTCGCAGCTTTTGTTGCTTTGATATTTACAGCATTATTTGTAGTTACGTCACCATTCAGCGTTGCATTCACTGCAGTGATCTCTACCTTGCTGTTATTGGCATTGATTGCTTTCGCACCAGTTACAGCAAAGCTTCCTGCATCCTGAACTGTCAGCTTGCCACCGCTTGTTGCGATACCATCACCGCCGTTGGCAGTAATCGTCAGATCGTAGCTGTTCAGCTTCAAGGTAGTATCTTTGGCTGTAGTAACTGCACTGCTGTCGGTAGTAATCGAAGTTGCGTCTTTCGTGAAGTTGTAGATATTATTATCGACGCTGTTGGAGAGTACGCCGGCCTTACGGTATTCCTTATCAGTCAGATGTTCACCGGTAATGCTCGTTACAAAGGCTGTTCTGTCCTGTTCTGTCGGATATACAGGTCCCGGCGTTACAGTCTTGTGGTCCGCACTGCCCTGACCGGTCGTCTTGTCATAGACAATACCTGCGGTCTGCTTAGCAACAGAGGTTGCTGTCAGGCCTTCGGCTATCTTCACGGTGCCGTTCAGGTTATTTTCTGCACCACCAATTGCACCAGTGTAGAACAGCTTGCCTGCCAGTGCATCCAGTGCTTCGTTAATCTTATCCTCATCCGTAGTATCTACGCCGGTGTTATCCGTCAGCATGGTAATCTTGCTGTTGGCTGCTGCCTTGTTAACGGTAAAGTTACCGCCGTATACTTCAGCAGGATTGCTGCTGTTGTGCTTGTAAATGACTGTTGCGTCACCGCTGTAGCTGCCGATGGTTACGCTAGCTGCAGCGTTGGTCATGTCAACTACGCCATTAGTACCAGTGAAGCTCTTCAGGCTGCTTGCGCCGCTGTTGTTCCAGGTGCTGTTATTAAGCGTCAGACTAAAGTCTCCGCTTGTGCTTGCACCGTTCCAGATACTGCCGTTTGTCAAAGTTGCACTGCCTGCAGCATTCGTGCTACCGTTCCACTTGCTGTTGTCGGCAGTAAGGCTCAGACCTGCACCGCTGTTGTCTCCGCTCCAGCTGCTGTCGGTCAAGTTAACCGTTGCATTAGCGCCGTTATTGGCACCGGTCCATGTGGTTGCGTTGGTCAAAGTAATGTTGGTATTTGCACCGCCGTTAGCTCCTGTCCAGGCTGCTTTATCTGCTTTCACAGTTACGCCGTCTGCAGTATTGCCTTTGCTCCAGCTTGCGCCGTTGTTCAAAGTAATATCCGCATTGGCACCGCTATTCGCACCGCTCCAGCTAGAAGCATCCAGCTTAATCGTGCTGCCTGCACCACTGCTGTCGCCGGTCCAGGTTGTACCATTTGTCAGCGTTGCGTTCAGCTTGCCGGTATTCGCTCCGTTCCAGCTGCCCTTGCTCAGGCTCATGGCAGTGTTGCCTGCATTGTCGCCACTCCACGCTGCGCCCTCCTTGAAGTTCAGCTCTACGCTGCCGTCGGCATCTGTTGCCACATTGCCGTTCAGCTTGCTGAGGTTCTTGGCTGTAACCTTCGCACCCTTGCCATTAGCAGTGATATTGCTGCCGATAGTTGTATCTGCAGAATCAATCGTTACTGCTGCATTTGCGCCATTTGCACCCACTGCACCGCTAATTGCTGCGCTTGCAGTTCCGTTAATGCTTACATTGCTGTTCGCACCGTTAGCTGCCACTGCACCTGTAATAGTCGTAGCTTCGCCGCTGATGCTTACATTGCTGTTTGCGCCATTTGCGCTCACTGCACCGTTGATCTTCGCAGCCTTCGTTGCCTTAATATTTACGACATTATTCGTGCTTACATCACCGTTCAGTGTTGCGTTAACTGCAGTAATCTCTACCTTGCTGTTGTTGGCGTTGATTGCTTTCGCACCAGTTACAGCAAAGTTTCCTGCATTCTGAACTGTCAGCGTACCGCCTGTTGTTGCGATACCGTCACCGCTGTTGGCAGTAATAGTCATATCGTTGTTGTTCAGCTTCAAGGTTGTATCCTTAGCTGTAGTAATTGCACTGCCAGCGGTCGTAATCGTGGTTGCGTCTTTCGTGAAGTTGTAGATATTGTCAGTATCAGGGAGTACACCCGCATCCCTATATTCCCTGTCTGTTACATAATCACCGGTTACAGTTGTTTTAAAATCTGTCTTAGACTGTACATTAGGAATGCTTGTACCATAATCAACGGTTGCTTTATCAAGACTGCCCTGACCGGTTTTACTATCATAACCAATATTACCGGCAAATTTAGTTGCTGATGCAGACGTAAGTCCCTCAGCAATTTTTACATAACCATCAAGATTTTTTTCACCATTTAAGTATCCGGTATAATACAGCTTATTAGCCAAAGCATTCAAGGCGTCATTGATGGCATATTTATTGGTAGTTTCCAAACCATTAGAATCTGTCAGCAGGGTAATCCTTGAACCGGTTGTTGCTGTACCAATTGTAATATCACCACCATTAATTTTGGTAACATCATTTACATCATGCTGATAAACAAACGTAGCCTTACCATTATATTTATTAATAGTGAGATTTCCTGCAGTTGCATCCGTCATATCAACTGTCGTACCGCCACCGGCCGCCACAGCTGTAGCCTTTCTCATTTTGCTGATACTGCCGGCATTAAAGCTGTCAAGAACATTATCTCCTTTTAGTTGCCAAAGGCTGTCACCATGCATATTCAGCGTACTGCCGCTACCAATGACATTACCGCTCCAGCTGCTGCCATTATTCAGAGTTACAGAAGATCTGTCACCCCTGATATTTCCCTGATAAGCAGAATTATCAAGTGTGAGCTGCAAATCGCTGCCACTGCTGTCACCGGTCCAGCTTGCCTTATTTTTCAGGGTAACAACAGCCTTACTGCCATCATTTTTACCATTCCAAGCGGATGCATTCAGCGTTACATTAGTTCCCGCGCCCTTATTATCACCGGTCCAGGCAGAATCGGCTGCATTAACCACCATATTGCTGCCGCTGTTGTTGCCAGTCCAGCTTGCTTTGTCTTTCAGAGCCAGATTTACATTATCACCGCTGTTATTGCCATGCCAATCGCCTTTTTCTAAAAGGAAGTTTTTATCTGCATCAGTGTTATCGCCCTCGGGAGTTTCAGTCTGCACACTGATTTTTTCACCCAGGCTTCCCTGTCCAGTGGTATCGCTATATTTAACACTGCCTACATATTTAGCTGCGGAAGCTGCTGTCAGACCTTCGGCAATCTGTACCTGTCCGTCCAGATTTCTGCTGCCATTGACGTAATCTGTATAATAAAGCTTATTAGCCAATGCATCGAGAACCTTATTAACAGTTGCTTCAGAAGAAGTATTTATGCCGTTGCTGTCCGTACGCAAAGCTACAGCAGAGCCGGTTTCAGCAGTCTTCACCGTAAAATTGCCACCCAAAATATTTTCCGGGTTACTGTTATCATGCTCATAAATAACCATAGTATTACCGCTGTATTTGTCTATGGTTATATCCTTGCTGCCACTCTTCTGGAAAATAACGCCTGCAGCACCTGCACTGCCACCTGTTAGTTTGCTGATATGGCTTGCTCCATTGCTGCCGACATCTTCATTATCCTGTGCATAACGTGTATTATTGGCCTGGTTTATCCAGCTTGCACCGTTTTGCAGCCACATATTTACTGTGCCGCCATTATCTACAATGCCGCGCAGATAAGAATCATCCGTAGTCAAAGCTACATTCACCGTACCTGTTTTCAACGCGAAGATATCGCCGCCAAGCTTAACGCTGTTATTGCCGGCCGCTGTGCCATCTTTACCGGTATTGACGTTAATGGTTCCCTGATATGCTCCCAAGGTATAATAACCATAATTCATACCCTTAGGAACATTAATCTCGCCACCGCCAATAGATACCGTACTGTTCTTGGCATTCGTTGTAATACCATTGCCATACACATCCATATCAGCAGTACCGCTGACATCTACACGGCTGTTTTCTACCTGCGCAAGAATACCTGCGTTGTTAAAGCGCGACAACACATTATCTGCATTTATAGGAATACCCCATGTTTCGCTGTCAGAGCCCTTTATAGTCAGATTGCCATTAATCGTAATTGTATTAGCAACATCTGAAGCATAGCTGGCTTCACCCCAACGGTCTGTTTTCTGTACAGCAACGCCATTACCGCCGTAGCTGCCGTTCATAGAGATATTAACATCACCATTAACAGTAATCTTGCTGGCAGCCGATTTGCCGGCATCATTCATGATAGCATTATTCAAGGAATTACCATTCACAGCGCCAATAGTAATAATATTCAGCTTACCTGCATTAATAGTAATATTCTTACCATTGCCGGCATAGACACCGACAGGTGTAGCAACACTGTTCTGTACCTGCAGCTGCAGAGTATTGCTGCCGGCGTTGACAGTAACATCATTACCGTCATGCGCATAAACAGCAGCCAGAATATTATTGCTTAAATCAGCCTGTGTTTTCCATGCATTAGGCTTCAGGCTGATAGTTTTATCAGCAGTAAAGGTATAAACACTGTTATCACTGCTGACACCGCTGTAAACGGAACTGTCAGCATCTGTGCCGCTGATGCGTTGGAAATAATCGCCTGTTTTACTATTGGCATTAATGTTGACAATCTTGGTTGTAGTCACAGAAGGAGATGTAAGCCCTTCTTCCCGTGAGGTTGTCAGCAAAGCCTTGTTACCGAAAACAGTATCACCGGAAAGCAAGGAAACAGAGTTAAATGTATGGTAGGATGTGTTGCCCGCCAGCTCATAGGCACTCCAGGTATAGGTAGGCTTAGCGGCACCATCAGTATAGACTACTATGTTATTGCCAAATTCAGCCCAAACACGCTTAGTATAATATTCCGCAAACAGCTTATTGAACCAACCTGTGCCTACACCGGTATTGCCGCCGCCCTCTGTACTGCCTTCAACAACAATTTCCCAATCTACAGGGTTATCCGAGCTCAGATTAGCCACTGTAGTTTTATAAACCTTCAGATTGCTGCCGCCGCCACCGGTTGCCAAATTATATGCCAGGATATAGGCGGTACCATTAGGCCAGACAGTCATATCACGAAAATCAAGGCCATTACTCTTGACGTTTTCCGGCAGTACTACAGATTTAGATTCCTGATTCAGAACATTATTGTTAATCGTGGCCAAAGTTATAGCAGATTCACTATTGCCGTGTCCTACATATTGGTAACCGCCGATACCTGTATGCAGCAGTATATCATTATAATTGTTCAGTTTAACCGAGTCAGGATTACGTGCACTGCAGGTATAATTAACATATTCCAGACTACCGTCATCCTTTATCTGATATTGCATAATTATACTGTCATCATAAGGATCATAACCACCCTTAGGATTGATGCTGACAACTACATAAAGCTGTCCGTTTTTGACAACCATGCCTTCGCCATGCACCCAGCCCGGAGAACTGTAACTCATGCCGCAGTAATTATTAAGATCCTCCATCAGATTACGGGATTTGCTGATCTCTTCGGTCAAAACATTCTTATCGTACTTTACAACGCCGATAGTACCTAAATCATAATCACCGACATAGATATATCCATTATGACCGGCTGCGGAATGCGGGTTGGCACCTTTGGTAATGATGCCGGATGGATAAACCTCATCCTTACTCCAGGTTGTATCGGCACCGATTACCTTCGAGGGAATCAAATCACCTGTACTATAATTGTACTGACGCAGCAAAAACATGCTTTTGCCATCCAGCACAAAGCTATAGGTGCCGGGATCCTTATTCAAGGATTCAATTACTGCTACATTTGCTTTGCTGTCAACCTTATCGGTAACACGTGAGCCGGTAATAGCAGTCATATTGCTGGCACCATAGTCAGAAGGAACAGTTATCAGCAGATTGGCTGCGAAAGCGCTGCCGCCAATCATCCATCCGCCCATTATCGAGGCTAAAATCGCCGCCTTTTTACTTTTACTGAACTTACGCATTGATAATTCCCCCTTTAGAACTGATAACGCGCTGTAACATAATATGTGCGGCCCTGTATCGGAAATTCCGGATTAATATAGCCGGGAACCATGAACGCTGCATCACTGCGAATTTTAGATTTAGGACCTTTATTGAGAATGTCATTGCAGCCAAATGTCAGCTGCCAATTTTTCTTCGGCATCCACTTCAGGCCGCTATTCATAACAAACAGCGAGCATACCGGTTTGCCGGACAGATACGGTGACAGCTTGCCACTCGTTGCTTTATTGTAATAAGTGAAGTATTCATCTGTGTAATGTCCTTCGGCAAAGACAGAGAACTTCTCTGAAGGTCTGTAGGTCAGGCGGATATTGCCCTCCCATTCCGGCTGGTAAGTAGGCCATACCGGAGCGTATTCGCCAAACTGCGTAGCCGTATGCTTGTTATAGGCGCTGGTGTTAAGATAGGTTACCTGTAAATCAAGATCGAATTTATTCCATTTAAAGCTGCTCTGCAATTCAATGCCATGAGATTTACCCTTATTATCATTAAAATAAGACCAGTAATCCTTGCCTGCACGCTCTAACTGCAGCATATTGGTAGAATCGCGCCAATAATAAGTCAATGTAGTAGAGTTGTCTGCTCCCAACAGCTTGTTATTCATAATCGCACTGATATCAAACTGCTTGCCTTCCTCCGGCACAGGGAACATTGCACCTTCACCATTATGATTCCGCGGAGCAGGCAGGATGCCGGCACCGTCACCGGCAATTTCCGCCATGTTCAGCAAACGGTAATAGGTTCCGCCCGTCATACGCAGAGTAAGGTTTTCATTTACTTCTTTCTTCAAAGCCAGCTGCCATGTTGCCTTACCCTTGGTCTGCGAATCCTTAGGATGAATCCAGCTTGCCTGTCCATCGGTAAAGCGCTTGCCATCACTGAAGCCGGTAATCTTTGATTGGTTATAACGTACACTAGGCGTAAAAATCCAGGTACCTTCTTTATCTAAGGTAATAGAATCCTGCAGCTGTACATTAAACAGCTCCTGCTCATAACGGTTACGGATTTGAGCGGAAAGGAAATTCTGACTGGCCTGTCCACCTAAAATTTTAGCCATGTTGGAACCGTCTATATCCAAGCCTTCTTTGGAATAGTTAATCAAAAAGTCCAGCATATTGTTATCATTCAGCTTGTAACCGCCATCAATCTGAGCTGTGTATTTGTTAGATTTATAACGGCTCCATTCGCGCAACGGCTGGTTCTGCATATCCCATTCACTGTTCGGATACGCTGTATTGATATGCTCGGCCCGATATTTTTTATTCTGATACATGTAGTCAAGCATCCAGCCCCATTCAAGCTTGCCAACCTCCTGACGGTTCTGCAGCATCAGGCTGGCACTGTTCTGTTTCTGTCTGCGGCTGTCATAATAATATCTGTCGCTCAAATCAACGCCATTATTATAAACCGCTGCATTAACATCACCCAGCCATACACTGTCCGGCATATGTCTGTCCAAAGTATCATATGTGCCTTTGATAACCCAGTTTTTATTTTGCCACTTTAAAATTGTGCTGGTCTTTTCATAGTCATTATATTTTCTGTATCTGGTAGCATTTTCTGCTTCCTTCTGTTTTTGTTTTAATTTTTCCAAAGACTCTTTTCTGCCAGCCTGATTTTTATTTTTATCAGGGTCCGCATCGTTCGTCCACTTATCTATATTATTCTGAACTACTTTATCGCCATACTCTTTAAGAATTTCTTCCTTGATTTCAGGTGTAAGAACACCTTCGCCGAAGGAACTGCCGATCCAGTCATATTGCAGCGCCTCATGCCAGTCACTGTCATCATAGCCTCTTTTAAGGTACTCATCCTTAAGACCTCTGTCTACCACCTGTTGTTCAATTAAATACAGATTGGAATTACCGACATCTTTTTTCGCATATTCATACCTGTTGTCATAAATAGCATCCTTCAGGCTGTTGCTTCTTACAAATCCCAACCAGGCATCATTATTTGCTTTATAGTAATCTATTTGCTCCTGCTGCAGATTTATTACAGCACCTTTGGTCATATAATCGATGGTTTCATTATTAAAATTATCGATTACTTTCTGCTGACCTGCTATCTGCTGCTCACCATACGGCAGATACCTTTCCGCAGCATAATTCTTATATTTGAAATCACCGTCGCTGGATTCATAGTTAGTGCCAACCATTAACGAACCATCCCCCAGAGGAGCTGTTATTTCCATAGAGCCTCTTTTGCCACCATAAGAGCTTTTGCCAACCTCTAAGGATACATCTGTCGTTTCCGGCTTTTTGGTAACAATGTTGATAACACCGCCCATAAAAGTACCACCAAAACGGCTGGGAATATAACCGCGGTAAACCTCAATACGCTCTACGTTTTTTACAGGAATTGTCGAAAGGTCAACCGCAGTATCACCGCCAAGGTTAGCCAATACACCGTCAATAAAAATGCCGACCTGCGCAGCAGTGGAGCCACGCATCGTCACAGTTGTATATTGCCCTTTGCCGTTTACCTCACGCACGTGCACACCGGGCACGGTCAAAAGCAAGTCAGGCAATGATTTCTGCTCACCTTTGAATTCATCAGGACGCACAATGTTTACCGTACCGGGAGAAAGCTTGCTTTCCCAATCAGGACGTTTAGCTTCTACCGTCATAGCATCAAGGCTGAAGTCCATCAATGAGTCATCAGCATCATTGCTTGCTGTCTGCGCAGTATCAGTTGGGGCTGCGTATGCAGCAGGCAGAAATTCTGTAAGAGAGCATCCCAGAGATACAGCAATTGCCGCAGCTAAAATATTTTGGCCATTAATATTTTTCACTAAAATCTCCTCCTTAACCCGGAAATTTATCATAAACTAAAAAAAAGACTTAATTTTAAAATGGGCATAGTAGTCCCATTATAAAATTAAGTCATCAGATTAATTTTATATGTCTTCAGCTGCGATCCGACTTTACGGTCTCCTGTGCAGGTAAGCTAGAGCTATTTGGCGTGCTGAAGTACATGATGTATATTTTTTTATTATATCAAACCATGTGTTTAAAGATCTGTTTTTTAACAGTTAGCACGGGCATCATTAATTTTACCCTGATGCGCTCTGGCTCCATCGCGCCGGCGCAGCCTTAAAAGCTCACCTATAAGCGTCAGCAAATAATCACGCGGTATTGTTACATATGTTTCGTCGCATTTTGAAAAATGATGAAAGCTTACCTTTAACTCCTCATACTTCATAATGAATCCTCGTCCCCCTTTTAGGCACACAAAAACAATTGCTCTTATCCGCCTGTAAATCGCAGGTTCAATGGATATCTTAAACAAACAGCGCTTTGACTCAAGATCTTCATGTCTCCATCCCTTTGCGAAAGGTATAAGCTGCGGCAATCAGTTTATATGATGAAGGCACTCCCTAATACAATTGCGGTACAGTGCCGGATTCTCACCATGCTTTCCTATTTGTTTAATATGTTTTTAACTTTTTATTATAGGCTCTCCGTCAAAAGCTGTGGCTGGAGCTCTAACGTTCGTGTGGTCAGTGCTTTAACATTTTGGTGGTTTAGCTATTTCAAATCTTGTGCTTTTGCTCCACCATTGATGTGGTTCTGCTCCACCTAATATTGTGCTTTAGGGTAAAAATGGATTTTAATCCATTTTTACCCTATTTCTGCTTTATTTAGATATTAAATGTATCTTCTTCATTCAGGCAATACAGCATTCTATTGCGGGTGCGCTTGAAGTTCTTAAAACCATTGGCGCTAAAAATGAGCCTGCCAACCTCTTTGTTCTTGGATTCCATATAGCTGTTGTTAATACGCCTGCCGTTAATTTTGGTAAAGGAGTTAATAATTTCTTCACGCCAATTTTGCAGCATTTTGTAAAACTCCTCATATTCAACAATACCACTGCTCTCAAATGCCTTAATAGCCTTATCAATAGCCTCAGGTGCGTCCTCTAGGCTAGTAGTAGCATTTAACCTAATATAGTACTCCTTCAGCTCGTAAGCTACTCTCAGCTCTTCAAAAGCATTAAACAGTGTATCTCTAATCGTACGGTAATTAGCATACATCCCCAAACTTTTATTGTATTTAGGCTCATTGTCGAGGAATTTGTTGTGGTCAAACACGTAGCGGAATTTAATCAGAAGGTGTTTTAAAACTGGATTCTCCGTATTTCTGGCCAGTCGTACCCGTAACCTGCGGAAATCATCAGTTAAATGTTTCAATACATGAAAACTGTCAGCACATACTTTGGCTTTTGGAAAGAAAATGCTGGCTATGTCCCTGTATGTATCATACATATCAATGGACACATACTGTACGTTATCTAATTCAGACTTCATAGTCCCCATATCCATTGTAGAATGCTTAATCTTGCCAAAATATCCAACCAGATAGTTTTTCTTTCTGTCAGGAAGTATGTCCAACATTACACCTGTCTCAAAATCCATTAAAAGGCAACAATACTTGGAGTTCTGGTCAGAATTTGGGAAATAGTGCTCATCAATAGAGAGCACCCTAGGAAGAGGCTTTCTAGCAATATCCACGTGCTTGTCGAAAATGCGCATTACTTTGGTTGGAGAAAGATTGTATCTGTTTGCTACTGCTGTATATGTTGCCTCGGGATGCTTAAGATCCTTCAATACAACTATCTTTGCCTCATAAGTTACCCTTTCACTTGTGTCAATAAAAGGGTTGGGCTCACTAAAGGTTGTACTACATTCAGGACAAATGTACCTTCTCTGCTCATAGCAAATTATACATGGACGGTTGGAGAAGGTAGAATGTTTTAGCTCTCTCTTGTAATATGCATGTATCTTTCCTGAAGTCCGGCATATTGGGCACAGGTTATACTTTGCTACAAGCCTAATTTTTAGGATAATACTACCGTCTTTTCGGTCAGTGTCTGTGACCTTAAGTAAATCAGAAGGGTTTACATTGAAGAGTTTTGTGATAAAATTTTTGTAAGACATTATGTCTCAGCCTCCTTTTAGAAGTTATTTTAGGGATACAATAACATTCTAAGCTAAGGAGGCTTTATTTGTCATATAAATAAAGAAGTTCTGCTTTAAGCACAAAAAGTGTTAAAGCAGAACCATGAATCAGTTTATAGGTTTAAGCACAGATGTTGTCGTAGCAAACCACCAAAAATGATGTAGCGAAAAGAGGCACAAAAAGTGCAGGAGCGCCGACCACACCACCAAAAATGACGGATTTCTTTATTATATGCGGAACAATAAATGATATCAGTTTGTAATCTATTTGCTTTTCATTTATCTCTGTTTACTTATTGATTGTTCGTATCATTTGCCGATTTAATTATAACATGTGAAATATTCTTTAGTCAAGAAAGCTCTTTGGATACTTTTTTTATTTTATTTACAAAACTCTCAGTAAAACAACACCATGAGCTTTTTCTGTTAATTGCATATTCTTGAACATCATCACTTATTTACTAATTTACAACTAAGCAAACTTCTGCAGCAAATCATCTTTTCCTAAAATATCAAAAATGTCAAATAGCAGATAAACCGTAACGGAAAATCTGCTATCCGACATTTTTTGAGAGGAGTTGATGAATTTTTTGAAAATGAGTATGTAAATTCGCCATACCCGCCTTCATCCCCCACCTAAGAGGTGGAGGACTTCTGGCGGATTAGGTTAAATCTTAGAAGCTCCAGCGCAGGCCGGCATCAAGACGATATTTTTGCTCTACATCTCCGCCAAAGCTGCAGCCATAGGTTGCATAGAAGGTGTTGGCAGCACTAAGCTTCGCAGTCACGCCAACCTGTGCTTCATACCAGGTATCGCCAAAGTCAAGGCTTGTTTTACCGCCCTGTTCGCCTACTGCACGGAACGCACTGTCAAAGTCACCGCTGAATTCATGTGCTGCTGCCAGTTTTACAAAGTAGCTTGCATTATCAGTTGTCTGGCCTACACGTACGCCCAAGCGAGCGATGCAGCTGGTGAATGCATCCTGTGCAACATCCATATTCTTATTCTTGCCCCAGGCTGCAGCATAGTCCTTCGCAGCAATACGGCCTACAGTCAGTTCTAAGCTCGGATCAACATACAAACCGTTTTTGCCTTCAAAACGCTTGCCATATTCTGCGCTCAAAGATGCACCCCATGTTTTATAATCGCCATTCAGCTTATGACCATAAGCATTGCGTACATCGAATTCATTTTCCAGGCGAGTGTATTTAGCAATCAAATCAAGATATTGACCGCTATCACCCTGCCAAGTACCATACAGTCCCAAGCTTGTACCCTTAATGTCGGCACGACCGTTGCCATAGGAAGAATTGCCATCATTGTAAGAAAGAGCCACACCTGCTTTCCAACCGTTTCCTACTTCCTTATCATAGCCAACCTGATAAGCGTTATATTTCAGATTCATATCAGTATTTTGCGCATCCATGCTGTATTTGCCGCCATAATACTTAGCCCAAATACCGCTTTCGTCCTCGCTCAGGCGCAGGTCGCCCATACGCTTCATAAGATCATTGTTTTCCGCACGCCACAGCAAAGCAGCAGAAGCCATTGCAGTTTTAGCACCCTTCATCATAGCGGTTTCTTTATCGCCGTAGATTACTTCAGGGTTCTTTTTGTTTTCCGGATTAATAATAGAGCCTTCCTTCAGACTGCCCTTACCATCTTCCGCAGAGAAGCTGATATCGCCAAGCTTGAGAGCAGCGGAGCTGGCAGTCAAGCCTTCGGCAATCTGTACGTAACCATCAAGATTGTTTTCTGCGCCGTCAATAGCACCTGTATAGGTCAGCTTGTCAGCCAGCTTGTTCATAGCCTTCGTAACCTCTTCAGCGTTGCTGGTATCGATGCCGTCATTGTCGGTGCTCAGAGTGATCACGGAGCCTTCAGCTGCGCTGCCGATGGTGATGTTGCCGCCGAGAACATCATTATTATCATCAACATTATGCTTAAACGACACCAAAGTCTTGCCAGTATAATTGCTTAACGTAATATTTTTATCCCCGTCCATAACTATAGTGCCACGTGCAGCTTCATCTTTACCACCAGTAAAGTAATCAACTGCTATATCATGAGTACCGTTATGATACCAAACAGCACTAGTATCAAGCGTCATGGACATATGATTTATTGCATCACTATCTTTTTCTGCATTAGAACCACCGTGCCAGGTTGCTCCATTATGCATTCGTAACGTCAAGGCGCTTTTAGCGCCACCAGTCCAGTCAGCACCATTGTCCATATAAATATTAACACCATATTTAGTAGTACTATCATATGCACTTTCATTATCTAAAGTTGCATAAGAGCTTTGCGTACCAATAACATTTCCACGTAAGTATGAATCTTCACCATTTAATCCAACATTGACCTGTGCTGCTTTCTGACTACTACCTTTAGTCTGTAAGTCACCGTCAATTTGAACTATATTGTCACCAGCGCTAATTATATTACCATCATTATCTTTTTGGGTATTAACATTAATTCTCGTCACATCGCCATAATCATAAGCATGTTTAGCTAAAAATCTGCCCACAAACTTGCCACCGCCAATGTCAATTTGTGCAGAATCAGCCTGAACAGCGTAGCTTAACTTAGTTCCGCCTTTACTCGGTGTATCTCTAGATACAATGTTCACAAGACCATCTATAATGATTTGTGACTCTTCACCACTGTCGGATTTATTAGTTTCTGCATAAAGACCTCGTTTATCTTTAGCTTCATTTAATCCATTAAATGAAAAGATTTTTTGCTCCTGATTTTCTCCGCCGTTATGAATAATCAGCTTTCCGCCACTATATGCTAAAGCACCAGTATGGTTATCACCTCTTCGGTTAGCAAAAGTAACATTAATATTTCCTGCATTATTTATTTCCAACGAACTTCCCTGTCCTGCAGCAAGCCCCACTAATCTTGACACGTTATATTCATTACCAGCAATATGATTTATATTTAATGTATTATTATTCATATTGATAGTAATATCTTTACCGACTGCTGTATATACAGGTGCTACAAATCTATTATAAGTTGTATAACTGAATGATGGCTCAAATACCGCATCCACCTCAGAGTTTATCGTAACATCTTCTTTAAAATTATAGGAGCCATTATCTTGATCAAATACGCCTGCAGTGACATAATCCGTATCTTTACTTGCATCACCAGTAATTGATGTATTAAATTTCAAGCCAAAGTCATCATTCAAAGAAGTTGTGAGGTCTCTAGAAGCATACCTTGCAAATGCTTGCAGCACTTTCATTCTAGCAGCAGTTAAAGTTTTCATTTACCATATTCTTTACACACACATCAATCAATTCATCCATATCATTATATGTGTAAGTTCCATCTGCATAGCACCATTTACAATACTCCTCATTTATTGTGCCATCTTTATCACGTCCCAATATGAAATCATCATCAATTGGCATTCCGCAGCACTGGCAAATCAGCTTTCTGGGTTCTCCCAAAAGCGTATTGATTGAAACATCAAATTCTTTCGATAAGAGTTTAAGTGTATCAGTGTTTGGAACTGTATCTCCATTTTCCCAACGCGATACTGCCTGCCTTGTTACCATAATTTTATCTGCCAGCTCGTCTTGTGACATTCCTCTTTCAGTACGAAGTTTCAAAATAATATTTTTTGTTTCCATAGTCGTCACCTCCATAACCATATTATATGGACAAATTCATGTTCTGAAAAGCAACTTGCTGTTGCAATTTACGAGTCTTTTATTTCAATAAATTCCTTGATTTCTTCCAAGCTTTCCGCAAAATATACTCCCTGCTGCTTTTCCTCTGAAGAGAAACCT
>ENA-OPMP01000826-OPMP01000826.1-human-gut-metagenome-genome-assembly--contig:-NODE-826-length-14938-cov-3.277431_pt1 | contig 14938 bp, 8 predicted proteins | sample MGYA00241527_ERZ501751 | MGnify/ENA primary metagenome ERZ501751 (study PRJEB25962, sample SAMEA2042647) | human gut metagenome | biome: human gut; feature: human-associated habitat; material: faeces... | reverse complement strand
ATTGTTGCCGCTGTTATCGCTGCCATGATTGCTGTCATTATTGTTACTGTTATTACCACTGTTATTGCCGGAGGTATTTGCTGCAACCGTAAAGTTAGTACCTGCGATACCATTGTCCCAGACGATAGCAAATGTATGGCTGCCTGTAGCTAATGTCTTAAGGTATTCTGCCTTCAGGGTGATGATGGTAGAGCCTTCTTTTGCTTCGTAGTTAGCACGATCGATCACTTTTCCATCTACCTTTACAGTATGGAACCTGTTAAATTCGCCATCTCCGCGGATCACGACAGTACCGTCCGTATTCTGTGTCCAGGAACTGTTTGCGCCATCGATGATCCGGTATTCCGGAGAGATGTAAATGATCACATTAACTCTAACATCTTTATAGTTCTCCGATGTAATTGTCACAGGCACAGTCACCTTTTTGTCAATATTGTCTTTCGTCAGTTCGGACAACGCAAACTTCATAAGGCCGGTCGCATCTATAGTAATATCTCCGGACACAATTCCGTTGTCATTGGCATATGCGTCAAGTGCATAGCTTCTTGCGCCCGGTACAAGGTTCGCTAAGTCGATGGTCTGTTCGCCCTTCTTCGTGTACTCGAAGAATTCTGTAACGTCTTCTACTGTAAGATCCGCCTTCTCAATGGTCAGTGTGCCTGCCGCAATCTCTACTGCGGTGTAGTTCTTGCCTTTCGCTACGGACAGGATCACCTTATAGCTTCCGGCGTTGGTAGGTGCTGTTTCACTTCTGGCATAGGTAGTACCGTTGCTTCCTTCGTAGCACACCGTTACCGCGCCCATACCGATGACGCCGTTCTTAGTCTTCGCTGTCACCTCTTTCGGTTTGCCATCGTAGGTCTGCTTCTGGGAAAGATCCGGAGTCACGTCAAAGTTATCCAATGCAGGAGTCGCCCTGGTAATCTTCCAGGTCGTGGTCGCTGTTCCGGTATAATTGCCCTTACCAGCGATGGTCAGAGTAATGGAATCATCCGCATTGATCTGTTCGTTACTGTTATTTACAATGTCATAATCATTCGCAGTTAATTCCACCTGACCAAGAATTACGGATGTAATCTGCACCTCCTGCATCAGACCGGTATATCCCAGACTGTCTGCCTGTAATGTAATGACTGCCCCTTTAATGTCCTTAGGGTTGATCGTGAATGTCCTGCTTGCGGTTCCCGTGTAATTTCCTTTTCCGTTGATAGTCACAGTCGCTGTATTCTCACCGGCATTTATGTTGTTGTCGTACTTTAAGTCAAAGTCCGTGCCTAAGCTAAGTGCAACCCCGCCGTCCTTTACGACAGGTTCCGGTGTAATGGCGCTACCGGTGTATTCCTGTGCAGCAATGGTGCCGATCATGCCCGCAGTAACATTCTTAGGAGAAATAGTAAAGGTATACGTCACCTCGCCGGTATAATTCTCGTTGCTGTCAGCCACTTTATATGTCACCTTGTAAGTACCAGCATCCTTAGGCGCAGAGTTGCTGCTATAGTTCGTACCATTCGCACTTGTACCCTCATACAGCACTTCCAGTTCGTTTGCAGGAACGTCGCCACCGGTAACCAGCAATGTACCGGTCGGCTGAATCGCACTGCCGTCATAGATCTTGTCCGTATAGCTCAGACCTTCGATCGTAACTGTCGTCTTGTCCGTAGGATGGAAGATCAGGGTTGCCGTAATGTCATTGTAGTTATCGGAAGTAATGGTTACTGTGCAGGTCTGGTTCGTCGTGGAGGTAATGTTTGCCACACTGGTATAGCTAAGTGCACATCCTCTAGATGAATTTATCATCTGACAAACGGTCACAATTTCACCACTATCTGTTCTAGGAATTTTAATCTGAGCGTACTCCGGTACCTGTCCCTTCGGGAAAAAGTCTTCTGCGTACAAACTGCCCTTCTGGACATCGCTGCGGTTTCGCATAATATTTACCGTCTTGCTGACTGTTCCGGGGTAGGTTCCTTTAGCAATGGTAATTGTTGTTCTAGCGCTCTGGACATCGTAATAGTTATCATCGCCGGATTTCGTCGCCTGAACTGTAACCTCACCTACTGTGACAGGATGCAGTCTGCCATCGATCATTGTAGCTGCACCATTACCGTTTTCTACTTTGTAAGTCACCTCGCCAGTACCGCTGCCACCGTCAACAGTCAATGTTAGATCAGTGCCATAGGTTGCAGTGGTGGAAGTTATGGTTAATGCTGCCTGATCTGCCTTGGTAATGCTTGCTTCATGTTCCAGTTTTAGATCTTTCGGAAGGATATAGTTTGTATTGCTTGTCATATCAGACGTAAAGGTCACCTTATTGGCTTCTGTTACATTTGCACTATTGTAAGCATAGGTACCTGTAACTGTAGGCACTTCATCATTTGTATCTGCTTTTGCGTTGTCCTTAATCTGCACTTTAGCTGTTGTACATGTAGTAGTGCCGTCATATTGTTTGGTAATCGGAGTATCTGTAATGAACTCTAAATCCTCTGCACTCAAAGTCTTCGGCACAATCGTGAATTGTACCGGAGTATCGGCAAGTTTCAGCTCGTAGTTAGCTGCCTTGAAGCTGCCATTATCTGCCAACGCAAGTGTACCTGACTGAATATCATACTCTCCTGCATTTTTTCCTTCAACTCTTGACAATATACCGGTAAATGCAGGTGTCTCACCGGCTACAGCACCGGCGTAATTGTATTTCAGTGTCGGATCTTCATCGCCATAGATCTTTTTCTGATCAGTGTTCGGTGTCACTGTGATCGTGGCTTTGTCGATAGTAAATGTTGTGCTTCCGCTGACATTATAGTTGCCACCATCTACATCCGTAATTTTTACGGTAGCGTTGCCAGCATTGATGTTATTCTCACAAGAAACACTGTACTCAGTGGAAGGAATCACATTTATTTCGTCCTTTACAACCACAGCCGGAGTCTTTTCAGTGCCATCATATGTATATGTTCCAGTAACCTCAATGGTCGGATATGCAACTTTCTTGCTCACAATTTTGTAGGTTACACTGGCTGTTACGTTATCAATCGTAATCGAAGCCTGATATGTACCAACATCCTTAGGTGCTCCTTCAATACCAACATATCCTGTTTCTTTTAATTCCTGATAGGTAATAGCTGGTATAGTGGGCAAGCCCAAACCATCAAAATACTTATCATCCTTTGTTACCGTAGCGACTTTCTCGCTGCCACTGTAGATCAAATCCAAATCCGTCGGTGCAGTAACCGTATAGGTTGTAGCAAAATCACTTTCCAACTTACAACCATCCGCACTGCATTTGAATGTAATCTGAGCGCCTTCTGCAGTGGCTTGCCATTTGTGCTGATGAATTCCCAGGTACAGATTGCCATTTGCATCTTTGGTGACTACATAATTCTGATCTGTTGCATCGGATGTAAAAATCTTGGAATAATCCAGTTTAGGATTCGACGCACCGGAAGCAATCTGGATGTTTGCATTCGCTGAAAGTTTAGCAGCTGTAGTGATGCCTATCTTGGCATTCGATGTCAGGCTTTTATCAATACGGATGACTGATTTGCCGAGCAGTACGAGATTCTTCGTTGTATTGTCAATGACCTTTGCATCACCACCAATTGTTAGCGAATCGTAAGACGAACCATCTACTCCGATTGTATTGCCGGTAATGCTGCCTCCGAAAAGCTTCACACTAGAATTATTGCTATATACTCCATAATCGCCTCCCTGAATCGTACCTCCATACAGACAAAACTGTGCAGCATTCAACTCTACAACGAACGACTTTGTTTCGCTATGATTATCTATTATTTCTATTTTCCCCGAATGACCTGTGCTGCAATCACAAACCGCAAGCTTGTGCGAATTTATATCAAAGACACTATTATATAATTTTGTAGAAATTGTATGTCCGTTCAGACAGATATTTACATCGCCGCTAATCTCAATAGATCCGTCGAGTGTAATATCAGCAAACAGATAATAATTGCCCGCTGGAAGAGTATATTTATTATACGTGGTCTTCTTTACTCTGTTTCTACCATATTGCAGTATCTGTTTCTCGCTGTCATAAGTCAAAGGTATCCACAGGGTATTGTCATGATCTTCCTCTGTACAGCCCGTCTTACCGCAAACGGCATGCTCGTGCAACGTACCATTCATAAAAACAATGCTGTTTCCTATTAATTTCGATGCATAGCCATTATCACTATTAAAGCGTTCCTCATCCGTATCCTTCATTTGGTAGGAACTTTTGCCTTGCGCCACAACCTTATAGTCTCCCTCGCTAATTTCATTTGTACTTACACCAATATGTGCCTCACTATCCAGTCCGGGAGAGGCAACGTTGATAATCGTTCCGTTACAAGCGACATTGTTGGCTTCTGTAGAGCTACCTTGCGTAATGTTGCCGTTGATCACTGCTTTGCCACTAACGGTGAATGTGTTATCGTCGCCGGAATTTCCTCCATATAATTCCACACCGCCGCCACTCATTTGAGCCCTATTACCAGTAATACTACCTCCGTTCATTGTGAAATTGCTTTTACGGCTTAAATACACACCTCCACCATAAACCCCTGCTGTGTTACTGGTAATCTTTCCACCATTCATTGTGAAAGAACACCCATCAGACACATATACACCACCGCCGTATTCTTTATTAGAAGCAGAAGGTGCATCAACTGTGTTTCCGCTGATCTCCCCTCCATACATGGTGAAGCTGCTATTGACATATATACCACGCCCTACACTTCCCTCTTTATGAGTAATTTTGCCGTACTCCGTCTTCTCACCCCTGCAGTCGGTCAAAATAAACTGTGCATAACTTGATGTCTTGATTACATCTACATTCGCATTTGCAGTGATGTTATAACCATTCAAGCAGAGTACCACTTTATCGTTTGGAAGATTCCATGTCTGCCGCTGTTCAATATCCTTCATCAAATAGTAATATCCGCCTGTTGTAATTTCACTAAGTGAAGAGACACCCTTCCATGCCACGTTGGCGTGTTCGCTGTCATGGTCACAGGTATTACCGCAGATAGGATGTTGATGCAGCGTACCATTGACAAGCAGGATCTGATCACCCACCTGTTGAAATTTACAGCCATCAGTTTTTTGGTCATTGATAAATGCGCCGTCCCTATAGCCACCATTCGCGGCACCTGTAGCTATGGCAACATAGCTGCCCGGTGTCGGTAAATTCGCTGTGGTCACACCGATACTGGCAGTTTTGCCAAATCCTCCTTGGCCAATGGCCATCGTCGCACCATCAGGCAGGTAGACATTACTCGTTGTGTTATTAGAGACTTTAGCCGAACCGGATACTGTAAAATGACCCATATTACCATATGCGGATTTTACGTACACACCGTCTCCGTATTTAGTAGCTATGTTACCAGTGATCTCGCCACCGGTCATATTAAAATTCGAACCCACACCCACATACACACCACCACCATATGCATTCGTATTATTGTCCCTAATTGTACCACCACTCATATTGAAAGTGCTGCCAACAATGTTCACTCCGCCGCCACCGCCAAAAGCCTTATTCTTGCCAATAGCTTTGTTATTTTCAATAGTGCCACCGCTCATATTGAAAACGCTCTTAGAATTGATATTCACTCCACCGCCATATTCACCTGTGTTATTACTTATTGTTCCATCGTACATATTGAAAGTGCTGTTTTGCTCCATGTACACACCGCCGCCTATACCTACATTTTCACTATTTGTAGTAAGGTTTTTGGCTTCGTTCCCGGTGATGTTGCCGCCATACATATTAAAAGTACCACAATACATGTCTACGCCTGCACCTTTAAGTTCCCTATTGCCAGTGATACTGCCTCCGTACATATTGAAGGTACCTTGCGACACTTCTACTCCTCTGCCATCATACTTAGCGCCATTATTATCCGTTCCGTGAGTGATTTTTCCACTGCCCTTACAGTCGCAGAGGGTAAATATCTTCCCGTTCCCTACTGTAATACCAGGTTCATTAGCTTCCACGGTGATAGTATGCCCATTTAAACAAAGTACTACACCGTTGACAGGTGTCCAAGGCTCGTTCAATGTAACATTGTTCATCAGATAGTAGTTACCTTTAATCTCGGGCAGCTTAGATTCATCATTCCATGCTGTAAAGATGACTTTGTTCGTCTCCGTATGTCCGCCTACCCCATTACAGGTATCCTTACCACAGAGAAAGTGCGTATGCTCACCTTCCGCCACCGTCATCGGTGCATTCATCGCCTCAGAAACGGCATGAAGTCGTGTCATATCCAGTTCTGCGATCTGTTCCTCGGTCAGTGACTCCATAGCCTCGTCAATCGCTTCCAGCTGCGCACTGACACTTTCTGCATTTTCCACCGTCACTGTCTCCGGCAGAGCGTCAATCAGTGCCTGTACCTTCTGCACTGCTGCCTTCTTCTCATCGTCTGCCGAGGTATCCTGCGTGCCGGCATCACTATCGCTGACACTGTCAACCGTGGGTTTCACAGTATCAGGGGCTTCGCCCGCAGTGGTGCTCTTATCGGACGAAGTCTCTTCCCCCGGTGCCGCAGCTGCTTCTGCTTCCTTCTGCTCTTCCGCAGAGTCTGCTTCCTGCTGTTCTTCCGGCTCTGCCGCAGGGGCTGCTTCCTGCTGTTCCTCCTGCTCTGTCACCGCATCAGCCTCCTGTGCGAATGCTGTCATGGGCAGTGTTGAGAAGCAGAGAATAAATGCCAGTAACATGCTCAATACTCGTTTTTTCATACCGTTTTACCTCTTTCCGCTGGGCATAGTGATACCCATTATCTTAAAGATAACGTACCACACTTTCTCTCAGCGGAACCAGGTTTTGCATGAATCGACCCAAATATGACATGAATCGACCGAAGAGGACTTTAAATGGCTCAATGGTGCAAGTATTCCTTGAAAAAGTCTTTCCGGTATTATATTCTATTACTATGTCCTATAAAAATCAGTTACAAAGTATATACACAGAAAGGTTTCTATATGTGGATTGCAGATCATTGGAAAGATTACGAAGTGCTGGATACTTCCAGCGGAGAAAAGCTAGAGCGTTGGGGAGATTATATTCTGGTGCGTCCGGATCCCCAGGTCATCTGGAAGACGCCCCACGATCATAAGGGCTGGAAGCAGAAAAACGGTCATTACCACAGAAGTGCCAAGGGCGGCGGAGAATGGGAGTTCTTCCATCTGCCGGATGAATGGGCGATTCATTATACCCTGCCTTTTCAGAAGGAAGCCTCCGGTAAGGCTGATCCTCTGACCTTCCATCTGAAGCCCTTCAGCTTCAAGCATACCGGCCTGTTCCCGGAGCAGGCTGTGAACTGGGACTGGTTCTCCGGTCTGATCCATGAGGCAGGCCGCCCCGTGAAGGTGCTGAACCTCTTCGCTTACACCGGTGGTGCCACTGTATCCGCTGCAGCTGCGGGTGCTGCTGTGACCCATGTGGATGCGTCCAAGGGTATGGTCGGCTGGGCGAAGGAGAATGCTGCTGCCAGCGGGCTTGCCGATGCTCCCATCCGCTGGCTGGTGGACGACTGTATGAAGTTCGTAGAGCGTGAGATCCGCCGGGGCAACAAATACGACGGCATCATCATGGATCCTCCTTCCTACGGCAGAGGACCCAAGGGCGAGATCTGGAAAATAGAAGATAATATCTGGGATTTCGTAGGACTGACCGCACAGCTTTTATCCGATGATGCGCTGTTCTTCCTGATCAATTCGTACACTACAGGATTGCAGCCCGCCGTGCTGTCCTATATGATGAATTCCACCCTGACGAAAAAGTTCGGCGGTCATGTGGAAGCCGAAGAGATCGGCCTCCCCGTCACCGAGAGTGGGCTGGTACTGCCTTGCGGTGCTTCCGGGCGCTGGCAGCGAAAGTGATCAGACTAGCATCATAAGCCAAATCAAGAAGGAGCCTCTGGTCGAGGCTCCTTCTTGATCACAGCCAAAGTCAGCAACTATCGCCTGATGATTGAATTCCAAATATGGTGCGTTTTTACTCCTCTGTTTCAATCTCCAATCTCTGAAGAATGTCTCTCACAATACCAGCATCCTCAATCAGAGAAATTCCAAAACACTTTTTTCCTGCATCTTTTAAGGAGGCTCCTATATGATAAACATTTTTCTTATCCAAGATTAAAAAGCGATCATGAAATACTTTCGTGTACCGCACTTCCAGTAAAGGATACTGGCTGTTGAAATTATTAACATCTTCTTGAGATAACTTGGTTCTTTTCAATGTATACATCACAACAGTCACATTTTCATTCTTTTTTGTGAGAAGATTCAGCGTTCCTATATCCACATAGCCATCAATTAAAACGATTTCCTTTTCCGCTTTTTGAATCAGGCTAACAATTAGGCTAAAAGCATCATATATCTGTCCATCAAAAAAGACTTTCTGATTTGATTCCTCATGGTCCGATATATATTCAAATATCTGATCCAATTTTTCATCCGTTTGCTTTTGATATTCCAGTTGTTTTAACTCCACATTACTGATACGCTCAAAAAGCAAGGCGTTATTAGCAATAAATCGCCTCATTTCCACGAATGCGCGCATAATACCAATACTTACCTTAATTGCCACTTCGCTATGTAGAACACTAGCCAACATAGAGATTCCCTGTTCTGTAAATACATAAGGAAGAGTCCTACGACCACCATAATTATTTTCGCCCTGCGCAAAACTTGAAATGCCAGTTTGGCATCTCAAGTTCTGATACTCCTCTTTCGTGAGCTGAAAACGAAAATCTTCTGGAAATCTACTAATATTTCTTTTTACTGCTCTATTCAATGCCCCTGTCTCTACTTGGTAAAGAATGGCAAGATCACTATCCAACATGACTTGCTTATCTCTAATAACATAAATCATTTTTTCAATCGACGGTCGAGTGATTTCAACTAAATCATTTGTAATACCATCCGTCTTTTTCGCTTCTGGTTTAATTTCTATCATAAATTCTCCCTATGACAACTTGAAGTGCCAGTCTGTTCAGACATTCCATGTTTATGAGATTATAGTAGCAAAAACAGACATACCTATGTCCCATACAAAGTACGTATATCGCGGTCAAAACCCCGCTGTTATTTTAGAATGTTGTAAATTTGGAATAAAAGCATGGACTTTCCGACTCGCTATTCAGAACTTCACAAGATATCTGTAGAAATAGAAAACTTCTATGCTTTGTACACATTCTAGCATAGAAGTCTTCTGCTGGCAAGGGGTATGCTATTATCAAATATTTGTAATGCAAAACCAGATTTGCCGCCTATATTTCACTTCCGATCACAACACGAATTTTCTTAACACCGGGATCTTGCGCAGCACCCACGCGGTGGCCGTTGCCAGTGCCAGCACTACCAGGCAGAATGCAGCCAGCAGCAAAATCAATACCGCTTGTCCCGCGGCTACAGACTGCACACCGCATTGTTCCAACACCGTAAAGGGTGTGATCTTCACGAATTTATACAACAGGTTCACATACACCGGATGTACCAGGTATACGGCGAAGCTCAAGGCTCCCGCCTCCTGCCAGGGGATCCGGTGTTTTTTAATACTCCCATTCCATCCTGCAGCGAACAGAAGCACTGCAAGCAGTACTGTAAACGGATAATTGTATGCCATCTGAATGGAGAATCCCGCAAGTGTTCTGCTCAGGATCATTCCAAGAGCCAGAACCGCTACTGCAGCTGTCAGCCATACATTCCTTCCCTTGTCCACACATACTTCTCTCACCACGAAGAGATATCCACACAGATAATACAGGAAATACACACCGCCATCCGGCAATACCGGAATACTGTTGACGTCCAGTACCTTATTCAGAAACGGTGCCACACTGCTTCCTAAGAAGATCACTGCCATCATTGCTACAACACCCCACACCGGCAGCACACGCAGCACTTTTTTCAGAAGCGGCGTGATCAGATATAAAAACAAGATCAGATACAGATACCACATATGGGACCAGGTATGTCCCATCAGAGTCATCTTCAGTGCCTCCGGGATCATCCTGATCCGGAAGGTCCGCTCCGCCACTACCAGCTCGGAAGCTGCATACGGAACGCCGAATAGGAGGATCGCCAGTGCAATCCTTCTGCAATATTTTTTAATCATGACCGGATAAGTCAATGTACGTTCCGGATTCAGGAACAAATATCCCGAGATCAATAAAAATATAGGAACACACCAGGTCACCAGATCCATAACTGACAGCAATAATGACCGGTATTCCGGCACTATCGACGCATCTGTCACATCTGTCGCACCTGTCAGTACATGCATCAGCACCACTGCACAGGTTGCCAGTACCCGGAGCACGTCCAGGAACTGCTTCCTGGGTCCGGATAAGCCGTTTGTCATGTCTCTCCCATCTCCTCCATCAGGCGCATGCCTGCAGTATCTGTCACAGGAAGGGAGAATACTATGCTTTGTGCTTTACTCTCCAGTCCTGCTTTTTCCATTATAGCACGCATGATGGAATTTTTCTGCTCACTTTTTACCACAATGAACAACATTTCTTTTTCCGGCACCAGTGTCACGCCCAGAAACTGCTGTGCATTCTCTGTTCCGGTGCCCTTGGCATGGATGACTGTGCCGCCTGCCGCATGTACTTCTCTCGCTGCATCCATGACCAGTTCCGTATATCCATGATTGGCTATCACTACCAGAAGCTCATTCTTCGTCTCTTTCAATGTGGACTCCTCTCCTTTTACGAATTCCTGCCCGCAGGTCAGGTAATTCAATGCTTTCTTGCCGCCGACACTGCTCACGGGAATGATAAATGCGATTCCCATTCCCGGGAGATCGATCTGCATTTTCTTACGCAGAGCAGCCTTGATCTGCCGCCAGGCAGCATCTGTGACGAGATGGAACAATACGCTCTTCTCCATGCCGTCCAGTCCAAAATAATCTAAGATCTCATTCGCCGCGGTTCCCATGCCGACGGTAACACTGCCGACCTGTGCGCCTTTTTCTTTATAGCATTCCACGAATTTCCTCGTCAGCTGACGATTGGTGATGGTGACCATCATATATAATTCACTCATGGGCACACCTCCTACAGTTCAATGATGGCATTCTCATCCAAAGCACCAAATGCATCCGCCGCACCGGCAAATACGCCTGCACCGTTCTTCTGCTGCTTTAACTGATATACCATTCCCAATATCTGGATTGTGATCAGCGGTGTCATGGCTACCATTGCTACCACACCGAAAGCGTCAGCGACTAAATTGCCGCCCACCGCCACACAGGCACCCTGCGCTAACGGCAGTAAAAAGGTAGCTGTCATGGGACCGCTCGCCACACCGCCGGAGTCGAAGGCGATCGCTGTGAATATCTTCGGTACAAAAAAGGATAGTCCGATCGCCACACCGTAGCCCGGGATCAAAAACCATAGAATCGGGATCCCCGTCAGCACGCGGATCATCGCCAGTGCTACGGATAAGGATACGCCCACGGACAGAGAAACCCCCATGGATCTGGCAGAGATGGCACCGTCCGTCAGCTCCTCTACCTGATGATTCAGTACATAGACCGCGGGCTCCGCTTTTACGATAAAGTAACCGATCAGTGCTCCCACCGGCACCAGTACCCACCTGTAGGATCTGGCTGCCATGACCTGACCAAGGTAATTACCGGCAGGCATAAAGCCCACATTTGCGCCGGTCAGGAACAGTACCAGACCGATATAAGTATACACCAGGCCGATCAGGATCTTCGCCAGTGTCTTCCCCGACAGCCGCAGGGCAAATATCTGGAACAGACCGAAAAACAATACAATAGGAAGTAATGAGAGTGCGATCTCTTTCATATAATCCGGAATCCCATGGGCAAAAAGCTGCGCCAGTTCCACGGAATCAGCGATCTCCGGGATTGCCACCGGCTGGTAATCCGCATTGGTCGGCTTATAGATCAGCCCCAGCACCATGACCGCCAGGATCGGGCCGATGGAGCACAGTGCTACCAGACCGAAGCTGTCGTCTGCCGCATGATGGTCATTACGGATGGACGCAATACCGACACCAAGTGCCATGATAAAAGGAACGGTCATGGGTCCCGTGGTCACGCCTCCGGAATCAAACGCCACTGCCCGAAAGTTCTCCGGTACGAGAAATGCAAGAACGAACACTGCTATGTAGAAAAAAGTTAACAACGGCGGCAGTGCCACACCGATCAGCATACGCAGAAGGGCAATGACCAGGAAGATTCCCACGCCCACTGCCACTGCCAGGATCAGCGTCATGTTCGGAACCGAAGGCACCTGTGTCGCCAGCACCTGCAAGTCAGGCTCGGAAATGGTGATCACCACTCCCAACAGAAAAGATAACACTACGATCAGCAGAATATTTTTACTCTGGGTCATTCTGGCACCCACTTTTTCTCCCATGGGGGTCATGGACATCTCCGCACCCAGGGTGAAAAACATCATACCGGCCATGACCATCACCGCTCCCACCAGAAAGCACAGCAGGATACTGGAGGTAATTGGAGCTATGGTAAAGCTTAATACGATCACGATCCCTACTACCGGCAGGACCGCCTTCAAGGATTCTGCAAATTTTTGCCGGATCTTTGGATTTAATAACTTCAATATTGGTCTTTCCTTTCTTTATGTTTTCTTTATCTTAACATGAAGCAAAGACCCGATCCTACCGTTTTTCGTGAATTTATAAAATTTTCACGGGTTCTTAACGCAATCTTTATGCAGACAGCTCCCGGTCCTGCCCAGACTGCTTTTTCACAAATTTATAGGCCCAGACATCCACCACGATCACAAACAGGAAAAAGAAAACGAAGATCCAGTCCGCATCCAGAGACAATGCGGAATCATAGATACCGTGTTCGATCATCGGCATGAACACGCTGAGCTTCAGGTAGCGTTTCCTGCGTTTTTTATCGCCTGCAAGTTCTGCCTCCTTCGCCACACCGAAGAAATATCCCATGATCACGCCATCGATGGCATGGGAAGGCACGGACAGCAGGGCTCTGGTCACTGCCGTCCCAATGTCACCTTCCAGACAATACAGAACATTTTCAATGGCTGCAAATCCCAATGCCGAAGTCACGCAGTACACGATGGCATCGAATTTATAATTAAATGCCGGATGCTTCCATGCCGCCCATTTGGCCGCCTGCATCTTGCAAAGTTCCTCGATCAGTGCCACCCCGATAAAATTATCCAGGATCACGTAGCACAGCGTATCTGCATCCATAAATACCAGAAATACTTCATCCAGAATGATTTCCAGTATCATGGCGGGGATCACAGACAATACACCAAACAGGAATATTTTCCACAATAATCCCCCCGGCTCCTTCTCCACCTTATCCTGTCTATAGATCCATACCACCAGTGCGATGGCCGGCAATAGTGCCAATCCTGTCAGAAACATAACCTATTCCTCTCCTGTCCACATAGACGGTCCGCCCTTTCAGGACCGCCGCCATACTACATTTTAATCTAATGTTTTTCCTGATGTCAACCTAACGAAAGTATATGTTCCTATTTTTTGTGTCTTGGATTTTCCTGAGGATACCTGCCTTTTGCCGTAGCTTTAGGGGAAAATATACCGGTTTTCATATATCCTTAACTACTTCTTTACACCTTGCATTGCAAAGTAATGGTACTATAGTTATAATAAATTTACAAAACAACTAACAATATTTCATGGAGGATCACACCGTGTTCCGATCATTTTCCGATAAAAAATCACCGCGGAAAAGCTTCCGCTTAAAACCACCCTTTACCAGACACGCCATCAGTATCCTGATCTGTGCTGCCTGCATGCTGTGCGCCACACTTGCCTCTTTTTTATATCAGCATATTGTCCCGGACAACCATGCCAATGTAGCACTGTTCTACATTCTGGCACTGGTGATCATCGCCAGATGGACGGTGGGCTACGGCTACGGCATTGCCTGCACCCTTTTTTCCGTAATAGCGATCAATTATCTGTTCACCTATCCGTATTATAAGCTTAATTTCACACTGACCGGCTACCCTATCACCTTCCTGCTGATGAGTGGGATCACTCTGATCCTGTGTACCATGACCTCTCATATGACCATCCAGTCCGAGATGATTGCAGAGCGGGAAAAGCGGCTGGCAGAGGCCGAAATGGAAAAGATGCGTGCGAATCTTCTGCGCGCCATCTCCCACGATCTGCGCACGCCGCTCACCGGCATCATCGGCAACAGCTCCCTGTTTCTGGAAAGTCAGAACGATCTAAGCTCCACCGAGCAGCGTACGATCATGACCAATATCTATGAGGATTCCAACTGGCTGTTGAATATGGTGGAAAATCTGCTGTCCGTCACGCGCATGTCCGGCGCATCGAATATTAAAAAGGAATTGGAGGCGGGCGAAGAGGTCTTAGGCGCGGCCTCCATGAAATTCAAGCGGCACTATCCTGCGGTCGAGGTCAGCATCACCGCACCCGATACGCTGCTCATGATTCCGATGGACATCATTCTCGTTGAGCAGGTGCTCATCAATCTGATGGAGAATGCTGTCCAGCACGGAAAAACGACCACAAAAATTGAACTGCGCCTGTCGAGTACTGGTGGCTTCGCTGTTTTTGAGGTCGCGGACAATGGCTGCGGCATTGAAAAGGAACTGCTGCCGCATCTGTTTGAAGGCTATCTCACCCGCGATCACGAGGAAATCTCTGATCAGCGGCGCAATATGGGCATCGGCTTGTCCGTCTGCATGTCCATCGTGCAGGCGCACGGCGGTACGATGCGTGCGGAAAACCGGAAAAAAGGCGGCGCTCTGCTGCAATTTACATTGCCATTGGAGGAAATTAGCCATGAATATCAAAGAGAAGGTTCTTCTAATTGAGGATGAGCGGACGATCCGAAGATTTATGCAGGCAATCCTGACGGCAAACGGCTATGATGTGCTCATGGCCGGCACAGGCGCAATGGCAGATA
>ENA-OPMP01000815-OPMP01000815.1-human-gut-metagenome-genome-assembly--contig:-NODE-815-length-15116-cov-2.066861_pt1 | contig 15116 bp, 15 predicted proteins | sample MGYA00241527_ERZ501751 | MGnify/ENA primary metagenome ERZ501751 (study PRJEB25962, sample SAMEA2042647) | human gut metagenome | biome: human gut; feature: human-associated habitat; material: faeces... | reverse complement strand
TGACAAGACTGTAAACGCTGTAGATTGAAACGGTTTTCAGGTTTGCCAGAAATGTAAGGACAGTAACGTCCGTGCTGTTATGAATGAATGCCGCCAGATTGATTGCAAACCCATTCCATCTGGATTTTATAAGGGAATTATCCGGCTCAACCTTCCAGTCGATTGTATAGTTCTTTTTTACATACCGGTTGAATATGAGCGGCTGCAAAAGAAAGAGCGAACCGCTTATCAGCTTTAAGACATGAATACTGGGGTAAATAAAACCCGAGATTAATGCAAACAGGACATTGAAGATCACGATGAGCGTCTGCGTGAAATTTACCACATAGCCCTTTTTATCCGCATTCAAGAGCGTTCGCAGCGTCAGCGAATACATGTACTGGATCAGCAATGTGAGCGAAAGGATCAATGTCAGCGAACATACATACGCAAATTTGAACTCGGTTTTGAAATACAACGGATATACAATGGACAGTACAACCGAATAGCCGATGAAAAGGGCGGACTTCTTCACCCGTCAAAGATTCGTCTTATCCGCAGGCTCTCCCGTGACAAGTTGTTCAGAGGAAGGGATTATCACAGGACGATAGAACAGTTCCCCAGCGTACAGCGTGGCGAAAGCCTTTATATAATGCCGTATAAGCACCTTGCGGATTTCGATATAGATACATTCTTCCCGTATGAGCTTTCGGTATACCGAAGCGTGCTTGCGAAGCTCTGCGACAACGATTTTGACGAATGTATAAGACAGGTCAACCGCTACAGCGAGTTACCCAGATTCCTGTCGCTGATAAAAGAGGTTCCGCCGGAGGCAGTCCCCGAAAATTCGCTTATAAAGGAATTTATAGGCTGAAAAGCGGCAGTGTGTACTTGTGCAAAATCACAAATCCAACCTCAAAACTTGGTTGTTTTTAACTAAAAATCAAACTCATCTATTTACTTTTTTGTGGATATGGTGTATAATAAAAATCGGTTCAAGATTAGAATGGCAACGGAAGGTGTATATTATGGCAGCTTACAGTGCAAATGATACCGGCATACTGCTTGAAAGCGGTACTAACGAGCTGGAACTTTTAGAATTTAATGTATGCGGAAATTCCTACGGCATAAACATTGCCAAGGTCCGTGAAATAATGATGGAACAGGAGCTTGTCCCGATGCCTCAGGCACCCGATGAGATAGAGGGTGTATTTATGCCCCGTGACAAGCTGATTACCGTTATCGACTTACATAAGGTGTTAGGCACCGAAAAGCCGGAGAACGCAAGAGGATTATTCATAATCTGCGAGTTCAACGGAATGGATGTAGGCTTTCACGTTACGGCAGTGCAGGGCATACAGCGTATAGGCTGGACAGCTATCGAAAAGCCCCCTCAGGTTTCGGGCGATTCGACTACCGGCATAGCTACCGGTATAGCAAAGGTCGACGGAAAGATTCTTGTTATCCTTGACTTTGAGAAGATAGTAAGCGATATAAACAAGGCGGCAGGACTTGATCTCAAGGGTGCCGAAAATGCAAAGGCTACGGCAGTGACAGCTGAAAAGCATATCGTAATAGTCGAGGATTCGCAGTTCCTCAACAAGATGATAGTAAACAGCCTCTCGGATATAGGCTTTAAGGAGATCCGCTCTTTCCCCAACGGAAAAGAGGCGTGGGACTACATATCTCAGTTTTCGGGCTACAACGGCGATGTTACAAATTGCGTAGCCGCAGTTATAACCGATATTGAGATGCCCCAGATGGACGGACACCACCTTACAAAGCTCATAAAATCCGACCCCACACTTAAAAAGATACCCGTTTTCCTGTTCTCCTCACTCATAAACGAGCAGATGTATCAGAAGGGACTTTCAGTAGGTGCGGACGAACAGTTCTCAAAGCCTCAGATAGGTATGCTTATCGAGCGGCTTATGCAGATACTGAGCTGATAATTTTTTGCTTATTCGCTGTTTGCCTTTTTTGCTACCGGCAACAGTTGAATATCTGATTTTCATTTTTATTCCTTACTTAAGTTTGTTTCGTTTTATTTGAATTTTACCGGCAGAAGTAACATTCTGCCGTCATTTTTTTGTTCTGCGGCTTTATATGCTTGAAGTTAAGACGGATATGTGATAATATATATTAATAAGATCACGATTGCAGAGAAAGGAATGACGCTTTTGAGGATAGTATCTCTGTCCGACGATGAAACAGCCGATTCAAAGCTGTTTTCCGAGTACGGAATATGCCTTTATATCGAACACGGCAGGAACATAATTCTTTTCGGTACGGGAGCGTCTGCTCTGTATCTCAGCAACGCAGAGCGTCTTGGCATACCTGCGGATAAGGCGGATACGCTTATAATCCCCGTAAATACCGATGATTGCACGGGCGGCGTTGAAACAGCGGTGCGAAAGAACAGAAATATACGCATTTTTATAAGAGAGGACGAAGCGGCCGATTGTGCCGTGAAGGAAAAACTGCTCAGAGTACGAAGCGGACTTCCTCAATCGTTCTACAGAAGCGACAGATACAACACGTTCCGTTTTGAACGCTTCACAGAGGTATGCAAGGACTTCTATCTTGTCGCCGCAGAAAAGAAGGATAAGGCCGCCGAAGCCGACAGGCATTTTTATATAAGGAAAAAGGGCTTTTATGTGCCGGACGATTTTTCGGGAGAATGCTTTGCCGTATGCTTCCCCGGCAGAAGACGTGACGGCTTCGTGCTGATAACGGGCGGTGCGTATACGGGCATCGCAGGTATGATAAATACGGCGAAAAGGCTGTGGGACGCTCCGGTTTTGTCTGTAGTCGGCTGCTTTGCCTATACAAACAGGCTCGGAAAACAGACCGTACAGCAAAGCCATATAGCAAAGTCGGCAGATGAGCTGTCAGGGCTTCGCACAGGCAGTATATACACCTGCCATAACACAGGAAGAAAAGGATATGAAACAATGAAGGATATACTCGGTGACAGGTTGCAGTACCTGCGTGCCGGAGAGGAGTTGAATTTTTAATGAACGTACTGGTAGTCGGTTGCGGTAAGGTAGGCTCACGTCTTGCAAACACGCTGTGCGATGAGGGCATAGACGTTTCGGTAATAGCAAGGACGGCGGCGGAAGCGGATAAAATGCTTGAGCCTGATTTCAAGGGCAGTCTTTTATGCGGTGTGCCGATAGATCAGGATAATCTCAAAAAGGCGGGCATTGAAAGCTGTGATGTCGTATGCGCAGTTACGGACGATGACAACACCAACATAATGGTGTCACAGCTTGCAAAAGAGGTTTACGGAGTAAAGAAGGTCGTCAGCCGTATCCTTGACCCCGAAAGAGGAGATATATTCGCCCATTTCGGACTTGAAACGGTCTGCCCGACAAAGCTCACAGTTGAAGCGATATGCTCTGCGATAAAGCCTATGCTGGAAGAAAAATACGTCAGCTTCGGCTCGCATATGGTGCGTTTCACCACAATGGAGATACCTAAGGAGTTTATCGGTATGACCCCCGTTGACATAGAATATGAGGAGAACGAAACGCTGTATGCGATAATCAGGGCAGACAGCACGATTGAAATAGTGAATAATTATAACGTTGTTATGAGAGAGGGCGACAAGCTGATATTCTCAAAAGCCATCTGACATAAACGACAGAAAGGATCTGTAAAATGCACTCGCTTATAATAGGCGGCGGAAAGATAGGCTACTATCTGACCAAAGTTCTTATTGAAAAGGGATACGATGTATCCGTTGTTGAAAAGGAAAAGGAAGCCTGCCAGAAGTTTGCAAACGACCTTAACATAACCGTAATAAAGGGTGACGGCACAAGCGTTTCCGTGCTTGAACAGGCGGGAGTTGCCGATGCCGACAGCGTTATTGCCGTGACAGGACGTGACGAGGATAACCTTGTTGCCTGCCAGCTTGCAAAAAGGCTCTATCAGGTGAAAAAGACCATAGCAAAGGTAAACAACCCCAAAAACGTTGAGGCACTAAAGAAACTTGGCGTAGATATAGTTGTAAGCTCAACCGATAACATTACAGGTCAGCTTGAGCGTGAGATAGACAGCGGCAAGATAAAGGAGCTTCTTCCTCTCGGCGCAGGAAATGCAGGCGTTTTCGAGATAGTGCTTGACAACAGCTTTACGCTTCAGAACGTTCCGCTTATGGAAATGGAAATACCGCTGACGCTCAACATTATTTCTATTATCCGCAATGAAACCGAGCTGATAATCCCAAGAGGTCACACCACTCTTGAGATAGGCGACAAGCTGATGATATTATCCAAAATCAAGGACAAAAACGACATTTTCAAGGCGTTTAAGATAAAGGCGTGACGTGTATGTAACACGCATTTTGTCAATTATCAGTAAATAAATCCTACATAGGAAAAATTTTATCGTGAAATTGCATAAAATCGGCAATCGGTTTTAGTGCAATTTCACCTTATTATTTACAAAATATTTTATTCAGCCTTGAATAAGGATAACGTATGTTGTATAATTAGACTGTAAGAAAATCGGACCGGAAGAAAGGGAAAAATTTATATGACTTCACCATTTACAGAAAATGAAATAACCCGTAAGCTGACGGAGGTGCTGGAGTACGACTTCAGAGTATCCCCCGCAGAAGCAACTCACACCCAGATTTACAAGGCTTTATCAAAGATAGTGGTAAACTACCTTAAGGAAAAGCGCTCGATGTTCATGACCGACTGCAACTCAAAGGGCAGAAAGCAGGTCTACTATCTTTCTATGGAATTCCTTATGGGACGTTCGTTAAAGACAAACCTCTACAACCTCGGTATGCAGGACGAAGTGGCAAAGGCGCTCAAGAAGCTCGATGTAAAGATTGAACATATCTATGAGGAAGAACCCGATGCGGGACTCGGTAACGGCGGTCTTGGCAGACTTGCCGCCTGCTACCTTGACGGACTTGCAACCTGCGCATTCCCCGCAACAGGCTACTCTATCCTCTACGAATATGGTATCTTCAAGCAGAAAATCATAGACGGCTGGCAGACAGAGCTTCCCGATGACTGGCTGCCCGGCGGCAGAGCGTGGCTCGTACCCGTACCCGATCAGGCTATAGAGGTTCATTTTGACGGCGAGATTTACGAGAAGTGGGAGCAGAACTACCACAGCGTAAATCACGTTAACTATAAGACAGTAAATGCAGTACCCTATGATATGTATGTATCGGGCTATGACAGCAAGGGCGTTTCAAAGCTCCGTCTTTGGAGTGCCGAGAGTATGTCGTTTGATATGAATATGTTCAATCAGGGCGACTATGCAAAGGCTATCGGTGCAAATAATATCGCACACTCACTGACAAAGGTACTTTACCCCAACGATAATCACCTTGAGGGTAAGGCTCTGCGTCTGCGTCAGCAGTATTTTATGAGCGCCGCTTCCGTAGGCGATATTGTAATGCGTCATATGAACGTTTACGGTACTCTTGAAAACCTTCACGAAAAGGTAGCTATCCATATAAACGATACTCATCCCACCCTTGCTATCCCCGAGCTTATGAGAATACTGCTCGATGACTGCGGTTATGACTGGGATAAGGCGTGGAACATCATCACAAACACATTCGATTATACAAACCATACGGTTATGGCAGAAGCGCTTGAAACGTGGGATGTCGATCTTATGCAGAGAATACTCCCCAGAATCTACGCTATCATAGTTGAAATAAACAACCGTTATTGCGCTCATCTTATGGAAGTGACCGGCGGCGACAGCGAGAAGGTAACAAGAATGTCCATTATTCTTGACAACCGTGTAAAGATGGCTAACCTCTGCTGTGCGGCAAGCAGCTCTGTAAACGGTGTTTCTAAGCTTCACTCCGAAATCATCAAGGACAGCGTATTCCACGACCAGTACACTGTTACTCCCGATGCCTTCAAAAACGTTACAAACGGTATCGCATATCGCCGTTGGTTACTCGCAAGCAATCAGGGACTTACAAACCTTCTTACCGAGTGCATAGGCGACGGCTTCAAGAAGGATGCGTCAAAGCTTGCAGATTTCAAGAAGTTTGCAACGGATAAGTCGGTTCTTGATAAATTAGCCGCTGTAAAGTTAGCTAACAAGCAGGCTTTCGCAAAGTATGTATACAACACCACAGGCACTAAGCTTAACTGCAACGGTATTTTCGATGTACAGGTAAAGCGTCTGCACGAATACAAGCGTCAGCAGCTTAACGCTATGAACATTATCGCAGACTACATTTATCTGCTCAATAATCCCGATGCGGACTTTGTACCCAAGACCTATATCTTCGCTTCAAAGGCGGCACCCGGCTATTATATGGCAAAGCAGATAATCAAGATGATATGGTGCATAGGCGAAGAGCTTAAGAAGAATCCCAAGCTGAACGAAAAGCTTGCTGTTGTATTCCTTGAAGATTACAAGGTAACACTGTCAGAGATTCTTATGCCCGCAAGTGAAATTTCTGAGCAGATCTCTCTCGCAGGAACAGAGGCTTCCGGTACAGGTAATATGAAGCTGATGCTCAACGGCGCTCTTACAATGGGTACCTATGACGGTGCAAACGTTGAGATACACGAAGCGGTAGGCGATGACAACATCTTCATCTTCGGTATGTCAACTCCCGAGGTAAATCAGCTTAAGGCTGAGGGATATGACCCCGAAAAGATATACAACTCACACGCAGTTATCAAGAGCGTTCTCGAAAAGATGTACAAGGGTATAAACGGTGCAACATTCGAGGAGGTAGCAAATTCACTGCGTCACGCAGACAGATATATGTGCTTTGCCGATTTCGACAGCTACAGAGGAACACAGGCAAAGGCAAGCGAAACCTATAAGGATAAGTACCTCTGGAATAAGATGTCGCTTATAAATATCGCATCTGCAGGCATATTCTCGGCTGACCGTGCCGTTACAGACTATGCCCGTGACATCTGGAAGTTAATTTAACAGACAGTAGCCCAAGATAATAAAAAAAGTCCGTTGCAACCAACGGACTTTTTCGGGTATATATAACCACCCTCAATTTTAATCCGACTTTAATCCGAAAGGAATGTTTTTTAATGGATACTCCGATATTCGACTGCTTCGACTTAAACTATAAAAGCCCGTTCGGAGCAATACGACAGTATCAGCCCAGCACATTCTCCCTGCGTTTTCCGAAGGAATGGCACGTCAGCGACCCTACTCTTGTAATGTTCCGTCCCGGCGAAAAGGAACGCTTCATACCGCTTGACATTACCGATACGACCACAGAATGCAACGTGTTTACCTGTAATTTCAACCCCTTGCATAAAGGTCTGCACCACTATTATTTCTCTTTGATGATAGACGGCAACAGGAGATATGTAAAGCGTAGCGGAGCAAGGCTCGGTGTTCTTGATAACGGTGATCTGTTCCAGCTTACCGTTTTTGATAAGGATATGGCGGCTCCCGACTGGATAAAGGGCGGAATTATGTATCAGATATTCCCCGACAGATTCTGCCGAAGCGGAGAAAAGCACGAAAACGTTCCTACAGACAGAATAATCCACGAGAACTGGGAGGATACCCCGTTCTTCCGTCCGGATGAGAGAGGAATTATCCGCAACAACGATTATTTTGCAGGAGATTTCAAAGGCATAGAAAGCAAGCTCCCTTATCTTCAGAGTTTAGGTGTTACCTGCATTTATCTCAACCCTGTTTTCGAGTCGCACGAAAATCATCGCTATTCTACCGCCTGCTATGAGCATATCGACCCTATGCTCGGCACGGACGAGGATTTTGAGCATCTGTGCAAACAGGCCAAAACATACGGTATAGACATTATCCTTGACGGCGTGTTCTCCCATACCGGCGCAGACAGCATCTATTTCAACAAGTTCGGCAGATACGGAGATCACGAGGGCGCATACAGAGATCCCGACAGCAAATATAAAAACTGGTACTGCTTCTCACGCTATCCTTTCGATTATGAATCGTGGTGGGGCATCACCACACTTCCCAACGTAAATGAGAACAACCCCGACTACACAGAATATATCTGCGGTGAAAACGGTATATTACAGCGTTGGATAGACAAGGGCGCAAGAGGCTGGCGACTTGACGTTGCCGATGAGCTTCCCGATGAATTCCTTGACAATCTCAATAAGGCTGTAAAAGCCAAGGGCAACGATAAGGTCATCTACGGCGAGGTATGGGAGGATGCGTCCAACAAGGAGAGTTACGGTGTCCGCAGACGTTATCTTATAGGCGGTCAGCTTGACAGCGTTATGAACTATCCTTTCAAGGAAGCTATCATAAACTACTGCAAGTACGGCGATGCAAGAGGCTTTGAGGACGGCGTAATGACGATACTTGAGCATTACCCCAAGCCCAGTGCCGATATGCTGATGAACTTCCTGTCAACTCACGATACCGAGCGTATCCTGACAAGACTTGCCGGCGAGGATGTAGGCTGGCACGACAGAGAATGGCAGGCTGAACGCTACCTTTCGCCCGAACAGTACGTTTACGGCCTTTCACTGCTTAAATGCGCTATGGTACTGCAATTCTTCCTGCCCGGTGTGCCGTGCATATATTACGGCGATGAAGCAGGTCTTGAGGGCTATAAGGACCCGTTCAACAGACGCTGTTACCCGTGGGGCAAGGAAAATCTTGATATGATAGACTTCACAAAACAGCTTGCAGGGATAAGAAAGTCAAGCAAGGCGTTCGCTCAGGGCGAAATGAAGTTTTTAAGCTGTACGCCTGAGGAATGCGTATTTGCAAGAATTGACAAGCTAAACCGTGAGGCAGCCGTTATATTCCTGAACAAGTCGAAATATCCTAAGACGTTTAAGCTTGACGACTATATGAATGGCGAATATACCGACCCGAAATTCCTCAGAAAGCCTCACGAGAGCGAAGAAAAGACGATAAAGCTCTCGCCGTTTGATTACGGTGTGCTTGTATGCAGTATATAAATATTGCTTGTTTTTTTACACACGATAGTGTATAATCTATTTGTAACCACTATGTGACGTCTGCCCTCAGGCAGAACGGAAAGGAAAGAAAAATGGGAAAAGCATTGATAATCGGTGCCGGCGGTGTTGCCGGAGTAGTAGTCCATAAGTGCTGTCAGAACAGCGAGGTTTTCACTGAGATCTGCATTGCCAGCCGTACAAAGTCAAAGTGCGATGCGCTGAAAAAGCAGGTAGAGGAAAAGGGTACAAAGACAAAGGTAACGACCGCACAGGTAGACGCAGACAGCGTTCCTCAGCTTGTTGAGCTTATAAATAAGGAAAAGCCCGACATTGTCATAAACGTTGCGCTTCCTTATCAGGACCTTACAATAATGGATGCCTGCCTTGAAACAAAGACAGACTATGTTGATACGGCAAACTATGAGCATCCCGACACAGCAAAGTTTGAGTACAAGTATCAGTGGGCATACAGAGAAAAGTTTGAAAAGGCTGGCATCACCGCACTTCTCGGAAGCGGATTCGACCCCGGTGTAACCGGTGTATTCTGCGCCTATGCCCAGAAGCATTACTTTGACGAGATCAATTACATTGATATTCTCGACTGCAACGGCGGCGACCACGGTTATCCGTTTGCTACCAACTTCAACCCTGAAATTAACCTGCGTGAGGTTTCTGCTCCCGGCTCCTATTGGGAAAACGGCCATTGGGTAGAAATCCCGGCGATGGCTATTAAACGCGAGTATGATTTCCCTGAGGTTGGCATGAAGGATATGTATCTGCTGCACCATGAGGAAATTGAATCTCTGGCTAAGAATATCCCCGGCGTAAAACGCATTCGCTTCTTCATGACCTTCGGTCAAAGCTATCTGACACATATGAAGTGCCTGGAGAACGTTGGCATGCTGTCTACCAAGCCGATTAACTATGAAGGCAAGGAGATTGTTCCTATTCAGTTCCTTAAAGCGTTGCTGCCGGATCCTGCTTCCCTCGGTCCTCGCACCGTAGGCAAGACCAATATCGGTTGTATTTTCACCGGTACCAAAGATGGCAAGAAAAAGACCATTTATATTTATAATGTCTGCGACCATCAGGAATGCTACAAAGAGGTCGGCTCTCAGGCTATCAGCTACACCACCGGCGTTCCTGCAATGATCGGTACTGCTTTGGTTATTACCAAGCAATGGCAGGGTAAGGGCGTATTCAATGTGGAAGAATTCGATCCGGATCCGTACATGGATATGCTGAACAAGTTCGGCCTGCCGTGGGTTGTTGACGAAAACCCGGCTACGGTAGAATAAGATGACGTATGCTAAGGAAACTGTAATGCCGGCATATGTTGTCGACAAGGCTGAGGGTGCTTCCCGTCTGGCTGATTTGCAGAAGAATTTGCGCGCAGAGCGTGAGGAGGCGGCGCTGAAGGCGCTGCCGACTCCCTGCTATGTGGTTGATGAGGCTAAGCTGCTGAATAATCTGCGCCTTTTGCAGCATGTGCAGTGCGAAAGCGGTGCGCATATTCTGTTGGCACAGAAATGCTTTTCTATGTTCCGCCTCTATCCGCTGATGGGTGAATATCTGGCAGGCACGACGGCAAGCGGTATTTACGAAGCGCGCCTCGGTCATGAGGAGATGGGCAAGGAGAACCATGTTTTTGCACCTGCTTTTAAGGATCAGGATATGCAGGAGCTGGTACAAATCTGTGACCATATCATTTTCAACAGCTTTGCGCAGTTTGAAAAGCATAAGGCTGTTTGCGCTCAGGCCGGTGTGAGCGTTGGTATCCGCGTGAACCCGGAATGCTCGACGCAGGAGGGTGAGCATGCAATTTATGATCCCTGTGCCTATGGCTCACGTTTGGGTGTAACACTGGCTAAATTCCCGCAGGTTTTACCGCCGGAAATCGAGGGCCTGCATTTCCATACGCTGTGTGAGCAGAACGCTGATGATCTGCTGACGACCTGGAAGGCCTTCGAGGCGAAGTTCAGCAAGTATTTTGCACAGCTTAAATGGCTGAATTTGGGCGGCGGTCATCATATTACGCGCAGTGATTATGATGTGGAAGCACTGATTGATTTAGTAAAATATATTCGCGCTACCTATCACGTTGAGGTATATCTGGAGCCCGGTGAGGCTGTGGCGCTTAATGCCGGCTATCTCGTAACAGAGGTGTTGGATATTGTGCATAACGGTTTGGATATTCTTATCCTTGATGCCTCGGCTGCCTGCCATATGCCTGACGTGCTGGAGATGCCTTACCGTCCGCCTCTGCGCGGCGGCTATGAGGCTGACGAAAAGCAATATAAATACCGTTTATCCTCAATGACTTGTCTGGCCGGTGACGTGATTGGCGATTACAGCTTTGACAAGGAAATCAAGGTTGGCGATAAGCTGATTTTTGAGGATATGGCGATTTATTCCATGGTTAAAAATAATACCTTTAACGGCATTCCGCTGCCTGATATTGTGCTGTTGCACAAGGATGGTACTACGGAGCTTGTACGCCGTTTCGGTTATGAAGATTTTAAAGGACGTTTGTCATGATGTTAGAGAAAAACTTTACTCCCGCTGCCGACGGCTTTCACATGCCTGGCGAATACGAACCGCATGACGGCTGCATTATCGTTTGGCCGCAGCGTCCGGGCTCCTGGAGCTTTGGCGCAGTGGCGGCCTGCGAAGCGTTTACGGCTGTGATTAAGGCGATTGCGGCGAGCGAAAAGGTTTATGTTATCTGCGGTGCTAAGCATTTTGCTGTGGCGCAGGAATATCTTGCAGGTGTCGCCAATGTTGAGCTGGTTGCTATGGAAACAGACGACAGCTGGGCGCGTGACATCGGTCCGACGTTTGTTGTGCGTGACGGCGCGCAGGGACGCGAGCTGCGCGGTGTAAACTGGCGCTTTAACGCCTGGGGTGGCGAGGTAGACGGCCTGTATCCCGATTATGAGCAGGACGATGCTTTTGCGGAAAAGTTTGCCGAGCATTATGGTGCTGCGCTGTATGATGCTGTTCCCTTTGTGCTGGAAGGCGGTTCTATTCACTGCGACGGCGATGGTACGGCATTGGTGACGGAGGCCTGCCTGCTGAGCGCCGGGCGTAATCCCGACCTTTCCAAAGAGCAGATTGAGCAAAAGCTTAAGACTTACCTGGGCGTGGAAAAGGTTTTGTGGATTCCGCGCGGTATTTATAACGATGAAACAAACGAGCATGTAGATAATGTCTGTGCCTTTATCCGCCCCGGTGAGGTGGTGCTGGCGTGGACAGATAATGAAGCTGATCCGCAGTATGCTTTGAGCAAGGCTAGCCTGGATGCTTTGGAGCAGCTGACGGATGCCAAGGGACGTAAAATCATCGTGCATAAGCTGCCTGTGCCTGCGGTGCCTGTGTGCATCACCGAGGACGAGGTAGCAGGCTTCGACTTTGTTGAAGGAGAGGATATGCGCGAGGCCGGTGAACGTCTGGCGGCTTCGTATGTAAACTTTTATTTCAGTAATGACAGTGTTGTAGTGCCTGCCTTTGGCGGGGAGAATGCGGCAAGCGATGCGCTGGCTGCGGAAATTCTTGCCAAGCTCTGTCCTGAGCGTAAGGTAGTGCAGATACCGGCGCGGGCAATTTTGACCGGTGGCGGCAATATTCACTGCATTACACAGCAAATTCCGAAGGGAGTGTGCTTATGAGCAAGGTAAAGGTGGCAGCAGTGCAGATGCGCTGTGCGCCGACCGTAGAAGAAAATTTACAGCACGCTGAAGCACTGGTGCGTGAAGCTGCAGCGAACGGCGCGCAGATTGTTCTGTTGCCGGAGCTGTGGGAGCGTCCGTATTTCTGCCAGCAGCGTCGCTATGATTTCTATCAGTATGCACTGCCTACGGAAGAAAATCCTGCGGTGCAGATGGGCAAGCGTTTAGCGAAGGAGCTGAATATCGTTCTGCCTATCAGTTTTTTTGAGCGTGATGTCAATGAATTATACAATTCCATCGCCTGCATTGATGCCGACGGTGAGATTTTAGGCGTTTATCGCAAAACACATATTCCTGACGATCATTTTTATCAGGAAAAATTTTACTTTAAACCGGGTAACAGCGGTTTTACGGTTTTCAATACCAAGTATGGCCGTGTCGGTATCGGTATCTGCTGGGATCAGTGGTTCCCTGAGACAGCACGCTGCCTGGCGCTGAACGGAGCAGAGCTTTTGTTCTATCCTACGGCGATTGGCTCCGAGCCTATCTTAGACTGTGACAGCATGCCGCATTGGCGCCGTGTTATGCAAGGTCATAGTGCAGCTAACCTGATGCCTGTGGTAGCAGCAAACCGCATTGGTCTGGAAACTGTGGAGCCCTGCGAAGGCAATGCAGGCCAACAGTCCTCCTTGCTGTTCTACGGCTCTTCCTTCATGACCGACGGTACCGGTGCGCTTGTGCAGGATGCATCGCGTGATCAGGAAGAAATTCTTTATGCGGAGTATGATTTGGCAGCCTTGTCTGAGGACAGACTGAGCTGGGGACTGTTCCGTGACCGCAGACCGGAATGCTATGGTAAGATTGCCGGTAAGTAAATATTGAAGCTATAATAAAAAATCACAATCGGCTATATGTGTAACCGGTTGTGATTTTTGTTTTATCCGATATTGAGCTCGTGCTTGAGAGCATCCTGTAAAATTTTGGAGAAGTTCAGCTTTTTGGCAATCGCCGCATCATTTAACCATTTAGGGATGGTGAGAGTTTTTTTGACTGCTTTGGTAAAGTGCTCTTTGGCATATGCTTCTACATCAACACTTACTATATTAACAAAGGCTTCTGCGTAATCGTTATATTCTTCGTTAACGTCAATAGTGTTTAATTCAGATGGTTCCGGAACAGCTTCATTGCTGAGCTTTGCTTCGTAAAGAAAGCCTGCAAGGCAGTCTGTTGCCATTTTCATAGCATCTTGTAAATCCGTACCACAGGTTGCCAGATGGTTAAGGTCTGGAAAAATTACGGTGTATCGTCCGTCTTTTTCTTTATAAAAGCACGCAGGATACATTGATAACATAAAATCACCCTTTCTGAAAATCTAAACCGGCTTGTTTGAAAATAGCTTTAACTGTGCCTATGGGAATATCTCCCTTATGGTTAGGAACAGTTACTTTATTAGGCTGGCGTGGATGTACGTAATAAAAGTGGGAGCCTCTGGTCGAATATAATGTCCAACCGGCTTTTTTTAGTAGCTTTTCCAGTTCTTTAAATTTCATGATATTGCTCCTTTCATAATTGTATCATTTAACACGTATAAAAACAATGCGTATTGATGATGCTATTAAAAAAGGAGTATTGCAGTTGGTACTACAATACTCCTAAGAGAACGACAACAGTATTAAATTTGTATGTTAGACTTATTATATCATAGAAAATATAGTTAGAGGTATATTTGCAAAAAATTCATAAGATGTTTGGATTAATGATGATAAAATTTTGACTATCTCATCCTCCTACTTTGTCATCAGGCAGATACATAATTGTTATGCTGTAAATAATGATAGTGCAGACCGCCAAACAAATAGCTATAATTATGAATAGCTTCAGCCAGGGAATTTCCTGCTGCAGATACTTGCGGCAGTAGCGCCAGAAGCAGGTGATGGTGAAGATGTTGAAGATGCTGCCTAAAATAAGCATAGTCCAGACGCTTTTGGCGAGCGGCAGATAGGACAGGCTGAGGTTGATCGCCGCAAGCACAGGCATAGCGGTCATGGTGTTATAGATTTTGCCGTCTGCTATGGCAAAGCTGGCAGTGAGCATTATGCTGCCTAAAATCAGCGGCAGCAAGGAGGCGCATATAAGTGTGTTACTGCTAGGATTATATTGCTGCAGCCTGCTGCGCCAGAGAAAATGCCCGAAGAGCTTGTAAAGAATAAATGCATAAAGTGTTGTCAAAATAGCGCTGGCAAGAGTATCCATGCCGCCGAAGCCAATGAAAGCAACAAGAAAATGAATTACAAAAAAGCCCAATGCTCCCAAAAAGAATAAGAGCTGATTATAGAGCCAGTACCAAAAGGCCAATGGCAGAAAAGTGCGCATAGCAGAACCTCCTCACATAATGTATTCAGCAAATGCTTGTTGATAGTTTAGTGCTCACTTTTATTATAATATGAGTGCGGTGAAAATGCTATGCTTTTGCTTTGGTATGGCCGCGTCAGTTTACTGTAGGAATCAAAAGGACAGACTCCACCAATTTTGTCTT
>ENA-OPMP01000813-OPMP01000813.1-human-gut-metagenome-genome-assembly--contig:-NODE-813-length-15143-cov-2.556204_pt1 | contig 15143 bp, 16 predicted proteins | sample MGYA00241527_ERZ501751 | MGnify/ENA primary metagenome ERZ501751 (study PRJEB25962, sample SAMEA2042647) | human gut metagenome | biome: human gut; feature: human-associated habitat; material: faeces... | reverse complement strand
GCCGCCATCATCCGATGGTCGGCTTTTTTTGTGCTTAAAAAGTTGATGTGTAGTTATTTGATGGCTCAAAAAATCTAAAGAACTTAGCACCGAAAAAAATATTGATATGGAAAAAGAAAATACTTTTTGTTTAGTACCGACCTCAATATGGGAAGGACTTTGTAAGGACATAACTGAGATTAAAAATGGACTTAAAAGCTCCATTGTTTTACAAGAATGCAGCGAAAAAGATGAGTGGTTGAATAGTAAAGAAGTTCGGAGGAGGCTTGCTATTTCTGCAAAAACTTGGCAGACATATCGTAACGAGCGTAGAATACCATTTTCTCAGTTTGGTAGAAAGATTTATGTGAAGAAAAGTGATTTGGATGCTTTCATGGAAAAAAATAGGATTAATTCATGTGATGAGTAAATAAAAAGAAAGTATTATGAATGATAGTAATTTAATCCCTGTGACTGAAAATACAGAGCAGGTAAACACTTACACAGTGGAGGGACAAGCAATTCTTGGTTCACTGCAACCACAGGCGAGCATTACACCTGATAGTAATTGTGATGCACAATCCAATTATACAGACAGTGTTCCACCTGATAAATGTTTATGTGGGACATATGTAGCTGGGACAAGAACTGGGACAATACCTGCTAATTCCAACCTTAAAGAATGGGATGGAAAGCCGTTACAAGAGGGTGTTGTATATCACAGAAATGAAATGTTGGGGTTACCAGAATGTACAATTCTAGAAAACCGTGATGTTCAAAGCCGTGCAAAGGACTGGCAGAAAATCTGTAGGGAAAACGGAATGACTAATCCTGCATTGTATGCTAATGCAAAAATCGCTAAGGAAGCAGGTTTTACTCCAGTAATATTCCTACATGATACAAAGAAACCGTGGAAAATACCAGAACATTTAGTCGGACATTTTTATATACGTTTAGATGGTAACGGACGTGCAGCTGGTCATGACCTAGAACTTAAAGAAGCCACAAAGAATCCATCATATGATCCGTTTGACTATGAATTCGTTTTTAAGAAATATGATGACCCGAATTTATTATACAAACAGTATATATCAGCTAATCTTGATGTCAAGAAGACTACCAAGTCAGAATTACTTAGTTATTCCTTATGTCGTAACAAAGAATCAAACATAACCAATTATTATACAATGATGGGAGAAGGATTTGTAGCTAAATCCTCATCATATTATAATTTTGGACGAGAACTGACCAAGGAAGATGTTAAAAAGGCTAGTAAAGGACAAGATATTACAGTAGAACAGGAACTGGTTGATTGTATGGATACGTTACTGAAAACCTATAGTAAGGTCTTCTCTGGTAACGCATCCGTAAAGATACTTAAAGGTGTTCCACTTGCCAGATGGAGCTGTGAGACCTTAAAAAAAGCTGATGATATGAAAGCTATGGCAGATAAAATCTCAGATAAATTCTCAAAGATGTCGCCAGAACATCTTACAAAACTTCAAGATGCAAAGGGTGTCAAAGGCGACAGAACCAAGACAACAGAGATTATTCTAATAGGTATATTCAATGAAATTCTGAATAACTAATCATTAACTAACAGGAAGGTAGTTTTGTGTACTACCTTCCATAAAAACAAGAACCTAATATGAATATCGAGACTTGTACATTAAGTTGTATTCTGAATAATCCCGATAACTATTGTGAAGAAGAGAAAGTTTACGGTAACTACATAGTTCAGGGAGACCTAGCTGTGGTTGCCGGTGATACAAACTCAGGAAAGACACTTCTTGCCAGTGATATTGCTTTAGCTAATAATGATAACCTATGTTACTGGGAGGAACCTATGGCTAATAGGACAAGAAAAACAATTTACATTGACGGAGAACATAACGATTCTCAGATAGCCAGAAGGTATGAACATCTTTTGACATGTACATCTGGTGATCTGATAAGAGGACGATTCACTGAGACTGAATATGACGATTGTATTGAAGATAAGTTACTTGCCATTGAGAAACTGATACGGAAGAATAGTGATGCTAAACTACTTATCGTTGATAACTTGATGTGTGTGTTGAATAACGGTAACTCTGTAAGACAAGCTCAACAGTTCATACAAGGTCTAAAAAGAATAAAGGAAATGTATGATTTGACTATAATTCTAGTCGCTCATTTAAGCAAACGTAACAGCAAAAATCCTATTGAGATTAAAGACATCTTGGGAAGTTCTGTTATCACTAACTATGCAGACAGTATTATTGCTGTTGGGAACACCTGTGAAGGAGACCATATAAAGTATCTGAAGCAGCTGAAATCCAGAAGTTCAATTAAAATGTCTGAGGTAGCAGTCTTGGAAATTGTTGAAGAGCCATATCTGCATTTTGAATTTCGTGAGTATGATATGGAAGAGAACCTCCTCCCTAAAAAGGTTGTAAGTCGTAGCTCCATTTCACTATCAATGGGTGAAATGATATATAAGCTTAGAGAGGAAGGACTAACTGTTAGAAGCATTGCAGAGCAATTAAATCTATCAAAAAGTGCGGTTGGTCGCTTTCTGAAAAACTAATCCCATTAACAAAACTTGAACTGATAATTAATACTTGGCGCCAGTTTTAGTTATCATTTTGATGGGGCAGAAAGAACTAAAATTCTTCCTGTCAAGCCCACTCTGTATCCTATGGATTCCATTTGTAAGGTGTCAGGGATAATTAAAAATTAATAAACAATTTAATGTGTAAATTATGAGCAAAATAAAATTATTATTTAACCAGAATAACAAAAAAATAACAGGTAAAACCTCCAAGAAATATCCTAAACAACTTCAAACTGATGAAACTGTTTATGGTATTGAAGTTGAATCAGGTACCATGATTCGTGTTGTAAAGATTGATAAACTGGACAATGATCATTCACATCTTTACTTTATTACTAAAAAATCAGTCAGGCTACCCAAGGATAAAGAAATTTACAGATTCTTTCTGGCTTTAGATGATTGCATGTACATTGATTCATACGATTTCTTTGCTTTTGATACACGTAATCTATCGGTAAGTCAGATTTCTATAATGGAAGAAGGCTTATGCTGGTATCTGATGAATGAAGATACGGATGATGATGAGTACATTGATCTGGATATTTTGGAGGAAGTGACTCGAAAGCACTTTAATCTTGATGAGAAAGTTGAACTTATGGAGTATTTTGAAGTGGAGGAACTAGTATGGTAAAACGAAACTATCAATCACCTAAAAACATTAACGGTAGATCCATGAGATATAGCCCTAAATATAATGTTTGGAGTAATCAGGAAGGAAGCTATGTTTACCGTGAGTATAATAATCCAAGTTTAAATTCCGCACTGGTCATACATAAAAGAACTGATGGCAGCAAATACCTAAATACTAAATCCCCTGGTATCATTGCACTGGATGAACTTGTAGCTGACTGTTTTAAACCAATGCCACAAGACGGAAAGAAATATGTTCTGATGCATAAGGACGGTAACTTGAGTAATTGTAGTGCTTTCAATCTGGAATGGAAACAGGTAGCAAGATTCTCTCCTGATGATGATAAACGTAAATTGGCTAACGGACTTACTGTTACATTTGAGGGAAATGTATATGATGATAAGAAACTGCTCCCTATCGTAAAATCAATTGGAGATGCTGATACGGATAGAATTGTTGCTATTGATCCTTACGTTGAATACTACAGGAAAAATCAATACAAAAGTATGTCAAGAAGAACAGCTTATCCTGATGATCTAATGGTTGAAGCAGAATTTGTAGATGGTAATCCTTCCATTATGAAACGTCCAAGGGTATTGCATAAGGATATGGATTATCTGAACTTCAGTTATGATAATCTTGAATGGGCTGAAGAAGATAGTCAAGAATATCAGGAATATCTCAAAAAGAAGCAGGAAGATATTGATGAACTGACCATACATCTGAATCCCGGACATCCTAACCCTCTCATGAAATAACTATTGAGAGCCATAGGAATGATTATATCCCTATGGCTTTCATCTTCAAATCAATTTGTGATGAAAAAACAGAAAGATATATTAACTGAAATACTTGCTCAGATAAGTCATACAGACTTTAAAGAGGTTTATGCAGCCAGCTTGTATAGTAGGCTTGGGAATGAGAAGGAAAGTGAGGTAAGACATCTTATCGAGGACAGGATTCATTCCATCCAGATAACGGAAGAAATAAAATCCATTATTACCGTTGAGCATATTCTGGAAGCTGCCGATGGATTGAGCTATGGTCTGGCGGTTAATCAGGATAAGGGGATATTCCTTTACAACAAAACCTATTGGGAAAGTATATCAGAATTGGACTTCAAACATTTCCTGGTGAAGTCATTACAAAAGATGGGTGAAGACAAATATACTACCAAGAATGTAAGGTTTATAGAAAAAGTTTATACCCAAGCTCAGTTCTCCTTATATCGTTCAATGCAGGATGCCTCAGGAAGCATAAAGATAAATCTTATGAATTCTACACTTGTAATCGATATGGAAGGTAATGTTACGGAGGAGTGTCATAATAAGGAGGATTATTTCTTTCATGTATTGTCCTATAATTATAATCCGAAAGCTGAGTGTCCCAGATTCAGAAAGTTCTTGGATGAAGTCTTACCAGAGAAGGATGTACAGGGTGTATTGCAGGAGTTCATCGGATGTTGTCTTAATCCCGGTATCAAGCTGGAAAAAGTATTGTGCTGTGTTGGCTCCGGCTTCAATGGGAAAAGTGTGTTCTTTGAGATAATACTTTCACTTTTAGGCGAGGATAACGTGTGTTCCTACAATATCAACTCCCTTTGTGATGACAAGGGTTACAGCCGGGCGATGATAAAGAACAAACTGCTTAATTACAGTAGTGATTTTGGAGGTAAGATATTTTCCAATGGTATCTTCAAACAGCTTGCTAGTGGTGAACCAGTCGAAGCCAGAAGATTGTATAAAGAACCTGAGATTGTAAGAAACTATGCTAGACTAGCCTTCAACTGCAACTCCATGCCTTTGAGTGCTGATACATCTTTCGGATTCAGGAGAAGGTTGTTGATTGTTCCTTTTAATGTAAAGATAGACAAAAATAAAGCTGATCCTGATTTGGCTAAGAAGCTGAAAGATGAATTGCCAGGTATTCTAGTCTGGGCTATTGAAGGGCTTAAGAGATTCATAAGAAATGGAAAGAAACTGAGTCATTCCGATACTCTTGATAATCTAGAACAAGCTTATAAGGAAGATACAGACAGTGTAGTCATGTTTTTGGAAAGAAAAGGATATAAGCCTGACAATCACAATAAAATAGGATTGAATACGTTGTTCAATGAATATAAGAATTTCTGTAATGACAATAACATTAAACCAGAAACAAGAGAGAACTTTAAGATGAAACTGAAAGGTGAAGATTATGTAATTGATGAAAGTGATAAGAAGAAAGGAGTGAAAGTAGGTATAATCAGTTCTTTACCTAAAATAGTTTCACCATTTGATTAAACAATTTCTTCTTTTCCTCCCCCGAAAGAGAAAAGTCGGGGAAAGCGCGTCGGGGAATCTATAAAACTTATTTTTTACTATATTCTTGGTTATGATACAATGAAAAAGTTAATAAAAATAAGCCTTTTCCACTACTTTCCCCGACAATTCCCCCCATTTCCCCTTTTGGGGAAGGAAAGAAAAGTATATACTTAAAAACAATTATTATGTACAAGATAACAATCTTCAAAGGATTACCATTCAAACAAGAATATATTAATCCGGTAACAGGCGAAAAATACTATAAAATAATGGAATATCCACCTTTCTATGAGGATATTACTATGGTTTTTGATATAATCGGACAGGAAAAGCTAAAATCACAGATAGACCTTATGAGAACTTTCCATGATACCGATAAATCTAAGTATGATGAATTGAAACTTAAACTTCCGATATGCCTTTTCACCGGGATATACAGCAATTTCAGCAATTTAGGACTTATAAAATCCTCTAATCTGGTTGTGGTTGATTTTGATAAGATACCCTTTCTGGAGATGTCCTCTCAATGGGATTTAATCACCAAAGACCCTTATAGCTTTGCTGCATTTGTTTCTCCAAGTGGAAAGGGATATAAGGTAGTGGTAAAGGTAGAAAACAATCCTAATAATACGACACACTCAGAATATCTCAATGCCCTTAAAATCTATTACAACTCTCCTTATTGGGATAAGAACTGTTTGGGAATATCAAGAGCCTGTTTTCTGAGTAGCGACCCTTCCATTTATATAAACTGGAATAGCTGGATATGGACTAAGAGGGTTTCATTATCTCCTTCTCCTATTACTCCTCCTTCTTCTGTTATCCCTCCTGTTAAAACCTATGCTCCTGTTTCTGAAATTGGAAAGCTGATAAACTTTTTGGATGGTGGATTTAACAAGTTTCCCATGACACCGGGTAACAGACATGATTCATCTTTCAAAAGAGCCAGAGAATTAGCAGAATGGGGGATCCCAAAAGATATGGCTTTCAGGTATCTATCCCAATTCATAGCTCCTGATTTTGGAGAGGATGAACTATTAAGGCAAGTCAGAAACGCTTATGAATGGGTAGATAAGAGAGGTACGTTTGGCAGCAAATATCGTAAAATTTGAGAAGAAGCTAAAAACGGGAAGTTATTAACAACTCCCGTTTTTTTATTGGCTAAATTCTTATCGTATTTAGAGATTTTGTAACTTTACAAGGATTAAGAATTTTATTAATGATAGAACATTTAAAAATAGATAAATTCAAGTCATTCAATGATTGTGAAGGTACATTCAAAACCTCATTGGAAGTGATACAGAAGGTTATGAATGTACCTATGTGTGCTGTTAAATCTTTACTCAGGTCTAATGGCTACAACAACATAAATGACGAAACCAGTCTTTGTATAGATGAAGAAAGGCTTGGTATTTTCTCAGAAGCCTATATTCGTAAAATGAAGAATTATTTCACTCGTTCGCTTCAGAATATAGCTTTACTTCCACCTAAAGAACGTAGTGATTATAATAAGTTTGTTGAACTCTTTAAGAAACAAGATTTACAGAAAAGAGAGCCTAAGAATTGGAATGATATTGACATAGACCACTTAAAAGAGGCTTTCATAGCAAAAGTAAAAAAGAAAACACCTGTTGAATGTTCAACAGAGTTTATGGATTTGTCAGATAGACTATTCAGACATTTACAAGTCATTGGAAAGACAAATTCTAACATTGATATTGTTATTCAAGAAATAAGGCTTTATAAGCCATTATCTGAAATAAAATCTGTTGATGAATATTCAGCTATTACCCAAGAACAAATATCCCAATATGATATACTTGATGAAATTATACATCACCAATATTATATCGCCAAGTCTATTTCCATAAAGCCTATATGGTGTATAATTAATCTTATTGTTAAGATTATTATTTATGCCAAATACCATATATATTCCATGAAGGATGATGAAGATTCCAATAATGTTAATATTAATTTTATGAGAAGTGTAAATTTTAATTTTAACAATAAGGAATTTGCAATATGGAAAACAAACATAGCAATAAATTAATGGAAGATATTATAGAATGCAATCTTCCAACCGAAACAAAAGTTGAATTAATCAACACTATTGTTACTGAAAAATCTTATGTTTCAAGGTTTATCCGTTTCATAGCCTTACGGTTAGGTCTGGAATATCTTATAGGAAACATGGAACAATAAAGAAACAAAAACTGGAAACCTATCTCTTTTTTATGGTTTCCAGTTTTTTCTGATATTGTTACTTCATTTGTACCCTCAGAACAATGTAAGCATCCGATAAAGTACACATTGTAGATTCATAAAACAACAAACTCTTCTTATCAACGAATATAAAGTTGATAAGAAGAGTTTGCTATTCTATTGTACCTCTATTAGACTTCAATTGGATTTTCGTTGGACTTCTTCAACTTCCAGACATCCGGAAGCAGTTCCCGGATATCTTTGCCGGAATCTTTTTCCTGATAGTATGGAAGTCTGGCAATGACATCGTTCAGCCATTCTCTTGGATTGACTTCCTGTGCCTTGCAGGTGGCAAGCAGTGAACAGATGACCGCTGTATTTTCCGCGGCCTTATGATTCCCGCAGAAGAGGAAGTTCTTTCTTGAGAGCGTCAGAGGACGTATCGCATTTTCGGCCAGATTATTGTCTATCTTTATATTGCCGTCCTTGAGGAAGGCCTTCATTCTGGGCCATAACGGATACGCATAGGAAATGGCCTGTCCCATCCGGCTTTTGGGCGGAACCTTGACATATGTGCCTTCCATCCACTTTTCAAAGGAATCCAGCAGAGGGGCGGACTGACGGTTCCGCAGTTCACGCCGTTCTTCCGGCGTATATTCCTTGGAGTCGGCAAAGTGCTCTGTCAGATAAATCTCCTGTATTATTTTCAAGGCATGCTCCGCCAGGTTTCTGTTCTCCTCCAAGGCCATTTCAAAATGGCGTCTGATATGGGCCAGGCAGGCTATGAGGCACACCCCTTCAGTACCTTCAAATACATTGTAGGCACTGTAACCGTCACTCTGCAGATATCCCTTGAAGTCTTTCAGAAGTTTCCTTATAGTCTGTCCCGAACGGGAGCCGTCATCGTAATGGAAGATGACCAGCTTTTCCATGACCGCCCTGACCATCCACAGATACTCCTTGTCGGCCTTTCCCTTTCCCTTGCTGATCACCCTTATGGTGGTCTCGTCCGCCTGAACATATCCGCAGCCGACAACCAGCCGTACCAGCTCGTCATAAAGCGGTTTCAGCAGTTCACACACAGGCTTGAACCAGCCGCTCAGTGTGCTTTCGGAAAGACGGACACCCAGATGGCGGAACTCCTTGACCTGCCTGTAGAATGGAACGTGATATTCGTATTTCTGCAGGAGCATTTCGGCCAGCATGGTGGAGCCGGCCAGACATTTGTAAACAGGAGAAGGTGGAAGCGGAGCAATGATTACGCCGCTTTCACCTTCCCTGGGAAGACTCAGGTTGTCTTTCAGTCCATATTTGGGACGGACAGTCTCCTTTACATACAGCCTGCCCGGTTCAAATTCCAGCGTACGGGTACGTTCCTCGCCGATCCGTCTGTAACGGTCCAGATCCACCCGGTCAGGTTCAATCACCACTTCCACTACAGGCAATCCTTCCAGGAGCTCGCGGTTACGCCGGGATTCCTTCTTCTTTCCATCGGGTTTTGTTTTCGAAGGAACCGCCACGCCGCTGTCCTCTTCCCGGGTGTCTCCATCCTGTCCGGTTGCAGGAACGGGATCGAACAGGGAGAGCTGGTTGGGATCCAGGGCTGCCAGCTTTTCACTCCTCCGCCCGAAAAGCTGACGGTTCAGCCATGCTATCTGTGAAAGCAGTTCCTGTATCTTCCGTTGCAGCGCATCCGTCTGTTCCAGCAGTTTCCCGTTGGATTCGACAAGGGAACGGTTAGTCTCCAGGAGACCGGCTATCTGCTCCTGCTGACTCCTGATTATCTGTTCCATTGTATCCTGCCGAATCATCCGTTTCTATCTCTTTATATGATGTAAAGATACTGATTTTCCGTCAGATACGCAACCGGATACATGAAAATACTTTCAATAAAATCCATCCTTTCTACTGGCTTTCAACCTTTTCAGCCTCTCGTTCGGATTGTCACTGATTCCTTCCACCATCATGACCAGGTCGCGCCATTCCATCGGATAAGACCTGCTCCGGCTGTCATAGGCCGGCAGCCGGAACGTGCCCTCTTCCAGACGTTTCACATACAATACCATGCCGCCGTCTTCAGCATGGAGGAGCTTCATGGTGGTCCTGCTTCTGTTTATGAAGATGAAGACATCGCCCAGACGGACGTCATGTCCCATCCGGTCGTGAACCACTCCGCAAAGGGAATTGATCCCCTTGCGCATGTCCGTCTTTCCGGGACACAGGAAATAGCGCATGGTATCATTCAGACAGAACATGGCCGCATAATTTGTGTATCAATCCAAATGTCAGTTCAGGGTTTCCATGGCTGTCAAGGTGGATCCTGATTCCGGAAGGAAGCTCTATTGTTACGTCGCCACCCGCGCCTGACGGGAGATTGCCCCTGCGACGCAAATCCAATGGAATGAACGTATCATCGGGAAGCTTGTCCGGATGGCTGGTGTAAGTACGGCTCAGGCCGAATTTCTTCTTCCAATAATGGAAACAGGAGGATGAATAGGCCTCATTCTCACAGAAATCTTTTATGGTCAGGCCACTGGCCTGTTGTCTTTCATAAACAGACAGGAACTCTTCTTTACTCATTATTCGTTTCATGGTCTTTTTATTGGCAAAGTAACGGAAGAGTGGATGGCTTTACAATGTGTACTTTATCGGATGCTTACAGAACAATCATATTTGAACTTATATCCAGCCAACAATCCCTTATCCTGCTGGCTCCAAGAATTTTAGCACTCTCCTTATAAGCATCCAGAAAATCAGTCTGGAGCATTGAATAGGAATAACCTCCGGGAATGATAGGAAAAGGCTCTGGCATGAAGAAATTATTATAACCGTGTCCTGTAAGTAAGAAAGCGTCTGCATCAATTATATCTTTTTCAAGGTCAGCTCCCAGTACAGAATAATCCACACCTCTATAAAAATACATGGCTGCTATATTTCCTAAAGTATAGAGTTTGAATTTTATAATATCCTTACCAATACAATCATCAATGTTTTTCTGTACCGATTTTTCAATTTCACTAATGTTTGTTTCAGTTATGGTATATACTTTACCCATAACGAATACCTTCTTTTCTTTTTTCATTACTGTCTCCTCCTTAGTTTAATACGTGATTTTCATTATGATACAATCGGGATAACATCTTATACCGATTTCTTCAACAAGCCCTTCCCCTTTACATGTAAATAGTAACAGTGTCTTATAGAACTGAATGAAGGTAGTTATGTCAGTATAGAAATTTTTACCGTTAAAACACAGTGGACTAATTAATGGATAACCACCCATCTTTTTAGGAGTAAAGGCTCTAAGACCAATACCAGAAATAATATTTGCGTCAGTATCATATATTACTGGTTTGTCCGGATTGATATTAAAATCACGAATAAATTTCATAATTACAAGATTTTCGCTTAACTCCTCAATCGAGAAAGACACTATTCTACCAGTTGTTTCCTCCAAAGAATCATTTACGGCTGATTCAATTTCCTCTATCGTCATTGTAGTATCGAGGACTTCTCTGTTTGCAATAAAATAGTTTTTCATAGATTAGATTTTTGTGATTTAATTGTTAGTATAATTCCCATTTTTCCCTTCAGGAATGATATAAGTCCTGTATAAGCATCAGTTCGCCTTCTTTCTCTCGGGCATATCTCCAGAAGCTCCTTCAGTGTTATTTCAATGCAGAGACCAGTTTTAAAATTCTCTCCATACTTCTTTCGTAAGGCTTCTACATCTTTCTCGTATTTTTCAGGGATGGGCTTGGCAATTGAACTACTTTTTTCGATGACACCAGGAGTAGTTTCTCTAACCTGACGCTCTGACGATTCTTCTAAAGTACCATCAAAGAATATATTCATTAGATTTCCTAACATAGTTGTTGATATTATTTTTGTCATTAGTTAGAGTTTCAATCCACCATAATCGCGTTTTGTCATTTTGAGAGATAGATACAAAAAAAAGAACGACTAAGTTTTTAATCTTAATCGTTCTCAATGAATATTGGTTTATTTTAAACCAAACTTAAAAGGTAACGTCATCTCCATATCAACAAATTGCCCATTGGAAATTCCCGGTTTAAACTTAGGAAGTAGTTTTACTACTCGTAATCCTTCTTTGTCTAAAAAGGGATCACCACTACTTTCTGCAATATTTATATCTTTAATATTTCCATCTCTGGTAACGATGAACTTTACAATAACTTTACCTGATATTCCATTTTCTTGAGCAATGGTAGGATACTTTAAATTTTGTGATATAAATTTTTTCAAGTCAACATCCCCTTCAAGTTCAGGTTCACGATTAGGTAATGATGTTGAATATTTTGCTTTTAATTCTGTACTTGTCATAAAAGTATTTTCTGGTAGAGAATAATTTTTAGCTCTCTTTGAGATTTTATCTATATTCTCATCAATATTTGATAATAAGAATTTATCTAAAGATTCACGACTACATGGAGATAGTTCAGTTTCTCTATCGATATCATATAATCCATTGTTAGTGATTTGATATTTTTTCTCTCCAACAAACACATTGTCACTTTTAAAAATTAAGCAACCATTATCAAATGTATAATTGTAGATACATTCTTCTATCAAATCTTTGCCTAACATATTTTGTTGTAACAAATATCCTCTGTTATAAGATTTCGGTTGATTTTCAAGTTTTGCTCTTTGAACAAATAAAAGCTTATTTTCATCAATCGGGATTATACAAATGATAACCGCCATATTCTCGTCAAACATATTTTTAAATTCTGATCCAAATATTGGTGTGTTAAGTAGACGAGAATAATATTTAGAGAAAAGTTTCTTAGCATAAAAAACTTTACCGGAAAAATACTTTTCAAAATTTTCTTGTTTCTCCTTTCGCTCCTTTAAAATAAGTATATCCACTATGGATTCTGCTAAATTTATATCATTAATGCCTGAAGGAAGTGCATCTTCCATGGTTTGTTTGCCATCTATTGATATTTTGGCAATCTTCTTATTAGACATATTTTCTATCTCAAAAGTAACTTTACTATTATTCCAAGATAAACTTCCATTTCCATTAAGTAAAATGTTATTTCCCCAAGTCCCTTTTAAGAAGTAATTATATTGATCCATATAGAGTTCTCCTTCACCTTGCTTGGTAAAAACACTATCAACCTCACCAACATAAGTACCACCTTCAAATTTTAGTTTTCCATTATAACAACCATCACTCTTACGTTCTCCTTCAAACAAAGAAATTTTGTCGGTACATTCTTTCAATATGCAATGTCCAGTAAATTCTCCATTCTCCCATTTCCCATCATAATAGTTTTTTGCAATTCGTCCTTTACCTATACCAGCAAAAGGTAATCCGTTTTTAACCTCTCCTTCAAAATAAAGTGAATCACTGATAACAGATTTACATTTTCCATTCAGTAATTTGTTATTTTCCCAATCACCTTCACACCAATTACCGTTGGAATAGGTCATTTTCCCAGTTTTTACAGTCTTTCCATCTAAAAATGTTCCTTCAAAAACATTTCTTTTAGGGTCTGTTACTTTACCTTCTAAAATCTTCCCTTCATTCCATAATCCTTCATAAGTGAAGTTTTTCATATACATTGTGCCATTACCATTGGGTAACCCGTTTTTCCATGTACCATTATAGGTAATGTTCTCCCTTTGGTTAGTCATTACCCCTTGACCTTCCATTTTTCCCAATACCCAATTTCCTTCATAAACATCGCCATTGGCATAAATCATCTTTCCAAATCCATCAGGCTGTCCCTTTTTCCATTCACCTTCATAATAATCTCCATTTGGATATTTCTTTTTCTTGGCTTCAATTGTACCAGATACTAGTAATGCAAGTATCAGTGGTAGTAAGAATAATATTTTTTGCATGGTTTCTGTTTTTAATATTCGTTATTTATCAGATATTTTTCTACGGCATCACGTATATTACATAGATTTTCAGGATTCTTTATAACCACATTTTCATTATTTTCGTTACAAATTGAAATTGTATAGTCGGATAAACTTGATATAAGATTCACAAAATCATTAAAATTCGTTCCATACATAACTACTCCTATATCTCTAAACCAAATACCAGCATCATTATTAATAAGTTTATCATAATTTAGACTGTAAACTTTTCCTGAATTATTATCTTTAACTAATATTTGCTTTATATCATATCCTGAACTATAAAATTCATTTGTGTAAAAAGACATTCCATTTACTTTAGGTACGATTGTTATACATAACTTTAAAGCCTCAACTTCACTATTTCCCATTAAACTATAAAAAAGAAAAGGTTCAGATTTTATATCTTCATTAAATTCATCTTTAGGGTACTGTATTTCCCATCCTTCTGTATTATAATGAACTTTTCCATCCGATTGAACATTTCTTCCATTTTCTGTAAAGTTGATACTAAATTGGTTACTTTCAGGAATATATATTAATTCAGCTGTGCTAACAGGAGTAATACCATCTATAGTGAGAATTACGTATTTATATGTATTATTTTCATATTTAACTTCAATCGGATGGTTTAACTTGTCAGTAGCCAATGCTGCCAATTTATCAAAATATCTGTTACTCTTATCTTGTATAATTTTATTTTTTATTATTTCAGTTTGGACAAAGTCACGAACTTGATCATCTAAAACGCTCCAGTTTTTATTTAATATACTTTTATCACAAGAGTCTTTTAATATTTTAATCTCTTTAAAAGCCTCTTCTAATGGATTTACTTGCTGCGTAGTTACTTCTGTTTGTTGATTTTTAGATGAATTACCACAACTAATGGTAAAACAACACACACTTAATGCTAAAAATAAGTAATGTAGTTTCATATAAATTCCCTGAATTTAGTTTTTTATTTACTATCCAATAGTTTTTTGAGTTTACTTCGGTACAATAAGAATAAGGTGGTAGTCCTTTTTTAGAAAAGCAATACGTTCAACTTTTACGAATGGTAATTGTAATGAAGCATTTAAGGTTTTTTCCACAAATTAGTTGTTTCCATATTATAAATCAGACCGATAAGCCCCCGAAATCAGCATTAGATTAAACAAAGAAAGCGTGAGGCTTGTTCTACTATCCATCGAAAACAGGTATCGCCAAACACCTCGTGAAGATGAATAAGAAAGAAACATACTCTCACGCCTGTACGATATATGTACCTATACAGCATGGGCTATACAGGGAACATATACAAACAGAAAATGAGCGTAATATTGTCTTTCATCCCTTCACTATTGAAATTGGCGATTTCGTTTTCAGGATAAAAGCAAAAAACGCTTTCTATTATAGTCCAACCATTTCTCCAGTCAGACTTTACAAATATACGTTTTTTGTTCAATATTACGCTCTGATAAAGAGTATTATTTCTTTCTCCTACTTTTTCTATCAAACCTGCTTTCATCATTTTATCTATTAGCTTTCTTGC
>ENA-OPMP01000799-OPMP01000799.1-human-gut-metagenome-genome-assembly--contig:-NODE-799-length-15306-cov-1.477018_pt1 | contig 15306 bp, 12 predicted proteins | sample MGYA00241527_ERZ501751 | MGnify/ENA primary metagenome ERZ501751 (study PRJEB25962, sample SAMEA2042647) | human gut metagenome | biome: human gut; feature: human-associated habitat; material: faeces... | reverse complement strand
CGAAGATAGTTAGCTGGAAACGGCTTGTGAAAATAGGTAGTCGCCGACTTAGAGAAACGCTTCAGGAATTTCCTGAAGCGTTTTTTAGTGTGTGAAAGATGAAATTCCTACAAATAGAGCAAGATATAACTGAAAGTTCATATTTTGTTAAAATATTCCGTGGAAATTAGTTGCGGCTAAGTGACGCTTATGTTACAATAATGATATATCAATGTGGTGGAAATGGGATCGGTCGGGGATATATTACAGAACGGAAGGAAGTAGTTGTGGTGAAGGTGGCGATGATCGGGCACAAGGATTTTCCGAGTCGCTCGGGCGGTGTGGAGGTCATGGTTGGCGGGCTGGCCAGAAGTCTGGTGGAACGAGGCTATGACGTTACCGTGTATAACCGCGGCTTGGAAAAGCACCATAATGTGTACGATGTGGACGGCGTTCACGCGCGGCGGGTATTTACCCTGCAAAAGCCTGCACTGAATGCCACGATCTACTCTTTTCTGGCGACTTTTGACGCGCTGTTCCGGGGCTATGATTACAATAAAGAGATCGAGCTTGCGCCCGGCATCGTCATCCGCTTTGTGGATGTGGGCCATCTGCTTGGCTCGGCCAGCATAGAGCTTTGGATCACCGAGGGTGAGACCACGACCAAGCTGGTATTCTCCGGTGATATCGGCAATCTGGATCAGCCCATCATCAAGGATCCTGCTTACATCAAAGAGGCGGACTACGCCTTTATGGAATCTACCTACGGCGACCGCAGCCACGGCCCGAAGCCGGACTATGTGAGCGAGCTGACGAAGATCCTGCAGCGCACCTTTGACCGGGGCGGCAATGTGGTCATCCCCAGCTTTGCGGTGGGCCGCACGCAGGAAATGCTGTATTTTATCCGCAAAATCAAGGCGGATGGACTGGTTTCCAATCATGCGGATTTTCCGGTCTATGTGGACAGTCCGCTTGCGGTGGAGGCAACCGGTATTTTCAAACAAAACGAGCGGACCTGCTTTGACGAAGAGGCGATGGAGCTTGTCAGACAGGGCATCAATCCCATCACGTTTCCGGGGCTGCGCCTTGCGATCACGAGCGACGAATCCAAGGCGATCAATTTCGATGAAACGCCGAAGGTCATCATTTCCGCTTCCGGCATGTGCGATGCCGGGCGCGTGCGCCATCATTTAAAGCACAACCTCTGGAGACCGGAATGTACGATTCTGTTTGTTGGCTATCAGTCGATTGGCACGCCGGGACGGGCACTGGTAGACGGAGTGAAAGAAATGAGGCTGTTCGGAGAGACGGTGGATGTAAACGCACAGATCAGGGTGTTAACCGGAATATCCGGACATGCGGACAAAAACGGTTTAATCGACTGGATCGAGGGCTTTGAAACAAAGCCGAAAAAAGTGTTTATTGTGCACGGTGAGGATCTCGTTACGATGTCGTTTGCGGACTGCTTAAAGGATGAACACGGGTTCGATGCGTTTGCACCTTACAGCGGAACGGTCTTTAATCTGACGACGGAGACGTTTGAAAAGATTACAGAGCCTGTCGCTGTGAAAAAGAAGACCGCTGAAGCATCCGGCGGGCAGAGCAGCGCATACAACCGTCTTGTGGCTGCAGGACAGCGCCTGATGGCGTTGATTGGGCACTGCAAAGGAATGGCAAATAAGGATCTGGCGAAATTTGCAGACCAGATCAATTCGCTTTGCGATAAATGGAATTAAAATCAGGAGGAATCAAGGATAAGCATATGAGCATGGCAGATGAAATCTTTATCAATATGTGCCGGGATATTCTGGAAAATGGAACGAGCACGGAGGGAGAAAAGGTACGCCCGCACTGGCCGGATGGAACCAGCGCCTATACGATCAAAAAGTTCGGCGTAGTCAACCGCTACGACTTATCGAAGGAATTTCCACTCCTGACGCTTCGCCGCACCGCTTTAAAGAGCGCGACGGACGAGATTTTGTGGATCTGGCAGCAGAAATCCAATAATATCCATGACTTACACAGCCATATCTGGGACGAATGGGCGGATGAAGACGGCAGTATCGGCAAGGCTTACGGCTATCAGCTTGGTGTAAAGCATCTGTATAAAGAGGGCTTGTTTGATCAGGTGGACCGCGTGATTTACGATCTGAAAAACAATCCGTTTTCGAGAAGAATCCTGACGAATATTTATGTGCATCAGGATTTGCATGAAATGAACCTGTATCCCTGTGCCTACAGCATGACCTTTAATGTGACGCAGAAGATAGGACACGATAAACTGACTTTAAATGCAGTTTTAAACCAGCGTTCCCAGGACGTTCTGGCGGCAAATAACTGGAATGTGGTGCAGTATTCTGTGCTTTTGCATATGCTGGCACAGGTGTGTGATATGAAGGTCGGAGAGTTTGTTCATGTGATCGCAGATGCGCATATTTATGACAGACATATCCCGATGATCGAGGAACTGATCAAAAGAGAACCGCTTCCGGCACCGAAATTCTGGCTGAATCCGGAGGTAAAAGACTTTTATGAATTTACACCGGATGATGTACGGCTGGATGGATATGAGACACATCCTCAGATTAAGAATATTCCAATCGCGGTATAGGAGTTGTGCAAAAAAAGGAGGAAATGAATATGAACGCAATTGTAGCAGCCGATAAAAACTGGGCAATCGGATATAAAAACAAACTTCTGGTCAGCATTCCGGCAGATATGAAGTTTTTCCGTCAGATGACAGGTGGAAAGGTAGTTGTGATGGGAAGAAAGACGCTGGAAAGCTTTCCGAACGGTCTGCCGCTGAAGAACCGCACCAATATTGTGCTGACAGGGAATCCCAATTATCATGTGAAAGATGCAGTGATCGTGCATACAACAGAAGAATTGCTGGAAGAACTGAAAAAATATGATGAGGAAGAAATCTTTGTGATCGGCGGAGAAAGTATTTACCGGATGATGCTTCCTTATTGCAGCAAAGTATATGTAACAAAGATCGACCATGCATATCAGGCAGATACGTATTTCCCGAATCTGGATCAGCTGGAAGACTGGGAAATGACAGAAGTCAGTGAAGAGCATACTTGTTTTGATCTGGAGTATGTATTTTCGACTTACGAGCGCCGACAGTGAAGGCAGGCATATCATGAAATTTAGAAAAACATACAAGAGAAAACAGGCGGCAGTGCTGCTGAGTGTGTTTCTTTTGGTGACAAGTGTGGCCGGATGTCAGAGAGTGGGGGCTGTGAAAGAGACCGGCGAAGAGAAAGTAAATGTCGTGACAACCATTTTTCCACAGTATGATTTTGTACGTCAGATCGCAGGGGATAATGTAGAAGTATCGATGCTTTTAAAGCCGGGAGAAGAGACACACTCCTATGAGCCGACACCGCAGGACATTCTGAAGATTCAGAATTGTGATCTGTTTATTTATGTGGGCGGTGAGAACGATGAATGGGTGGAGGATATTCTGGACTCCATCGATACAGAACATATCAGACTGCTTCGCCTGATCGACTGCGTGGATACGGTAAATGAAGAACACGTAGAAGGGATGAAAGAAGAACGTGGTCATGAACATGAAGAAGAGGAAGAGCACGAGCATGAGCACGGGGAAGAGGAGCACGAAACACATGAGACGCTGACCCCGGATGAACATGTATGGACGTCTCCAAAGAATGCCATTGCAATTGTGGAGCAGATTGCAGATGTTCTGGGTGAGCTGGATCCGGAGCAGACGGCAGTTTATGAAGAGAACGAAAAAGCGTATGTGAGTCTTTTAGAAGAGCTGGATGATGAGTTTCGTGAGGTGGTAAGTTCGGCCAAACGCGATGTGCTGCTTTTTGGAGACCGTTTTCCGTTCCGGTATTTTGCAGATGAATACGGTCTGAAATACTATGCGGCATTTCCGGGCTGCGCATCCGATACGGAGCCAAGTGCGGCAACGATGGCATTTCTGATCAACAAAGCAAAGGAAGAACAGATTCCGGTGATCTTAAAGATGGAGCTGAGTAATGAGAATATTGCAAATGCCATTGCCGAGACGACACATGCGAAAGTGAAGACGTTTTACAGTTGTCATAATCTGACTGCAAAGGAATTTGCAGACGGGGAGACTTATCTGAGCATGATGAAAAAGAATGTAGAAACATTAAAGGAGGCTTTGAACTGATGGCATTGATAAAATGTGATGGAATTTCGATCGCATATGAGGGACAGACGGTTGTTCGGGATCTGTCTTTTTGGATCGAGCAGGGAGATTATCTCTGCATTGTGGGAGAGAATGGTTCCGGAAAGAGTACGCTGGTACGCGACATTTTCTACAAGGCTCTAAAACGGGAATACAGTGAATCGAGCGAACGTCCGGGCGAATTCATCTCATTGGAAGGAGACATCCGTCAGGTGAACGACATCGAGTTTGTGGACCAGAACCCTATCGGAAAGTCTTCCCGAAGCAATCCGGTAACTTACGTCAAGGCGTACGACGAAATCCGCAAACTGTTTGCCGACCAGCCACTGGCCAAGCAGATGGGATACAGCGCAGGCTATTTCTCATTCAACACGGAAGGCGGACGTTGCGAAGAATGCAAGGGAGAAGGTACGGTAACGGTAGAAATGCAGTTCATGGCCGACTTGGTGTTGGAATGTGAGTCATGCCACGGCAAACGTTTCAAGAATGACACGCTGGAAGTGAAGTTTGAAGGAAAAAACATTTACGACATACTGGAAATGACGGTCAACCAGGCCATCGAGTTCTTTACGGAACACAACCAGAAGAAGATTGTCAAGAAGTTGCGCCCGCTACAGGATGTGGGACTGGGTTACATCAAGCTGGGACAGTCTTCGTCTACCCTCTCGGGAGGAGAAAGCCAGCGTGTGAAACTGGCGTACTTCCTCAGTATCGAAAAGGCACAACCTACCATCTTCGTGTTCGACGAACCGACAACTGGCTTGCACTTCCATGACATCAAGAAACTGCTGGAAGCTTTCGATGCCCTCATCAGTCGGGGACATACGCTGGTCATCATCGAACACAACATGGATGTCATCAAATGCGCCGACCACGTGATTGACCTCGGTCCGGAAGGTGGCGACATGGGAGGAAATCTTGTGGCAGCCGGCACCCCGGAAGAAGTGGCCAAATGTGCGGCCTCCTATACGGGACAATACCTGGCAGAAAAACTCAATCAGCAATCTTAACAAACAGACACATGACTCAAATTCTTGAAACCCTATACAGCCAGTTCACCGGCCATGCTCCGGAAAGCGTGGAAGCATTGCCGGGAGCCGGCTCCAACAGAAGCTACTACCGCCTGAAGGGTACTCCGACCCTTATCGGGGTATGCGGTACTTCACGCGAAGAAAACGAGGCCTTCATCTACCTGTCGCATCATTTTCAGGCACAGCATCTTCCGGTACCGGTGGTGCATGCCGTTTCCCACGACGGACTCTGTTACCTGCAGGATGATTTAGGAACAGATTCTCTGTTCCAGCTTATCGCACACGGAAGAGAAACCGGAGAGTTTGACTCAACGGAAAAGGACTTGCTGAAGAAAGTCATCCGGTTACTGCCCCGCATACAGTTTGAAGGAGCACAAGGACTGGATTTCGGGAAATGCTATCCGGCGGTAGAGGTCAATCACAGAAGCATTCTGTGGGACTTGAACTACTTTAAATACTGTTTTCTGAAAGCTACGGGAGTGGAATTCAGAGAGGATTTGTTAGAAGACGATTTCGAAGCCCTTTGCCAGACACTGATAGAGAGCATGGAAACCCAACCGGTATTCATGTATCGCGACTTCCAGAGCCGTAACATCATGGTGAAGGACGGAGAGCCTTACCTGATTGATTTCCAGGGAGGACGGAAAGGACCGCTGTATTACGACGTGGCTTCTTTCCTCTGGCAAGCCAAGGCCAACTATCCGGATAGCCTACGCCAGGAACTGATTGACGAATACCTGACAGTCCTGCGTCCCTACAAGCAGATAGAAAAGGAAGTATTCCTGTCCCGTCTGCGTCATGTCGTATTGTTCCGCACGCTACAAGTACTGGGAGCTTACGGCTTCCGCGGCTACTTCGAGAAAAAGGCTCATTTCATTGAGAGCATTCCTTTTGCCATTGAAAATCTGCGCCAGTTATTGCAAGAGGGTTTTCCGGAATATCCTTATCTCTGCGAGGTATTGCAGCGCATGACAGAACTGAAACAGTTTGCTGCTGCACGCAACCGCCGTAACCTGACGGTCACGGTGATGAGTTTCTCTTACCGGAAAGGTATTCCGGCAGACGAAAGCGGAAATGGTGGAGGATACGTGTTTGACTGCCGCGCCGTACACAACCCCGGACGCTACGAACAGTACAAATCGCTTACAGGACTGGACACACCGGTCATAGAATTTTTAGAGAAAGACGGAGAAATTACAGAGTTCCTTTGTCATACCGACGCTCTGGTGGATGCCCACGTGCAACGCTTCCTGGAACGTGGATTCTCGCACCTGATGATTTGCTTCGGATGCACCGGAGGACAACACCGCTCCGTGTACTCTGCCCAGCACACAGCAATGCACTTGCATGAAAAATTTAAAATTAATGTACACCTGATTCATCGGGAACAACAAATAGACCAATTACTGAAAGCCAAATGAAAGCCATGATATTTGCTGCCGGACTGGGTACCCGGCTCAAACCGCTGACCGACCACATGCCCAAGGCCTTAGTACCGGTAGCTGGACGTCCCATGCTGGAACATGTGATTCTCAAACTGAAAAAAGCGGGATTTACCGAACTGGTCATCAACATTCACCATTTCGGAGAACAGATTATCGATTTTCTGAAAGCCAACCAGAATTTCGGACTGACGATTCATATCAGCGACGAGCGTGACAAGTTACTCGACACAGGGGGCGGTATCAAAAAAGCGGCAACCTTCTTTACAGGAACGGAACCGTTCTTGGTACACAACGTAGACATTCTGTCGAATGCCGACCTGAAAGAGGTCTATGATTTTCATCGGAAGAGCCAGAATCAAGCTACCTTGCTGGTCAGCCCGCGCAAAACCTCACGCTACCTGTTGTTCGATACAGACAACCGCCTGCAGGGCTGGATTCACAAGGACACCCTGCAAACCAAGCCGGAAGGATTTGTGTACGAACTAGGCCAATACCGTGAATATGCATTCAGCGGCATCCATGTAATTTCACCAGAGCTGTTTCACCACATGGAGGGAGAGACATGGAACGGTAAATTTCCCATCATGGATTTTTATCTGCACACCTGCCGGCAACTCCAGTTCGGAGGATACATCAAAGAAGACTTGCAACTGATTGACATCGGCAAACCGGACACGTTGGCCCGGGCCGAAGAATTCCTAAAGGACTAATACCAGGTAACTGCACTACCCGTATTGCTTCGCTGATCCCACTTCAGGGCATCAGTCAACATACTGGAATTGGCACGGATAGAGAAGTTATAAGAAGTAAACGGACCGAACACCAATCCACAACTCATATTAAAGCAGTGCAAGTCACGGGTAATGTTCAAGGTTGTCATAGACATCTCCTTGGAGGTAAAGTCGTATCCGGTAGAATAGGTCATATTCCAACGGCTACCAATCTTGAAGTTACCCGACACGTTCAATGAATGGGTCAGTGAATACGGATACCGCATCTTCTTGATATTGATATTCTTCGTACGGTCTTCGCGAATGCTATAACTGTAACTCAAGCTGATGCTCCAAGGGAATTTAAAGGCCAAGTAACCGTCTGAATCGACAGAAGCCTTTTCCGTTTTTCGCATATTGGAGTTATTATTCTGATTTTCGCTTTCCTCCGTATCCTCTTCCTCGTCTTCCGAATCCTCCTTCTTCTTCTTGTTCTTGTCTTCGTTCTCATCCTTCTTGCCGAAAAGTTTCTTGAAAGTATCGTTATTCAAGGTATAAGAGAATGAACCACTGTATCCCTGGAAACGTCCGAAACGTCCATAAGACCATTCTGTACGGTCGCCTACCACCACATTACCATTTTCATCAAACTGGTAGGCATACGTGGCGAATGACGCATTCATATTGAACGTATAGTTATTGGGGAACTTCAGACGAAGGTTCATGCTCAAGTCACTCCACTTTTTATTGGCTACGTCGTAAGAAAGAGAAGCCCCCAACTGGTCAATCAAGCTGATTTTCTTGTAGCCGGTAGTATCTTTGTCCGACTTCATCTTCATCTCAATGTTGTTATCAATTGAGAAGCTGATGTTCTGTGACATATTCTTTCCCGGATAGCCGTATACAGCTCCTTCATAAGGAGAATACTCTACGGTACGCACCTCACCGTCTTCATCCGTATAAGTATAAGTGTCGTAATAGCCGTAACGTGATTTTCCAAAGTCCGGTGTATAGGTATAGCTGACGGTCGGTGTAAAGACGTGACGAATCTGAAGCTCCTTGCTCTTCATGAACAAAGGCTTGTACATACCATACAACTTGGTATTCATCTGTAAAGACAGGTTGTAATCATACAAACGGTTGAACCCGTTGATGGTATCTCGCTTCACATGATCACGCGAGGTAGGACTCGCATCATAGCTCTGCTTTACTTTCCGCAAATACCAGCGTTCCGTGTAATTGAACGAAGGAACGATGTTGATATACTTGAACAAGTTGAAAGTTGCCGAAACCGGAATCTTGTGCTGCATACCGTTCTCCCACTGTGTCAAAGGCGTCTTGAACAACAGATTATCCTTTGTGCTGATGGAGTTGGTGATACTTCCGGTGTACTGTAATGAAATCTTTTCGTACCAGCGTTCATCTCCTGCAGCTTTTTTACGTTTGAACGGATAAATACGGTTCAATGAGATATTTACGTCCGGAAGCGTCATGCTCAAAGAAGAGTCACGCGTGTTCTGCGTGATATTGAATGCTCCAGAGATGTTCAATCCAATTTCCGGAAAGTTACGTGAGTAACTCACACTGGAAGCCTTGGTATTCTGAGAATACTGCTGCGGGTTATACAAACTGCTCAAGCTGGAACGGTCGTAACTACTGGTGGCAAAGTTCACACTGGCCGAGAACGAACTGTTCGGATTGGCCTTGGCATCCTGTCGGTGACTCCACTGGATACGGAAGTCTTTCGACACAGAATAGTCGGGCATATTCTTCTCGCCCGTTTTTGTCACCAGATAGCTGGCATTGAACGAGCCACTGAATTTATAACGCTTGTTATAGTTAGATGCAGCCGATAATCCCCAAGAACCCTTCGTAAAGATTTCTCCCAACACCTTCAAGTCCATCTGGTCGCTGATGGCAAAATAATAACCACCGTCACGCAAATAGAAACCACGGTTCATTTCATCACCATACGTCGGCATGATAAATCCTGAAGAATAACTGCTATTGAACGGGAAGAAGCCAAAAGGTACGGCAATGGGTAAAGGCACATCTTCTACCACAAGTTGTGCTGGTCCGAATACCACGTTTTTCTTCGGACGTACCTTTGCCATAGAAAGCCGCAAGTAAAAATGAGGATGTTCGTGATTGTCGCAAGTAGTATATTTACCATGACGCATGTAAATTTCATCGTTTGCCCCTTTCTTTCCTTCCTCACTGGTAACATATCCTTCACCCTGCTGTGTAACAATGCTATTGATGAAACCCTTCTTGGTCTTGAAGTTATAGCGCATGATTTTAGATTCATATGGTGTTTCTCCGTCCTTGAAAATCGGTGAACCCGTTTCCACTCCTGCCGTATCGGTCACTCCCGTGGCATAGACGGTACTGCTGTCCATATTCATTGTAATTACTGCAGAGGTCAGCTCAATGTTCTGGTAATTCACTTTACCTTCCCCATAAAGATGTGCATAGCCCTCTTTTGTAAAGACAATCGAATCGCTTGCTTCATAAATAACCGGTGCATCCAGCGGTTCTTTTTTCTTTGTGGTATCTGCGGCCAGCGAGTCCATTCCCAGCGAATCCAACGCCAATGAGTCCCGATGAAGGGAATCGGTCTTCTCTCCTCCCCGCATACGTTTTCCTCTCACCCGCTGTGCTTCAGCATAGAATGAGCAGAAAAAGCCAAAAACAAACAGAGATAGCAGTAAATATGTAGTTCTTCTAAATGATGTCATCACCGTCTTTTTACGCAATATGCGGTGCAAAAGTAAGCATTATCCTACAAATAAACGTCAACGCTTTCCTTTTTAATGTATTTTTAGTTCTACAAAAAGAGTTTACACCAGGCATCAAAACGCGCCAGCCCCTCTTCCCCATGCTTTTCAATACTCTTTCGGGCCTTCTCCACGCTCTTTTCCTTATCCAATTTAGTCTTTGAATAAAACTTATCGGCAAAACAGATAATCTGCTCTTCCAGGCTGACAGGAATCATTTCACGATGAGGTACCGGAAGGTCACGTTCCATAATCGCCTTAAGAGAAAGTCCGGCACCAGTATGACGCTCACACACCAGCGCATGACGTGGATAACCTTCGCGAGCTACCAGTTCTGAACCTAAATACCCATGACAAATATAAGGATACTTTCCAAAACAGAAAATACCATCTGCATCCGTCATAAAAATACCAATATCATGAAGCATGGCTGCCTCTTCTATAAAAGTCAAATCCAGATTCAGTTCCGGATGCTTACGTGCCATTTCCAAGGCTTTATCTGCTACCGAACGGCTGTGTACCAGCAAAATATGTTTTAACTCATTATCTTCCGGATAATATTTGTCAATCAATGCAAGTGGATTCATAAATAAATGTGGCTATATTTGTAAAAAGTATCACAAATCTACAAAAATTCCATGAGTTACACGAAAAGAATCTTTTTGAAATACATTTTGGGTGTATGTATAGGCTGTTTTATAGCTTTTCAAGGACATGCCACCGTACGCAACGGAGCCGACCAGCTGGAAAAACTGTTTCCCCTGCTTGAAGGAAAACGGGTTTCTCTAGTAGTAAACCATACTTCTCTTTGTGGGAAAACACACCTGCTGGACACTCTGGCCAGTCAAATAAAAATCGTGCGTGTATTTGCTCCTGAGCATGGATTTCGAGGAAATGCAGATGCCGGAGAATACATTCAAAACGAAAAAGACTCTCGCACTGGTGTACCCATCCTTTCACTTTATGGAAAAAACAAGAAACCGCTACCTTCACAGCTGACAGGCACGGATGTAGTGGTATTCGACATACAAGATGTAGGAGCCCGCTTCTATACTTACATCAGTACCCTTTACTACGTAATGCAGGCTTGTGCCGAGAACCAAAAAGAACTGATTGTGCTGGATCGCCCCAATCCATGTGACTATGTAGACGGTCCGATACGGGAAAAAGCATACAAAAGTTTTGTGAGCATGCTTCCCATTCCCCTGCTTCACGGATGTACCTTAGGCGAAATGGCTGGAATGATTAATGGAGAAGGATGGTTGGGTAAAGGTCTGCAATGTCGTTTGCAAGTAATCCGAGTGGAAGGATGGAAACACGGTCAGCCTTACTCTCTTCCGGTAAAACCTTCTCCTAATTTGCCCAACGATCTTGCCATTGCGCTCTACCCTTCACTCTGCCCTTTTGAGGGTACTTCCGTAAGCGTCGGAAGAGGTACCACCTATCCTTTCCAAGTCATCGGTTCTCCGGCACTAAAGGATTTATTCTGGTTTCAGTTTATCCCACTCTCTTTAAAAGGGTTCGACAAGCATCCGCTTCATCAGAATCAGACCTGCTTTGGCCTTGACCTGCGTACAGAGAAAGAGCTGCCTCAAGGCTTTTCCCTAAAATACCTCCTACAGTTTTATCGACTTTATCAGAAACTGTATCCAGATGCTGAAAAGCGTTTCTTTAGCCGTCCCCAGTGGTTTGACCTGCTAATGGGTACCTCACAGGTACGAAAGGACATACTTCAGGGAAAAACGGAGTCCGAAATACGCCAGGCATGGGAACCAAGTTTGCAAGCTTACCGTGCCTTACGCAAAAAATATTTACTATATGAATAAAAAACAAGCGGACAGCAGGTAGTTCCTTTAAAGACTCCTGCTGTCCGCTTTTCACTATCTTAATCTGCACGATTATTTCTTTTTCATCTTCTGCATCATGCCAGCCATCTTGCTGCCAGTTACCATCTTCATCATCTTACGAGTCTGGTCGAACTGCTTCAGAAGACGGTTTACTTCCTGAATACTTGTTCCACTACCCTTTGCGATACGTGTACGACGTGTTCCATTCAGAATTTCCGGATGAGTACGTTCTTCCGGAGTCATAGAATAAATAATGGCTTCAATGCTCTTGAACGCATTATCGTCGATATCAATGTCCTTAATGGCTTTTCCTACACCCGGAATCATGGAAGCCAGTTCCTTCAGGTTACCCATCTTCTTAATCTGGTGAATCTGAATCAGGAAGTCATTGAAGTCGAACTGGTTTTTCTGAATCTTCTTCTGCAAGCGTTTCGCTTCTTCCTCATCGTACTGTTCCTGCGCACGTTCTACCAGTGACACAATATCACCCATACCCAAGATACGGTCGGCCATACGAGCCGGGTGGAACTGATCTACGGCATCCAGTTTCTCACCGGTACCCACGAACATAATCGGCTTGTTGACTACCGTACGGATAGACAGGGCCGCACCACCACGGGTATCACCATCCAACTTAGTCAATACTACACCGGTGAAATCCAAGCGTTCATTAAACTCACGAGCTGTATTTACCGCATCCTGTCCGGTCATGGCATCTACCACGAACAGCGTAGCATCCGGATTGATAGCTTTCTTGATAGCTTCAATCTCGTTCATCATCTGTTCATCAATAGCCAGACGTCCGGCAGTATCGACAATTACCAAGTCATATCCTTTTGCTTTTGCTTCCTGAATGGCATTCAAGGCAATCTGTACAGGATCTTTACTGTCCAGTTCGCTATATACAGGAACTTCTACCTGCTGGCCGAGCACTTTCAACTGCTCAATTGCAGCCGGACGATATACGTCGCACGCTACCAGCAAAGGTTTACGGTTCTTCTTTGACTTCATCATACGGGCCAGCTTACCAGAGAAGGTAGTCTTACCTGAACCCTGCAAACCTGACATCAAGATAACAGCCGGACGACCTTTCAATTCAATTTCGGCAGTATCCCCACCCATCAAGGTAGTCAGCTCATCGTGTACAATCTTCACCATCAACTGACTGGGCTTGACAGCTGTCAATACATTCTGTCCCAATGCCTTTTCCTTTACCGTATCTGTAAAGTTCTTGGCTACTTTATAATTCACGTCCGCATCCAGCAATGCACGACGTACATCCTTCAAGGTTTCGGCCACATTGATTTCGGTGATTTTACCTTCACCTTTCAATATCTTAAACGACCGTTCTAGTCTTTCACTTAAATTATCGAACATATATGTTGCTTTTTTATTTATTATCAAAAATTTCCAGCGTGCAAAATTACAAAAAAATCAGTATGCTCAAATCTTTTTGTTCTGCCATTTTGCTTTTTTCAGATAAATGAGACTGGAACCTAACATCAATACGTAATAAATTACTTCCGTAGTGAAACATACGTCCACTGGAGCCTGGATGACCATGCCCACTACAATGATATAAAGTGCATAAAAAACTTGTACAAAAATTTCCAATACCAGCGCCGCCTGTGTATTGCCTGTTCCAGATATGCCATTGAAGTACACATTGGCCAGTGAAGCAATCAACATGGCCCCACATACCACGTACAATGCCGACACAGATTCTACCAGCAAGGCTTCTTCATTTGTATAAACCGACAAGATACTTCCGGGAAACGCCACGCACAAGCCTACGCACACTACCATAATCAAGAACGACATCCGGGATATTTTATGCAATAAGGTGACTACCCCAGATGAACCACCGGCACCTATCAGATTGCTCACCAGCGTATTGGCTGTAGTGGAAAGTGCCTGCACGGGAATCAGCAGTACTACATATACACTTCGTACGATATTAGCCACCGCCAGCTGCCGCTGTCCGAGTCGTTCAAGGGCCATAAAGAAGACAAACCAGATGGCCATGGCCAGAAAATACTGTACCATCGTAAAACAAGATATGCGAAGGATACGCAGCACCATACTTAAATCGAACTGTCCAAAACGATTCAGTCCATATTTTTTCAGGTCTACTTTATAATAGGTATAAAGCAAAAAGAAGAGCAACGAAGAAGCTTCGGCTATGACAGAAGCCAAGGCGGCACCACGTACCCCCATTTCCGGTAAGCCTAATTCTCCGAATACCAAGGCGTAATCAAGTACCACATTCACCAAAGCCATTACGACTGCATTCATGGTCAGCACTTTAGTACGCGTAATGCCGATATAAAGTCCACGAAACATCACGTTTACAAAAGCAAAAAGGAATCCCCAAATACGCCAGGTAAAAAATTCATACGTAGCCCCGTAAATAGAATCCGAAGTAATCAGTAACCGAATCAACGGAGCGGCAGAAAAATACATCAGTATCAGCAGACAAACCGCCATCCCGAAACTGAAAGCCGTTCCCTGCCACATGATAGGGCCCACTGACCGATAGTTTCCTTCTCCATTGCGACGGGCTATCAGAATCTGCGAACCGACACTAAAACCAAAAGCAATGGTATAAACACAAATGTAGAGCAATCCGCCCATGGCAGCTGCCCCCAAAGCGACTTCACCCACACGCCCTAAAAAAGCTGTATCGGTCACATTTATCACATTTTGCGCCAATAAGCCCAGAAAAATAGGATAAGTAACACGCCAGATTTCCTTATTGGTGTACATATTTCAAAATAATAAAAATGATTGGGAATTGCATACTTTTGCAAAGATACACTTTTAAAACCAGAACTACACAAAAAGCACTTAAATACCTTCTCTATTACTTAGTTTCAGATAAAACAATTTCAAATAGAATAATTTTTACTCATTTCGTTGGTTTGTGTGCAATTTAACACTATTTTTGCAGCCGATTTTTACCAAACAACCTAGAAACGAATGAAAAAACTTCTATTCATCAGTGCAGCGACACTGTGTATCTCTTTCCCGACTTTCGCGGGAGATTATCTGACCAACACCAATCAAAATGCCGCATTCCTCCGAATGATAGCCCGAGGAGCTTCTATTGATATAGATGGCGTGTACAGTAACCCCGCAGGGCTTTCTTTCCTTTCACACGAGGGATTCTACCTGTCACTGACCGGACAAAGTGCTTATCAGGCCCGTGAAATTGACGCTACTTTCCCGCTCTTTCAGCAAGCTGACGGAACAGACGGTAGCCGACTGTACAAAGGAACAGCTTCTGCTCCCTTCATCCCGAGCTTTCAAGGATTATATAAAAAGGATA
>ENA-OPMP01000795-OPMP01000795.1-human-gut-metagenome-genome-assembly--contig:-NODE-795-length-15364-cov-2.260631_pt1 | contig 15364 bp, 10 predicted proteins | sample MGYA00241527_ERZ501751 | MGnify/ENA primary metagenome ERZ501751 (study PRJEB25962, sample SAMEA2042647) | human gut metagenome | biome: human gut; feature: human-associated habitat; material: faeces... | reverse complement strand
AAACAAGAACGACTGTGGCTAGGCACTTATAAAAATGGCATATTGCTTTATACTCCCAAAGACGGACGTATCACCCGGATAGGAGATAAAGGCTCGGAGTTCCTCGATATCTGCTCCTTCAGTGAGGATATAAACGGTAAGATATGGATAGGTACCCAAACGGGAATTTATTCTTATTTTAATAACCAATTGTCGTACGAGAAAGAATTAAACGCCCAGTTACCCGATATTATGGTACACGGTATCATACGGGACAAAAACGGAAAATTATGGGTAGGAACATTCGGCAAAGGAGTAGTGGTGTTTGATGAAGATGATAAAAAGCTTTATAATTTCACAACAGACCATTCATTTCCATCCAATGCCGTGAATTATATGATGGAAGATTCTCGCAAACGCATTCTTGTTGCCACCCGGGAAGGTATTATTATTTTTAAAGATGTAAGTCAACCTAATGTCTTTGTGTCATTCGGTGCAAAGGAAGGTTTGGAAAACACACAGGTACGTGCCATACAGGAAGACCATGACGGCTATATATGGATAAGCACCAATGGTGGCATTTCTCGTCTAGATGAAAAAAACAAAAGATTCTACAATTATAATTATCATGACGGTATACCTATGGGTGATTTCATGGATGGCTCCACTTGCATCACTCCAGACGGTACTCTGTTTTTCGGCTCCCAAAACGGGGCATGTTATTTCAATCCGCGTGAACTATCATCACCACGCGAAGTTTCCCCTGTTACCATCACCCAATTCTTTATCTATAATAAACAGACAGAAAGCAGGGATACCCGGTTACCGGTTCCAATCAGTAACAGAATTGTTGAGCTACCTTATAATCAAAACACTTTCAACATATCTTTCAATGTGTTGGATTATACACAAAGTTCACAAGTAGAATTTTCATATATGCTGGAAGGACTTGAGAATGCATGGTACAGCACCCAAGGAGATAATCAGGTCACCTTCCGTAACATACCGCACGGCAACTATGTGTTTAAAGTGAAAACCCGATTTCGCAATCAGGAATGGAACGAGAATGCAGCACAACTGACAGTGGTAATTGCTCCTCCCCTTTGGCTTACCTGGTATGCCAAATTGGGCTATGTCATATTGTTTATCTTCGCATTATATGCATTGCTCCGTTTTTATAAACGTAAACTGGACTTAGAGAGTTCACTGGAAGTGGAGCGCAAGCAAAGTCTGAACAAACAAGAACTGAATGAAGAACGCCTGCGCTTCTACACCAACATCACCCACGAACTGCGTACTCCGCTCACGCTGATTCTAGGTCCATTGGAAGACCTGTTGAGTGATGCCACCTTATCTCCCAAACACGCCAACAAAATCAGCATCATTCATGATAGCGCCACCCGTCTGCTGAATCTGATAAACCGCATACTGGAATTCCGCAAGACCGAGACCCAGAACCGTAAATTATCTGTAGCCAAGGGAGATCTGGGACAATTGGTACAGGAAGTGGGATTACGTTACAAAGAGCTGAATCCCAATAACAAAGTAAATTATCATATTCATATCGAAACAGAAGATACGGAAATCTTCTATGACGCGGACATGATCACCATCATACTGGACAACCTGATGAGCAATGCTGCCAAATATACTTCCGAGGGAGATATCACCTTATCACTCCGTTCAGTAGAAGAGAACCAGATAAAATACACGGAAATCAGTGTCAGTGATACCGGTCATGGCATTGACGCCGAAGCGTTACCACACATTTTCGATCGCTATTATCAGGCAAAAAGCAAATATCAGGCATCGGGTTCGGGAATCGGGCTCGCTCTGGTCAAAGGTTTGAGTGAGTTACACGAAGGAATCCTGAAAGTAGAAAGCACAGTGGATACGGGAACCACATTCACACTGCGTCTGCTCACCGAGAATACGTATCCCAACGCTATCCATGCCCAACATGATATGGAAAAGAAGCCGATGGATGCAGAGGAAACCACCATTACCGATACACCAACCGAAAATCATCCCATTGTACTGGTGGTAGAGGACAATGCCGACATACGGGAATACATCCGGAGCTCTTTTACAGATATCTATGAAGTAATCACTGCCAAGGATGGCAAAGAAGGCTGGGAACTGGCACAGGCACGAATTCCCAACATCATTGTCAGTGATATCATGATGCCGGTCATGGACGGTATCGAACTTTGCAAGCGAATAAAAGAGGATATGCGCACCAGCCATATCCCTGTAATCTTACTGACGGCTAAAGATTCTTTACAAGACAAGGAAGAAGGATATGCATCCGGAGCAGATTCCTATCTTACCAAACCGTTCAGTGCCAAGTTACTGCACAGTCGCATCAACAATCTGTTGGAAACCCGTAAGAAAATAGCCTCTTTGCTGGCACTGGCCGATATACAGCCCAAACAGGAAAGTGCCGTGAGTTCGTTAAACAAACTGGATAATGAATTCTTGCAGAAAATCACGCAAATAATCGAAGAGAATCTAGAAATGGAAAAGATGGATATCGCTTTCATTGCCGACAAGATGTGCATGAGTCACTCTACCCTTTACCGCAAGATAAAAGGACTGACAGATATGTCCGCCAACGAATTTATCCGTAAGGTAAAAATGCGCAAGGGAGTGGAACTGCTGATGTCCGGACAATATACTATTTCAGAAATAGCCTATATGATAGGATTCAGCAGTGTGGCCTATTTCCGCCAATGTTTCAAGGACGAATACGGAATGTCGCCTTCGGATTATGTGAAACAGAAACAGTAGACTCCCTGGCGGATTCTGATCATTGCTTGGTATCATCCTGAGCAGTTCTTCTTTAGAGTTTTTATTTCTGCTGCCACTGTTACCACCCTTCCTGCTGAAATGCCGATAAAAAGTGGTAGCAGTGGAGCAACAATATAAAGCTCGTTTGTTGTAGAACTCTTGGATCAAGTTATAACTGTCACAATCGAATTCAAGTCCAGCCTGAACATTCTGTTTCTATTTTTCTTCCAAAGAAAGCAGTATCCCGATCACTTCCGCATAATTCTTTCTACCGGAAGGAATGTTGTTACCCTTTAAAAACAGGTTATAAATTTTATTCTGCACTTCACCCAACAGGGTACTATAACGCTCATGCCAATACATACGTTTATATTCATAATCCTTCACCACTTCGGGACGGATCGTCTTAATCCATTCACGGAATTCCTCTTCCGTCAACACAGAAGATGCATTGACCAGCACATAGGGCAACAGACCGAAATAGGCACTATAACGCACCGCCGGCCGCTTTGAAGAGCGACAAACCCTGTAAGCCCAATAATTCGCTTCCGCCTCATTACTTACCCCCAACAGGTGAGACAGTTCATGGGCATACGTAAATGGCAATTGTACAGGAAGCAATTCTTCATTCAATTGCGACTCCGCAAAAAAAGGTCCCATATATCCCAATACCCCCACACCCGAATAAAACGGATTGAACCACACTTGCTTGGGATGCTGATAATCCCGGGGAAGAGCCAAACCATACATAGACGGAACCTGCCGGTAAATCTCCTTTATCTCCTGCCGCATCCTTTCAGGGTCCGTTTTCACCTCAGCCGTATAGGACTGATTCAGACTATCTGTATAGGAAACAAGGAAACGATGGAATGCCTGTTCATCGTAACCGGCAGGCTCCACCTCCATCCGCCGGTAAATATCGTAACGGAAATAATTCAAGCCCCATCCCAGATAAAACCAGATATAGACCCATGCCAGCAACTCCACTTCCCTGCCCACAATAAATCTCCAGCTTTTCTTCTTCCGGCGTTTAAGAAAAGGATAAATAATCATCCATAAAATGATTACGACCACCAGCGCCTCCTCCAAGGAAAAAGGGAAAACAGAAGCTATAGCGGACAACGCCGCCGACAGCCACGGATAGATATGACGGGCATACCCTTCGGCCATGACGGGAAAAAAACGGCAAAGTACAATGCACAGAAGAAGCAATGCAAGTACTATATATCTCAGAATAGGGAGAAGTTTTGTTTTCATGGATGCAAAGCTACTATCTTTTTGCCATTTTCAGATACAGATGACACAAAGCTTTTATTTTTTAAACACGAACAACGCAGATGATACGGATAAGTATAAAAACAACTTCGTATCATCTGCGGCGTTCGGATTTAAAAGCAATCAGAATAAATCCCAAGTGCGTATATCATCACTCCAGTGATGGTCTTTCGGGAAAGGCTGTCCGCCCCATGCCTTGGCTTGTGTGCAAGGTTGTGCGGCATCTGTCCAGAACGGATGTGCGGCAGGAAGCCCCAGCGGAAGGAATGCCAGTGATGTCATATAAAGACTGCCGTTATTGGTGTACCAATCCGCCACATTGGGCTGACGGCCTGCAAAACCGATGGTCAGGAAGCCCGCCTCATTGAAGTTCTCGGTGTTGTCATACATCCGGTGCATCACAGAAGTCAGTGCGGCACGCGCCTGTCCGTTGCTCACCCCTTCGGGCAACTGCTGATACCAAGCCATCAGCGCCAAGGGTTGCATAGTGGCCAAACGGTAAGGAATGGAACGGCCGAATACCGGGAAAGTACCCTCAGGAGAAATCAAGCGTTCCAGTACAAGGCTGAATTTCCTGGCACGTTTCAAGGCGCGGTCATAATATTTTTTATAATGAATACGAGTGTATTTCCCTGCATCCTTCATGCCCTGCAACGTTTCCAGATACATGGGATGGAAGACATAACTGCTATAATAGTCGAAAGCGAAAGAAGGGCCGTCCGCATACCAGCCATCTCCCGTGTACCATTCCTCCACCTTGCGGATAGCCGAATTGATACGGTATTCGTCACATTCCGCTCCTGCCTTTGCCAGGAAACTCTCGATGGTAGAAGAAAACAGCAGCCAGTTGGTGTAAGGCGGGTCCACACGGCGCAACTGGGTAAATTCTTCAAAATAACGTTTCTTGGTTGTGTCATCCAAAGGCATCCAAAGCTGGTCGTAAGCACGTAGAAAACTTTCGGCCACGTATGCCGCATCCACCAAGGCCTGTCCGTGTCCTCTCCACAACAGATAGTCGGGATTGGCAGGGTCCACCGCATTGGCATAGCTTTTCAATGCCCATTCACGGAGTTGCTTGCGCATCTGTCCCTCTTCCGTATCATCATCGGGAAGTGTCAGCCAGGGAGCGACACCTGCCATAAGGCGTCCGAAAGTTTCCATATAAGTCACCCCTTTGTTACGTCCATCCCAATTAGGGCTCACCTCTACCAGCATATTCTTTTTCAGATTACCTTCCGCCATATTGCTCAGTACGGGAGCTGCCATCTTATAAAGCAGATTGCACCAGTAGGCGCGATCCTGATTTTCAGGAGCTTCCAGATAACGGACATATTCACAAGCAGCCAACAGAAAAGCACCTACCCCGAAATTAGCTTCAGAATCAGCATCGACTACTTGTCCCGGAATGGCCTTCTCACCAATCGGCTGTACGTAACCAATCTTGCCATTCTTCTGCAAAGCAGTCTTTGTCAAATAGTTCCATGCTTTATCTATCACCGGTTTGTACACAGCCTCATCCAGATAGCCATTATTGATTCCCCAAAGGAAACCGTAAGTAAAGAAAGCCGTTCCGCTGGTTTCCGGTCCCGGAGCATGAGTGGGATCCATCATGCTACGGGTCCAATAGCCTTCCGGTTGCTGGATGGCTGCGACTGCTTCGGCCAGTTTCACATACTTGTTTACGAAAAAAGAACGATGCTCGTAATCAGCGGGAAGATCTTTCAGCACCTTCGCCAGTCCGGCAAGCACCCATCCGTCACCACGTGCCCAAAAGTCCTTCTTTCCGCTGGAAGTCTTGTGTTTAGGATAAACATATTTGGCATCCCGATAATACAGGCCGGTTTCCCGGTCGAGCATGATACTATCCGAATATACAATATATTCATACAATTTATCCAAATAGAGATGATTACCCGTCACCTTATACAGTTTGGTCATGACAGGCATTACCATATACAGACCGTCGCTCCACCACCAGTAATCATGATTGGGTGTACTCATCTCATACTCCATCACTTCGCGGGCACGGGCTATCTTATAGTTGTCCGGAAGAATAGTATAAAGGTCGATATATGTCTGAAAACAAACCTGATAATCTCCGAACAATACATATTCATCACTCTCACCGTAAGAGTATTTCCATTTAGACTTATCCTTTTCCTTGGCTCCCTTCCATTCATTGTGTATAGCCCAGGCTTCAGAATATGCACGGTAGTTTTCATTACCGGTCAGAAAGTATGCCTCCATGTTTCCGGTGTGGTAAGCGGCATTGTCCCAAAACGAACGGACTTCGGGCTTGTTATGCGTTTGCCAATAAGTGTTTACCTTGTCTATAATCCCCCGTACTTCCTTGGCTTCGGAAGAAGGTTTGGCGGCAACCTGCATGGAAAGCAGCAAGGTACCTGCACAAACAAGGGTTTGTTTCAATAATTTGTTCATCATATTAATAATTTATCAATTTGCCAATTTACTAATGTGTTAATGTGCTTGCGCTATATGCCGCATGGTCATTGGCAAATCAGCACATTATTTACAATTCCAACACATAAACCATTTGCGGTTCTGTTTCCACCTGCTTCTCGCCATCTCCCTGTCGGGTATCCTGTACATAAATATGAAGTTGCTTCTTCATTTTCCATAACTCCGTGTCATGACTGGGTTCCCACGCATTTACGGCAAAATCCGTCAGGTCTTTCACGTGCCATTCACCAAACTGTATGTCTTTGGTATAGTACATGGAAACTTTGCTTCCACGTTCCTGGTCACGGAACAGATAGTACACTTCTCCATTGTCCACCACCATCCGGGGACGGGACATGGGAATCATCTTGGTTCCTCCCCCTTTGAGTGAGAAAGGGGTCTTGCGTTCGGAAACCTGTCGGTTGTGCCAGTTCACGCCATCATGCCAAACGATGCGGTATTGGGGAACATCACTATCGGGATTGCGCCAGTAGGTAGCGATGTACGGATGACCTCCGGCATCCGTACTCATACTGGTCTGGTTTATCAGTTCGGCATTCTGAGGAATACGGCAGGCATATTCGGCATTGCCCAGGCGGATAGGAAGCTCATACTTCTGTCCGTTGGTCTTATACCAGGTTCTACCTCCGTCAAAAGAACGGGCGTAGCATAAGTCATGGTTGGTTTCCACATGCCAGGTTTCACGCCACACCCAGGAAAGATGGATGGTTCCTGATTGGTCCACATACAACTGCCAATAGGCATTCCGCTCGTTTTCTCCATCTACAAGGACATCCTGCACACGCTCCCACTTACGGGATTTCACATCATATCGGTTCATTACCATATTTCCTCTTCCGGAAGCGCCCGAGCGATATACAAAAAGCAAACCGCCATCAGCCAACAAATGAAATTCAGGATAGGTCACATCTTCTTCTTCGTTGCCTATCATCGGCTCTTTATCTCCCAAAACAAGTGTATCGGGGGCAATGCTGCGGCAATAGTTCAGTTTATGTCCGTGGTGGTCAAAAGAAAGATGAAGATAGCCGTCGCCGTCCACCATCATACTGATAATGTTATGTGCATCTTTTACATGTCCTTTGTATTGGGTACGGTGCAAAATCCATTCCCCAGTGCCCAGACGGCGTTTGCCTAACATCAGCCATCCTTCAGCGTCATAATAAGAAATGTATTGTGTGTTTCCATGCGTCACAATGGAGTTATTACGGAATACAGTAGTATTTACCGAAGTACTGCTAAAGCCTTTCCCCACTTCAACCAGACGTTGGGCACGAACAGAAAAAGCCACACAGCATAATGCGATTAGTAGAAATAAGTTCCTCATAGCAATTCTATTGATAACATTGCAAAAGTAACTGATTTCTGTAATAACACGGGATAATAATTCGGCAGGAAGGAGTCAGAAAACGGTCAAAACCGATTATTATATCTATTTTAAAGAAAAATTCAGAGAAATAATAAAGAAGAAAGATTCTATGATTACATTTACCATAGAGGCAGACTATGTGAAGGATCATTTCCCAAAGGATCTTTGCCATTCATGTTTCCATGCAGCATATATAGAAATCCCACCTGGGTGGAATGGGCATTTCACCCTGGTGAGAGCGTAGTTCCACCTTTGTGAAATGGCAGTTCCACCCAGGTGGGACAATATACCTATACAAGTGCAAACAGCACATTTAATAGTTACTTTGGACTTTTGACACATTCATCCTCCTACTGTGAATGAAACTGCCAACCGGTTAACTATAATATTTCCTGAAGCTGGCTCAACTTCATACTGTTGGAACCTTTAATCAGAATATAATATCCTTTCGGCTTATATCTTTCCAACGACTCTTTCAATGCAACCACATCTTTAAAATGTTCAAAGGACGGAATCACTTTGCCAAACTCCTCTCCTGCCAAAAGTACCCGGTCAAATTTACATTCATCCAGATAATCCGCAATCTTCTGATGTTCCTCATGACTGGTTTCTCCCAGTTCTTTCATATCACCCAGAATAACCATTTTATGAGCGACATTCATCAACCGGAAATTCTCCAAAGCCGCCATCATACTGGTAGGATTCGCATTGTATGCATCAACTATCAGTTTATTATCCGTGGTTTCTGTCAATTGCGAACGGTTATTATGAGGAACATACGCCTCCAGTGCCTCACAAATCTGCCGGGACGGTACACTGAAGAACCGGCCCACCGTAATGGCGGCCAATGCATTCTTCATGTTATAACTGCCGATAAGGTGGGTATTCACCTCGAACTTCTGTCCCTCGTGTTCCCACTCAAACGAAAGAAACGGAGCACAAGCGCCCAGCTTGCCGCTGATATAAAGTCCCTCTCCTCCTTCCATACCATAACAAATACGGGTAAGACCCTGAGAGATAGCTGTGAGATACTCATTGTCCTTGTCAATGAAAATAATATGCTTGCCATTGTAACGCAGATGCTCATACAACTCACCTTTAGTCTTGATGACCCCTTCAAAAGACCCGAAGCCTTCCAAATGCGCCTTACCCACATTAGTGATCATACCGTAATCCGGTTCTACAATACGGGTCAGTGCCTTGATTTCACCCGGATGGTTCGCTCCCATCTCGATGACAGCCAGTTCATGCTCGGGAGTCAGCCTCAGCAAAGTCAGAGGAACACCGATATGGTTATTCAAGTTACCCTGTGTATAAAGCACTTCATATCTTTTTTGCAGCACTGAGGCTATCAATTCCTTGGTAGTAGTCTTCCCATTGGTTCCCGTGATGCCGATGATTCGGGTACCCATTTTATGCCGGTGATAATTAGCCAGTTCCTGCAATGCTTTCAAGCAATCGTCTACTAACAAGATACGCGGATGCCCATCGGCGGCATATTCTTTTTCATCTACTACGGCATACTGGCAACCTTTTTCCAGCGCCTGAAGCGCGTATGCATTTCCATTGAATGTTTCCCCTTTCAGAGCTATGAACATAGAACCCTCGGGGCAGTTACGGCTGTCGGTAGTTACCTTGCCGCATTCCGTAAAACACTTATATAAAGCTGAAATATCCATCTTTCGCTTTGCTTTTAAATTAAGTTGCAACAAAGATAACTGAAAAATAGTTCATGAAATAACAAAAACTCAAGAATTGTGCGTACTTTTGTACGACCTAAATGACAAGCCGTAAACAATGGAAACCAAAACCGTCAAATATATTAATGTTAATGGGAAACTGATGGATCTCTCCCATCCGCAAGTAATGGGAATCCTGAATGTTACACCCGATTCTTTCTATGCCGGCAGCCGGCAGCAAACGGAAAAAGATATTATCAACCGTACCTCCCAAATAATAGAAGAAGGAGCTTCCATCATTGATATAGGTGCCTATTCCTCACGTCCCAATGCCGAGCACATCAGCCCCGAGGAAGAGATGCGCCGTCTGCGTACCGGACTGGAAATCATCAATCGCTATCATCCCGGTTGTGTGGTGTCCGTGGACACTTTCCGTGCGGATGTAGCCCGGATGTGTGTAGAGGAGTACGGAGTGGCAATCATCAATGACATTGCCGCCGGAGAAATGGACCCGCAGATGTTCGACATGGTTGCCAGGCTGGGAGTACCTTATATTATTATGCATATGCAAGGCACGCCGCAAAATATGCAAATGAATCCGCATTATGACAATCTGTTGAAAGAAGTCTTTCTCTATTTCTCGGAAAAAGTACAGAAATTACGCGACTTAGGAGTAAAAGATATTATTCTGGACCCTGGTTTCGGTTTCGGAAAAACAGTGGAACATAATTACCAGTTGATGAATCATTTGGAAGAATTCAGCCTGTTCGAACTACCGTTACTGGTCGGCATATCACGTAAATCAATGATTTACAAGCTGCTAGGCGGAACCCCTGATGATGCCTTGAACGGAACAACAGTGCTGGATACCATTTCCCTACTAAAAGGAGCGGATATTCTCAGAGTGCACGATGTAAAAGCTGCTGTAGAAACCGTGAAGATAGTACAGAAGATGAAAGACTCCGCTGCCTTTTAATTCTTAATTTTCAATTTTTAATTCTAGAAAGATGTTTATTGATTTTAGTATAAAAGACCTCATCGATATCCTGCTGGTAGCCTATCTGCTTTATCAGACTTACCGTCTGATGAAAGATTCGGGTTCTATCAATATCTTCATCGGTATCCTGGTATTTATAGGTATCTGGCTGATTGTATCTCAGGTTTTGGAAATGAAACTGCTAGGGTCTATCTTCGATAAATTGGTCAGTGTAGGTGTCCTAGCCCTGATTATTCTTTTTCAGGATGATATACGCCGGTTCCTTGTCACACTGGGCTCGCATAAACAGTTGGGACGTTTTTTCCGCTTCCTGACGGGAAACAAGCAGGAAAAGACGGAAAAAGCGGATATTATGCCGATTGTACTTGCCTGTATGAGCATGAGCAAAGGGAAGGTGGGGGCACTGATTGTCATCGAAAAAAGTGTACCTCTGAATGACATCATCCGTACAGGAGAAATTATCAACGCCAATGTGAACCAACGACTGATAGAAAATATTTTCTTCAAAAACAGTCCATTACATGACGGAGCCATGATTATCCGCCATAAACGGATAGAAGCAGCCGGTTGTATTCTCCCGGTATCTCACGACTTGAATATCCCTAAAGAATTGGGATTAAGGCATCGGGCTGCCATGGGCGTATCGCAGGAAACAGATGCATTGGCCATTATCGTTTCAGAAGAAACAGGTGGCATATCCGTGGCTTATAAAGGACAATTCCATCTCAGACTGACTGCCGAAGAGCTGGAACGTATTCTGACAAAAGAAGACTAATAACCTATCCGGATTTTTACTCCACTGATTATCAATCTTAAACATAGAAATTCAACCTAGGCAACCAGTAATAAAGATCAATTCAGCATCAAACTCATATAAGGATGCTCCGCTTCCAGTAACAACCGGGTAAAACCATCCAACGTATAAGTGTGATATTTTTTTTCCGGTACTCTCTCACGAAAACAGAAACCATCCCGTACCGTATAATAGCCGTTATTCTCCTGAATCGCTTCATCTCCCTCAATATGTATATAAAGTTCGGATGCCGGATACTTATGGGCGAAAACCTTCAACAACTCCTCTGCACGGATAACTCTTGCCATCCCCAAAAACAAAGTATCGGCAGACGACGGAATGAAATAATCCATACGCTGTACCTTATATATATGGGCCGCTTCATACAATAAAGTATCCTGCACCGCATCCGTATCTGCCAGCAATTCCTTTATATATAATGTATCATCCCCCATTACCGTAAATGCCATCCCCACTATTTTATCCGCTTCCCAGGCAACCAGCAATTTGCCATTACCCAGTCTTAAATCGGCCATAATAACCAGAAAATCTTCTTTAGGATGCTGAATGCAACTCCTGCGTCCATGCATACGGGAATCAAAATAATGATAATGTTCCACACCGGGAAATTCGCATACTTCTATCCGGCAACCGGGCGCAGGGCATAATCTGTCTACCCTTACCTGCTCAACCGCATACCCAAAAACTGGAGCATATCCCGACCTGGCATAATAACCGAACAACCATTCCTCTGCAGGAATCAACGAAGCCAGCAAAACTCCATCTTCATACATACACCGATGTGTTTCCTTCAGCAGGCGTTTCATGGCTCCATGCTTCCTGTAATCCGGATGCGTACAAGCACCCGATATATACGAAGTAGAAATCACCTCATCACAAAAAGTCATAGGATAAGGTATCATCTGCAATGCGGAAATAATCTTTCCGTCTTCACGAATCACCCTGTTCACTTCATCCTTATATCTCATCTTGAAATATAAGTCGGTAAACTCATCGCTATCATTGAAGCAGAGTTTCCATAATGTTTTCACTTCATCCTTTGTAGTCATTGAGCTCTGCTATACATTTCTCGAGTAAAATAACGGGCTGATAAGAAAGTTTTGCTTTGCGCAAACCTTCCAGACCAAGGTCTTCCTCGCGGTTTACATATATATATTGTTCGTCGATATGATTTGCATATTCATAGTTAATCATGGCATACGACCCTTCTATTCCCGTATCCGCCTTTTCAACACAAGTATCCCATGTTTCATGATTGATGGGAGCACCGTATGTAAAAGCGGCAATCTTCCCGTTGACATGAAGCACGCCGCCCGTCAAACCCAACGCCTCCATATGGTTCAAGGCATATGTCATGGACTTACGTTCTGCCCCCAATGCCAATTGTTCCTCGCAGTTATTGGCACGACACCATTCCTCTTCCAGCTTCAAACATTCGGGAACCAGATCTGGAGTCAACGGTTTGTATTCATAATCAGGATACTGCTTCTTGAACTTGTTGATATGATTACGTTTGGCTTGAAACTTCTTTCCTTTCAAGGTTGCCAGGTCAGTACGCAAGTAGATATAATCAAAGTAATCCCGGTCTTCTGTAAAAGTGAAACGTCCGGGCATCGCCGCCTCTATGTCCGCTTTCATCCCCACGCATACCCCCAGCATACGCAATTTTGCCCCCATCTCTTCAGCATCCTTTATCAATGCTTCAAGAACTGGTTTCACATCTCCAGTTCCGACGGGCATCATGTAGGCCAATTCTTCTCCCGCATAGAAACGCAGCAACAGGTAATTATCCATCACGGCATATTTAGTCTGGTACAGGAAAATCCAACTACACAGATTGGCAAACGACAAGTCGCAATTACGACGCAAACTGCCTAAGGTAAAGGACTGTATCAAGTCTTTATCCGCTAAAGTTATATCTTTAAATTCTATCATAAAATATGGGTTGCTTGTTTTCTCACCACAAATCACAGAATCTTCATTTCATTCAAAGTGACAATAGTTATCAGACTGCTGTAAGAATGCTCTGTTACTACTAAATGCGGATAGACTTTTTATAAGCAATGCTCACCCCAATGACCATACCTATTGAAAATCAAATCAATCCTCTATAATCTGTGATGATTTTCTATATATAACAAAGATAACAGCTTTTTTGTTAAATCACACCTAATAATCTAAGAATTGTCGGTGTGAAAATCGCTGTCATAATTCCGTTCAAAGTCAATCCCAGACTAGCGTATGCTCCATATTTCCCACTGATTTCCATTGCTGTAGAAGTACCTACCGCATGAGTAGCCGTACCCATAGAAAGACCTTGCGCAATAGGACTCCCCACATGACCTACCCGAAGTACCTTGAAGCCGAACACCGCCCCGAACAGACCGACTACCACCACAACAGCGGCCGTCAAAGACGGAATTCCTCCCGTGGCTTTCGAAACCTCCATAGCGATAGGAGTAGTCACAGATTTAGGAGCCAATGAACAAATAATCTCCGGAGTGGCTCCCAGCAATTTGGCAATGACCACCACGGCCACCAATCCCACCAAACAACCTGCCAACTGTGAAATGACAATAGGAAGCAACTGTTTCTTTATCATCTCCAACTGCAAATAAAGTGGCACGCCCAACGCTACCACCGCTGGTTTCAACCAAAATTCAATCAGGTGACCTCCTTCATTATATGTTTCATAACTGATACCGGTAAATTTCAAAAACAGAATCAACACGGCAATGGTAAGCAGGATCGGGTTTAACACCACCCATCCAGTCTTTTTCTGCAAGACACGTGACAAAAAAAACACCCCGAAGGTGAATGCCAGCAAAAAGAACTTATTTTCTAAATATTCCATTTGATTTTCTAACTAATTGGTGAACCCATCCTGTTACGACCAGTACCAAAACCGTACTGACCACTGTCGCAATTACTATCGGCCAAAACTGTGCTTCAATGACATCAAAATAAAGCATCAGTGCCACACCGGGCGGAACGAAGAAAAAGCCCAGATTAGCAACCAAGAAATCGGACAGCCCCTGCACCCATTGCAGTTTTATCCAACCCAATTTGAGAAAAAGGGTGAGTAACAGCATTCCTATAATACTGGACGGCAGCTTGATACCCGTCAAAAAAACAATCAATTCACCCAAAGCCAAACAGCCAAATAAAATGGCGCACTGACGAATCATACCTTATAAATTTATTAAATACTTATTGAAAACTGCGCAAAGTTAAGGAAACATCCCGTTTGGTGTTCAATAACATACACTTTTAGCATACTTTAAACCAAAAATAATATTGATTTTGCAATGTAGATATTGCAAAATTAGCTAATTTTGCATCGTGAAAAACAACACTCGTCTTTAGAACGTACATAATTAATATATTATCATGGATTTAATTTCTCAAATCGTTGAGCGCGCGAAAGCAAACAAACAGCGCATTGTTCTTCCGGAAGGAACTGAAGAACGTACTTTAAAAGCTGCCAACCAAATATTGACAGACGGTGTTGCCGACCTTATTTTATTGGGAAACCCCGATGAAATCATGAGCCTGGCTAAACAATGGGGGTTAGGGAACATCGGTAAAGCCACTATTATCGATCCCACAGACCACCCGAAAAAAGAAGAGTATGCACAATTGCTGTGCGAACTCCGCAAGAAAAAAGGTATGACCATCGAAGAGGCCCGCAAACTGGTTGTCGATCCGCTGTATCTAGGATGTCTCATTATCAAGGCTGGTGATGCCGACGGACAGTTGGCCGGCGCACGCAACACAACAGGTAACGTACTTCGTCCCGCTTTACAGATTATCAAGACTACTCCGGGTATCACTTGCGTATCCGGTGCCATGCTGTTGCTGACTCATGCTCCCGAATACGGAAATAACGGTGTAATTGTAATGGGTGACGTTGCTGTAACCCCGGTACCGGATGCCAACCAACTGGCTCAAATTGCAGTTTGTACCGCTCAGACCGCCAAGGC
>ENA-OPMP01000767-OPMP01000767.1-human-gut-metagenome-genome-assembly--contig:-NODE-767-length-15697-cov-12.597686_pt1 | contig 15697 bp, 17 predicted proteins | sample MGYA00241527_ERZ501751 | MGnify/ENA primary metagenome ERZ501751 (study PRJEB25962, sample SAMEA2042647) | human gut metagenome | biome: human gut; feature: human-associated habitat; material: faeces... | reverse complement strand
AGGTACATTGTTGTTAAATATTTTTGGTACATAATTGTTGACAAAATCAGTACATCTGTAGTATAATATAGATAATGAAAGAGAGGAAGGCAACACCTACAAGATTGCGAAAGAAAGGAAAATGTTTACTATGACAAATGCTTTAATCAAAACAATGAGAGATAAATTGGGTGATTCAGTAACAAAAGAAATTATTTACCAAGGGTGTATATGGTGCGAAAGCAAATACCGCACAAAAGCATTAATTTTGAAGAAATACGCAAAAAACAATGCTGAAATTGCAGAAGAAATCAAGAAATTAAAAGCAATGCTTGAAAATCTTGAAGAAATAGAAGAATCATTATTGAAATAAAAAAGAGGTTTAAAATTATGGTAAAAGTATCAATTTACAGAATGCGTCTAATAATTACAAATCCTAATGTACCAAAAGGCATAGAAAATGAAAAGCATTTATCGTATTGTTGCACATTCATCTATGATAGCATGGATTATGGCAATGGATTTTATCTAACGATTACAAACGAAGATGATGTTTATTTTAAAGGTTTTGACTTGCGTTATGACCGTACCTTTAAAAAAGCAGAAAAGAAAAAATGGATTGAAGAGTTTGCAAAAAATTACTGGAATGGTAAAAATGGTGCATGGGGTATAAAATCACTTGAAATAAAGGAGATGAAATAATTATGAAAATCAGAACATTTACTGATTTCAAAAATCTTAAAAAAGGCACATGGATTGAAGATTATAACGGCATATATGAGATTGTCAACATTTATCGTGAATATAATTCTTGTATCGGACTGGCAGAAGTATTAATGGCACCTGATGACAGCGGCGAATATGCATTAGGAACAGAAAATCCAAATGTAACTTTTTCTGACATAAAGGGCGCAGAAATTATTTAATAGAAAAAAATAAAGGAGCAGAAAAAATTCTGCTCCTTTTGATTTTAGCGAAAATTATCAATAATCAATAGTGTAAGCAATTGTTGGTAATTCTCGCATATAATCTTCATTTTCGCCCGAGCCTTTAAGAATAGGATATAATCCGCCGTTCTCAAAAATTGGAATCACATTACCATTATCAATTACGGGCGAATCGCACCCATCGTCATAGTTTGCTCGGAATGATGTCAAAATAGCAGGTTCATCATTGGTGTTGATTTTGCTACGCAATTTCAGTGTAAAACTATCGGCGTCAAATCTATCAACTGCAAAAGTTGCATCGTTCGGGTCGCCCGATAAAATGTACAACGGCGTTGTAACATCGCCATTTTTTTTGGTTAGATAGAATGAAAAATTATTTTTGTAATCAGTCATGTAAACGCTGAAAAAAGCGAACATTGCATTGTTGAATTGAACAGTACACCAGTTTTCAAAGTACAAATTCGGTTCGGGTGGATTAACAATAGTGGACTTGTGACACCAAATCATCGGCTTGCCCTCTGCGGTATAACGCACGGTGTAAAAATCAGACAAGGCGTCATAATTTTTTGCAGATGTATTTACAGTTGGGTTTTTTCCAAATTCTAACGGAATCTGCGTAGAAACAAAAGAAATATCATCACGAACCGGGACTGTTATTGACTGCATCGCTCCGCCGATAAAATCTGTAACACGCTTGAAATATGCTCCTGTATTTTCAAGAAAATATCGAGGAATGTTTGTAATGTCATAACATCGAATATTTGTGATTGAGATATTCCCAGCTTTTGAACCGTCAGCCACGCCAACCGTCCATCGCAATGAATTTGAATACTCGAACATGTTCCACCACAAATGTTCTGCGCCGTCACTAATCAATTTAGTAGTTGGATAAATAACATCGTTCGCATTCGTAAACATTACGCCATTTTCATTTGTAGTTTTATATTTAAGACTGATTAAATATTTGTGCCCGTTAACTAATGTAAATTTATTCGGACTTGCTGAATGAATAAACATATATGCGCTTTTTGTTGCATCTTTTGCTGAACCCATTGTTAGCCAAGCCTCGGAATTTTCAAAAGTACAGTCAAATGAACAGTTTCCGCCATAGACAGTGTTGTTTGATACTCCTGCATTTGTAGTACCCGCAGTAAAAAGTGAATTGTTGCACTTTTCATCTAATTTGATAGTGTCGGTTGTACTTCTGATTCTGCCGTAAGTGTCAGCCGTTACATTTGAAATGTTGTTAGTAGTGCCGTTCTGTTTATTTCGTGAATCAATGTATGGAATATAATTTAATACATTTTTGCCGTGAGTGTTAATATCATGAATGCAGTTGTATGTGACATTGCACCAGTTTAAATTTAATTTTAAACCTGTAGTATTGACGTTGCCCTTAACGCTTGTATTATTAGCATAAATAACACCACCGTTTGAGCGAATAGCATAATCGGGGTTGATGTACCAACAATATGTGTCAAAATCGCCGTTGAAATTTGCTGTAGGCTGATTTGTAAAAAGAGTGTTACTGAAAAAGTTCGGAATGTTGTACAAGCAATAAACGCCGATATAAAAACGGTCACAAGTCAAATTGGAAAAATAGTTGTTGCCCGTGGTAAGAACGCAACAGCTATGCTTTAACTGCTTAATGCATGCGGCATTCCACGGGTGAAAACCTGTAATCTTGTTATCCCCCTGTGTAATTCTTGCGCCAACGATGCAGTCAACAGAAATGCAATCATTAATAAAGCTATCGCTCACACGCATTTCAAAGCCTACGCACTGCGTTTTGACTAAATCAATTTTTCCGTCAACCATTGATTCACCACGGTTATGCTCGGGGAAAACATCTTTTAACGGGTCATTCCAGTTATCATCGGATACTCCGTCATCGTTCGGGTCCATTTTTGCAACGATGTCATCATCGCCGTTTCGGCGCACAAAACAATGTGTAAGCGTACTTTCAAAACCTCCAGCAAGCAATATTCCTCGTCTGCAACCGAAAACATTAATATTTGAAAATAATGTTCCAGCACTATATGGAATATATAATCCAGTATGCGCTTTTTCATGATTACACTCAATCACAACATTTGTCAAAGTTGTTTTTGCATGATGAATATAACTGCCGTTTTCTGTGCCTGTTGTTTTATACGAAAGAACATACTGCATCTTATCAGCGATAGCTGTAATTTTAGCACCGTTGAAATCGACAAGACCGTCACTATTAGGCACTTTTGACATGTCAATATCAATTGGGGTAGCAACACCGTAATTTTGATATCGTGTACCTTTAAAAGTAAAATTTGACGGATTCTTGAAACAGCAGTCAAGCGCTTTCTGTAAAGCTACGCTATCATCAGTTACGCCGTCACCCTTTGCGCCGTAAATTTCGGGTGTAATAACTTCATTTACATTTGTCGGCATTAAATATAAGCCGTTTACGGTTTCGATGCCTGAAATTGGCGCACTTCGCATAACCTGAAATGTACATGCTCCACCGTCACCCACTGAATAATAACCGTTTGTATGAACTGTTTGACCGACTGAAAAATGATACGCAAGAGCGTTTTGCGTGGTGTCAAAATTGACTGAAAAAAAGGGCGTGATATACTTTGCAAGAATATCATCAAAATATCCATTACTTGCCATTTCGTCAAGTTTCTTGTTGACAGAATCCTGTACGCCACGGTTGAAATATTCATCGAGTAACTTTGCAAGTTCGTTGTAAAGTTTATTGAGTTCTGAAACATCTTCGCCCAGTTTGATAACATCATCACGCAAGCCGTTCACATATGTTACAAGTTTGCAAAGCACTTCATAATAAGAAAGCGAATCGTCATATACAAGCGGTAGAACTTTTTGACACCAAAACATGAACGGCGCTGAGGTCTGCGGAATAGGTAAATTGATTGACATTTAAAAATCACTCCTTTAATAAATCGTCATAAATAAGTCAGATAATTCATCAAGAATCATTGCATCAATGTTCAAGAAAGTTCTTCTAAATTCATTTAACATCGCTGAATATGTTTGAGCACCTCTTTTTCCAAGGATATTTTCAACATAATCTTGCGTGTTTGTGATATTTGTGTTTGAAGTAACATCACCCGAGGCAGTTCCTTTTCTTGATGAATCCACATTGTCAGTTGAATTAATAGTTTTATCTTCTGTAGTAGATTCAGTTCCTGATGTTGTTTCTTTGTTTGTTGCTGTGTTTTTAGCTGTGCTTTTTGTTGTGTCAGTTGACGATGAAGTCAGTTCACCCGTTGATGTACCTTTTGATGTTGTTGTGTCCTCTGAATTTCCGTGCTTATGCCTTGCGTTAGTAAGGTAAGTAAGATTGTTCAAATTTCCGACTGAACCTTGCGGCGTGTCTGAATAATCATCATTATCGTTGTAAGTCTTTGAAGAAGTCGAACTGTCAGAGGTCGAACCCGAATTAGAAGAAGATGAAGAATTTGTCAAAGTTCCGTCGTTCTTATCCTCTGAGGTTGATTCACCTGATGCCGTTCCTGATTTCGTTAGTTCAAATGCTGAATGTTCGGCGCTTGCATAAACATCTTTTTTAGTTTCTGTTTCGGTTGTGTTTTTTGTGTCTGACTGTGAAAAATCCGTGTTGCCTGTGCCTGCCGTGTTTGAAGTAGTTTTAACATCAACATCAATTAATGGATTGAATTTCAGCAGTTCACTTTTATAAAGCTGATTGAAATATGGCATTATTTCATTTAGCTTATCATTAAGTTTTAATTTCCACACGCCGAGAGTTTCAAAGCCGATTTCCCTTAAATAATAATGGCGGAGAATTTTCTTTTCAAGAGGAATTTTATAATCTTCGTCAAAAATCGGAAAATCAAAATCAAAAATCAACGGTGCAGATTTTGCGATTATTTCTTCGACTTTTGAAAGACCTTGCGAATCTGTGTAGCCGCATAGATTTTCGCAAATAAATCGTAGTTCTGTAGTATATTTACTCATCTTCTGCCTCTCCTTCGCTTAAATCTGAGCTACGATATTCGCAATTCACATTCAGACCAAACATAGTATTTATTTTTTCGCATGCCTGTTTTCGCATTTGCAATCTTGAATATCGGCTCGCTATCACTCCGCCCATATTATTGATAACCTCAGAAGATATAAGCCGTTCTTTTTTATTATAGGTGATATTTGAAATACCTAAATAGGTTAGAGCCTCATTCCAAATTTTTTCTTTTAGTTCATAAAGCAATGGAGCATTAAAGGGCGCATCAGTCTTTAGAACTGACAAGGCTTGCTGGTCGAATTTGTCATTTGCGAAAATAAAAGGGGTATTTCCGTCATATTGCATGTACATGTTTTGCATGGTCAACCGCTGATTATCGTTGCATTTAATCAAAACGGGCGTTTTCTGTGCGTTTACATTAACATCAATAGTCCTATCAATGTTATATAATCGTTTAGCAAAAATTGTGACATCATCAACCGAATTTGTTCGCAGCATGTTATTGAAAATCGGAACACTGTTTTCAAGTGTCAAATGCATGTTGTAGCCATTTGAGGCATAAGCGGTAATATCTGTTGGAATGTCATACACATTGAAATTTCCACCGAGCATACATCTGAGGCACAAAAAACCAATGACATCATCTTTAAAAAACACGGCTGAACCGTTTCCGAATAAAGCAAGTTCAAGAAATCTTTCATCAACTGTATCAGGCAATCCTGTCCACTTAAACATTGAGATTGAAAGCTCGGTTAATCGCCTTACATACTGCATATAACTAAGGTTGTTATCAAACATTGATTCACCTGTCAATGTTTTTTTCTTCTTTCGCATATTTGTTTCACTTCCTTATACTGAATTATCAAGGGAATAATTTCCAACTTCTGAACCGTTTTTCCAAAAAGTTATGCCGTTATTATAAATAGAGCAAATCTTTTTTGCATCATCGGCTGGAACAGAACCCTTTATGGTGCATGCTACCGTTTTAGTAAAAGTCCAGTGCGGTCGTACATTTCTATTAGGTGTTTTCACTCTATGCGTAGCGTAGCCGAACTTGTCAAAATAATCATCAATTGTATGCGCCATTTGTGGCGTTATGCATTTTGTTGTTACTACAAAATTGAGAAGTCCGAGCCAGTAAGAAATAACGCCGCTTGTCTGACCGCTTGTTTGAGAGCCTTGCAATTTAGCCTGTTCGCCCTCATTCATAAGGTTAGCAATTGCTCCGAGAGTACTAAGCCCAGCGCCAGCAACAGCGCCAGCAACATTTCCCGTCAATGCTCCGCCAGCAACGCTTGTAGTCATTCCATTTAATAAGTTCGGTAAAGTCTGCGTTTGCGTTCGTGCCAGCCACTGGTCATAGTAATTTGATGAAAAGGAAATCGCAGGAAATGACGACATTGTTATTGCCTCGTCTGTGTTTTCACCGAGATTTTTATAATTTGACGGATAAAGAATTGCTGGCGAACCACCCGACCTATCGCCGCACACATAAAATGTTGGTGTTGAATCTAAAAAATATTCAAATTTATAAACGGCTGAACCGCCCTGATTATTTGAAACATAAATAAAGGTGTATGGGTATTGAAGAAGTTTCTTATTTCGTGGAGCATATCCCGAAATCATCGCCCCTGAATGCGTTATTAATTTTTTAATCGTAGTCGGAGCTATGTTGATAGCGACTGTCGAATTTGCGACTTTCGTTTGATGTTCTGCTTGATGGTCTGAATGCTGTCCGTCAAGTCCGATTCCGTATAAATAATTAACAAGACTGTCTGCATCGGTTTCAAATGTGTAAGTACCCGAAACAATTTTCTTATCCAACATTGTATAAACTGAACCGAGTATATCTTCATAAGTGTTCGGGTCGCATGTTGTCTGAACGACATAGTTAAGAGTTAAGTCGCTTGTTGTGCGGTTACCAAACACATATTCACCTACATTCACTGTTTCGGGGACAAGATTTTCGCCTATTTCATCAGTTGCAGAATGTTCACGCTCGATAAAACATTCGCCGACTGAATAATTAAAAAACCATGTTTGCATCACATCAATTTCAAATGTGATTTCTGTTACGGCATTATTTACATACTCAACGCTTGTTATGAATGCGTAAAACCATTTAGAGCCAAAGCCCGAATTTTGAAACATTAAATAATTACAATCATAACATGCATCAGCCGATAGACCGACACGCATAGTCCCTTTATTCACTCTTTGGTATGTTTGAGCGGTCAAACTGTGCTTTGCAAGACCTGAAAAATAAGCAGATTGCGCTGAACTTGATGAAAAATAAATCGTATGCTCATATGACGGGTCAAGCGGAACATTTGAAAGCAGTTTGATGTTTGTTGAGGGTTCAACATACATGATTATCACCTCACTTGAAATAATGATTGTGTGTCAAGTTTTTCACTTGACACACAATCCAAAAATTTACTCCGTAATAGTAACAGTGCATTCGCCTGACTTTGTGTTGTCATAAGTAGATGTTGCTGTGATTTTCGCTGTTTTTGCTGTAACCGATGTTGCAACAGTCACATGACCGTTAATGTCAACAGTTACACCGTCAGTGTCAGATTTCCAGTTTACAGTTTTCGGCGCATAATTTTCAGTTTCAACAGAAACAGAAAGCTGAACGCTCTGACCTTTTTTGCATGTGATTGCTGTCGGTGAAACTGATACAGAGGTAACGCTCGGCACGGCTGGAACAAAGACAAGTGCATTTGCAAATGGCGACATGGAAAATGTTTTCCATGTATGATAAAAGTAGTTCCAGTAAAGACCCTGACCGTTGTAGTTTTCTGTAAATTCATACATGTTGTCAAAAATCATAAAGAAATTTTTGTCAACAAGTACGGCAGGAATTGCGTTGAGCGCTGTGAGCGTGTCCTGTGACGGCTCCTTATAATTCGGGTCGTCTTTGAAAAGGGCATTCAGTCTTGCAACATCAAGCGTACCGAAACCGTCAATCAAAATTCTGTGTCCCATGAACTCAGCTTTTGACATGTTGAAAGCTGACGCCAAAACTTCAACATCAATTTCGCTGTCAAACTGTGAATTTACAAGCAAATACTGGTCGGATTTGTCCGTGAAAGTCTGAACGCCAGCTACATTATAGTTGTTTGACATGAAAGTCAAAGCGTTTGACACGCCTTTAATTTTGGTGACTGCGCCCTTTGCATCATTCGCATCAACGGTAATTGCTGAAAGTCTGCCATCAAGAATTGCATTTGCCAGCATGTACTTTGTTGTGACAAATTCATCGTAATTCGCCGCTGTGTACATAGCGTTCACGATTTTGGAAATCAAGTCAGTGATTCCGTCCCATGACAAGAACGCCTGATTCAAGTCCTTATTTTGAATAGTCTGTTTATAGAATTTCTTATAATTCAGAGTGTGAAACGCCGCTCTGACATCGGGAATTTCTCTTGCAAAAACTTTGTTTTCGCTTTCTTCGACATCGTACTGGTGAGGATTCGCAATGTTCACGAAAATTTCTTCGATTGTTTCACCAAAGTCAATAAGACCCTTTTTGAACATTGAAAGCGGATTACTGTACATTTTTGAGGTGATAATCACCCGTGCGATACGATTTACAAGAGCATTCAAAAATTCATTCTGCAACGGCGTGTACTGCATAATGATTTCGCCAATTCTGCGAATGCTTTCGGGTGTGTTCTTTGCTGTAGGCACAAAATCACGGTAATTTGTGCTTGCGGAATTTCTGATTGCATTCAGAATGTCAACGCTTGATGCGTTAAGTGTTTGCGCTTTTGGAATTGTAGGCATTTATTTTTCCCCCTTATCATCGAATAAATCTTCTGTTGTGATTGTTTCGGCAGTTGTTTCATGTGTTTCATCTTCTGCCTCGTCCGTGTCAAAATTTACATCGCCGTTGAAAAAACGGTGCATATATTTCTTTCGCCACGATTCATTTAATTCGTCATATTTCTTGTGCCAGTCCTCATTATCAGAAGAAGTGCTACTCACTGCCGAATTAAAGGCGTTTGTTACATCATCAACAAATTTAAGCGCTCTTTCTGATGTGTCATCGCCGATGAAGTCATGAACAATTTCGATAAATTCTTCAAGTTTCATATTATCATCCTTTCAATATATTATTAACCAACATTTGAGCGTATGTATAGTCATAGTTGGCATTTTTTAAATTAGTAAAGCGTTTTTCGCCATTACCATATTTACCGCTTATAATATCGTTTGCAATTTTATTATATTTTGTTTTTGTTGTTGCTTTTGCTGTTTCGACTGAATTATTAAGCATTTCATTCACAATTGATTGACAATAATTATAATCAATATTAAGCGAAACAAGTTTGTTTTTGCGCTCTGTTCCATTGCCGTATTTTCCGCTAATTACATCACTTGCGTATCGTTTATACACATTATAATATTTATCGTGAATATTATCAATTGTTAATGTTTTGTTGTTAGTGTTTGTAGCTGATTTAAAATCAACATAGCATTCATTAATGTCAACATTTCCATTGATTCCGTTAACTCTGCCCGTTGATGATTTTTGCCAAATGCAAAATTCAGAGCTAACACCCGCAGGCTTATATGAATAAGATGCAACCCATTTATATATACAAGGATTCAAAAACCCCGTGTCAATGCGGTCAACAAATCCGCTAACAGCTGATGCATACACACCTGACTTATAACCTTTTTTGCGCAAATAACTACAAAAAATATTGATGCCGATTGTAACCGTTGTTCGTTCACTTGTCGGAGTTGTTTCCACATCAATAAACAAAGGCAAATCAAAAGTTTTATTTTTTACAATATTGTAAAAAACCTCTGCAAGTTTTTGTGCATTTTTTACGGAAAAATCACGATTAACGAAATAATAAGCGCCAATTTTCAAGCCTGATTTTTTAGCGGCAAAATAATTTGTTTCAAAACGACCGTCAATATAACAGCCGTCATCATTTCCGCCAGCTTTGAGAATGACAAATTCATACCCTGATTTTTTAACTTTGTTAAAGTCAATTTTTCCTTGCCATGCTGAAACATCAATCCCGTGTGTCATTTTCTTTGTCCTCCGTTTCATTTTTTAACTTTTGCAAATACGGCGAAAAAAAGTTATTCAAAGCTGGATTCACTTTGCACAAATTTTCAAAACAGCTTATAATCTCCATAATGCAGATATAAATTGCCACTGACGGGAGAATCGGCAAATCAAACGGTAAATTTACAAAATTAACGCCGTAGTCAATTCCGCCACAAGCAATTAGCGCAAGCAATTCAGCAAGTTTATGAAATAATCCTTTACGCAAAATAGTGCTGTCAAGTTTTTTGTTGTAAATAGCTTTAATAAATCCAGTAAGAAAATCAAAGCAAATTAAAACAAACGGCACAATGTACAAAAAAATCAATTAAATCACCACCTTTTTATTTAATTATAAAAGGGTATTGACTTTTTTGCAATACCCTTTTATAATTAAATTATAGGCTAAATAAATCGAGGTGAAATAGTACAAATGAGTACCTTTTATAGCGGAACAAAACTACTTTCAATGCGTGACATTAACGGAAATAAACCTGAAATTTATTTGTGTACTTCTAACCGTAGCGCTGGTAAAACTACCTTTTTTAATCGTTATTTTGTAAAACGCTTTTTAAACTATGGTGAAAAGTTCGTGCTAATTTACCGCTTTAAATACGAACTCGATAGCATAGCAGAAAAATTTTTTAACGGCGTAAAATCTTTGTTTTTTACTGAGTACAATATGACTGCTAAATCTAAAGCTGGCGGAATGTATTACGATTTATTATTATCAAAAAACGGTGATTCAAAAAGTGAAGTATGCGGTTATGCCATAGCTTTAAACTGTGCAGACCAAATCAAAAAATATTCACATTTGATGAATGACGCGCAAAGAATGTTATTTGACGAGTTTCAATCCGAAACAAATCACTACGCATCAAATGAATTAAATAAATTAATAAGTGTGCACACTTCCCTTGCCCGTGGTGAGGGTGAACAGTGTCGTTATTTGCCGATTTTCATGTTATCAAATAATGTCAGCTTGTTAAATCCATACTTTGTAGCGCTTGGCGTGTCAACCCGATTGCGTGAAAGCACTAATTTTTTAAGAGGTAACGGCTTTGTGCTGGAACAAGGGTACAATGCATCGGCATCTAAGGCGCTTGAAACTTCTGCATTCAATCAAGCATTTCAACATGCTGATTATGTGAAATACGCCTCACAAAAAACATACCTAAATGATAACACGGCTTTTATTGATTCCCCAAAAGGCAAGTCAAAATATTTGTGTACTATCCGTTTTAAAAATAAAAATTTCGGAGTTTTTGAATTTGCAGAAGACGGCATTATTTTCTGTTCTGATAATGCCGATGTTTCTTATCCACTTAAACTTGCAGTTACAACCGAGGATTTAAGAATAAATTATGTAATGATTAAGAAAAATGATTTATTCATTTCAAATTTACGCTATTATTTTGATAATGGGTGTTTTCGTTTCAAAAATTTGTTATGTAAAGAATGTATTTTATCAACTCTATCTTATTGATTATCACATTTTTATAAAATTAATGTGAAAGACGGGTTGTACTGATTGATTTCAGCCGTTTCTCTGTCGGCTTTACACACCGCTTTAATTTTTAAAAATGATTCGATAATACAAAAAGCACTTGCAATTTGCAAGTGCTTTTTAATTTTCATGTCATAGTATAAAATGTTTCAGTCAGCAAAACGCCGCCATTAATTTGCACTGGGCGCAATTTAAGAGGAACGCTCAACCCAGCTTTAAAATCCTTTATTGTGCGTTTTTTCTTTAAAAATTCTTTTGCATCATCATTCATATTAAGTCCAGAAATATCAACATCTGCGCCGATTGATTTTAAAAATAATGTCTTGCACTGCTCGGGCATGCCAGCGCATTTGACATTATAGAAAGGTTTATCAATCGGTTTCAAATTTTCTGACATAATGTGTTCAATATATGTTTTCTGCCGAACAAATAAGCCTTTATCCCAACAGCTTTCAAGTTTCCAGCAAAGAAAATTTTTGTCATCAACCTTTATTCCTTTAATTTCATTATGACTACAATTACAGTGTATGCTGTCAGTGTCGGCATATATGAAATTGCTATAATTTTTTTGCGCCGCACGGATAGTAAAATTTCTTGCATATGATGTAATTGCTGAGCCAATGGGAATATAAAACGGCTTTTTATCACAGGCATAAACGCCATAAAATCCGAGCGACAAATCATCTTTAATATATGCTACCTTAAAACTGCTGTCAGTATTAGTCGCTGTTTTTCCATATAAATTATTTAAGTATAGTTTTGCTAATGTTTTTTTAGCTCCTTTACTGCTTAATTTTATTTTCTTATATTTGTTTATATATTCATCAAATAACCCGATTTCTTTGTCAAAATAACAACCGTCAAGAATTTCAAAATCAATTAAATGATAATGCTCTTTTATTAGTTGAAAATCTGTCATAGTTAAGGTTAATATTACTTGTGTATTCTGTTCATTTCCGTTTATATCTAAATATTTTTTATAATATTTGTTTGTTTTTTTATCATAAAAATCTGATGTTTCTAACCATTCTGTACTTTTGTAACGATATGTGTTTTTAACTTGAATGCATGGCAAAAATCCCTTTTTCAAATAAAAGCGTGTTTTAATGCGGATAAAATAATATTTTTCCTTTGCAATTTCAGGAATATAATTTCCGCTCCAAAATGTTGGCAATCCTACGGGGTAATAATTCCCACTTTCGCTATGCATAACAGAGGGATACAAACTGTTCACATCTGCTGTTGTTCCGTTATTATAGATTTTATTTTCGCAACCTTTTTTTAAATAACACCAACCGCCTTTGTATGATTTTCGTACATACTCATCTGCATTTTTAAAATCTAATGGTACATTTATAGTGTATTCGGCAATGTTCGGGAATAGCCTTTCAATTAAGGGCTTTGTCATAATGCTTTTATATTCATTCAAACAGCAACTGCCAATTGTCAAACTGTCATGCTTTTCATCGAACATAATTTCGAGTGCCTCTTTAAGCACAAGAACATCATTTTTTATGTATTCTTGTTCTTCAAGCGTAATCTCACACCCTGCATACCGATTCCCCTCATATTCCATTTTTAATTTTTTATGCTCTGTATCAAATGATTTACCGATTGATTCAAGGCTAAATGGCAATAATTTCAAGCTGTCCCGAATTTCAATAATTTTATTATTTTTCTTTATGATTATATAATACCACTGACCCATTTCGCTTATGCTATATTTAATTGAATTATTTTTCATGTCCTTTGTTTCAAGCCAACGCACAAGTGAGCCGTCAGCATTCATTTTTTCATATGCTTGTTCATATTTTAAATCTTTGAGCAAATACGACAAAATAAAACTACCGTCAAATTTTAAGTTATGAAAATACATTTTTATGTTTTCATTTAAACTAAAAAAATAATTGAAGAAGTCTTGAATGCTGTGCAATATTTTGACATCTTTTTTATACAATTCGCAGAAACAAGCCGACCAAACTTCGGTGAATGTCTGCCCCTTAAAAACAGTTGTTTCAAAGTCGGCGGCATAGATTTTAAATTTTCTTTCTTTCATAGCTAATCACTTCACATCATGTCTTGTTGACTGGGAATTTCTCCGCCGTTGAAAATCATTGCTAATTTACTATAACTGGCATTATAATCTTCTTCATCTTCTTGCGAACTGGCATACATTACAGTATTTAACGCCTCGTTTATAACATTGGCATTTTGTTCTAAATATTTTTCAAAATCACTTAAAGCGTTGACATTTGCATATGATTGCTTTGTTCGTTCAAAAATTTCTTTCAGTTTTATTGCTGAGTTTTCGCCTTGCTTACTGCGATAATGTAAATAACCCCAATCATTTTCGGCAATAATTTCATCAAGCCTATTTTCAACACTTGTTATTGCAGAATATGTCGGCAAATATTCTTCAGTAGGAAACTGTATTTCTTGTTGTTTTTGTTCTTTTCGTGCTTTTCGTGTTTGTGCGGCTTTTTTTGCTCTTGCTTTACGCTCAAGAGCTTGACCAACTTTACCAGTTACAACTTTTCCTGTTTCATCGTTTAAATAAGTTGTTCCCTTTTGAGAATAGATGTTTAATTTTTTGATGCTTTCAATTCTCTTTTTTGTAATTCGTTTCGGCTTTTCAGACGGGAATAGTTCTGATTTATCAAATCGAAAACCCCTTTTTTCCGCTGCTTTAATTCTTCGCTTTAAATTTTTAAGTGCTTTTTCGTATTCAAGTTGATTTAATGTTTTTTTCTTTTTCACCATATCCACCAACCTTTGAGAATTAAAGCCCCGTCAACCTAATGTACGGGGCTTTTTGTAATTATTTCATCACTTATACTAACGAACAAGTGATGAAATGCTTTCCGCTGTAGTTCTTTGATTCACGCTTGTAAAATTCGATTTCAAACGGCTCTGCTGTGTCAATCATTTCATCAAAAATGTCAACAAATGATGAAATAGCGCTGTCTGAACCCGTGTAGTATTTTGTACCCGACTTGTCAACAATGACCATTGTTTTATAGTCCTGTTCATTTTCGGGAAGTTTTTCGTTGTGAATGCTCAAATAAGCGTAAAAATCGGGAGCAATAACAAGCGGTTTCTCAGGTTCAACCACCTTGTCAATTGCAATTGCCGAGGTTAAATCTTTCAACTTGATTTTTTCCCTCACGCTGAGTTCCTTGCTACTTTCAGTAATAGATGTTGTGTAATTTGTCATATTAATATCTCCTTTATTCCTCTTTTATCGTTGCTTTTTCGATAAATTCCTGTTCTGGCATTTCATAATGCCTTTTAATTTCTGTGTACCCTTTCAGCGCCAGATATTTAATGATTGTATTTCCTATCTTATGTTCTATGCGCTTTTTAAGAGTTTTTTCCTGTGTGAACTTTCCAGCAATTTCAACAAAAATTGTCTGCGTTGTAAAATCTTTCATGTTCGCAACAACAACTTCGCATCTTGTCACTGTAATTGTTCGACTAACAACTCTTGCTCTCGGCATTTTTAGCAACTCCTTTCATTTTAAATTTGCAATTGTAATATTTGATTTCTTGACTTTGTGAAAAGCAAGAATTATTAGCCTATGGACTGAGCCCAGCACTTAACACAATTATTGTCACAATCATCTTTGTTTATCAGTCCTAAATCATACAGACATACGCCTTTGGGTGTTCCGCCATCGTCAAGTAAAGTATTAGGATAATGTTTCAGAAATTCGGTCAGGTAAGTCCGCTGCGGATGTTCGTTACTCCATTTCTGTACAATTGATATAGCTTGTAACGGATATACGGTTTCAAAATCCGTACAAGGTATTTTCTCACTTGCCCCATTATGTCGATAGCTTAAAGGACAGTCACAACATTTAAGTGTACATAAATAACCGCCGTGCGGTAACTTGCGTAATTTTGTCATTCGGGCTTTTTCGTTCAAATAGTTTTCAGTTTTTGAACAATCAATCATTTTTATTCTCCTTTCGCTTTAAATTTGCAGAATTTATTCATCTCTCTTTCATTATCTATATTATACTACAGCTTGTGCAAAAATACAATAGCTATGTACCAAAAATATTTAACAACAATGTACCTATTTTATTGTGCAATATGTCAATAAATATTTGTTCGATTTTGGTACGACAATTTCAGTGCGTGTGGGAACATTGAGGAACAGCGATTTTATTTAAGCATCCTAAAGATATTTCGACACGAGGAATATCCGC
>ENA-OPMP01000759-OPMP01000759.1-human-gut-metagenome-genome-assembly--contig:-NODE-759-length-15748-cov-6.099853_pt1 | contig 15748 bp, 7 predicted proteins | sample MGYA00241527_ERZ501751 | MGnify/ENA primary metagenome ERZ501751 (study PRJEB25962, sample SAMEA2042647) | human gut metagenome | biome: human gut; feature: human-associated habitat; material: faeces... | reverse complement strand
ATATTGCGCAAAAAACCGTTTCTATTGCAGGCGAATCGGCAGAAGTCATGAAAGGTGTTAAGACAGCAGAGGCTTCGGCAGGAGAACTCCGCAAGAATGTAAGCAACTTTGTAATTGAAGAATAAGAAATATATTTACAAGAGGAATTCGTATCAGGTTCACTTGCCTGCAAGCATGCATCGATGATACCTTTTGCCCCTTTAATCATATTATTACACGAAAAAGATATAGGTTCGCCTGTATCTTTTTTTGTGTAATGTATATTAAGATGCTATTAAACAGTATTAGGATAGTAAAAATTTCCTATTTTAGGAAAGCTTATTGGAAAGAAAAGCAGGTTTGTCATTTTCAAATTTTTCATGGCAATCTAAAAAAATATCTGCCAAAGAAAGCTGTTTATATGGTATCATAAGTATCAGGATACAGATAGATGAAAGGCTAAATATGAAAAATGAAATTTTATTAATTAATGTACTTATTGAGACATATATGGTGGAAATATACCTGGACAGAAGGGAGTAAATAATGGTAAAGAAGATAATGCGTGATCCACTGTTTCTTGCACAGAAATCAGTGGATGCTACAGAAGATGATAAACAGGTGGTTACGGATTTACTTGACACATTGAAAGCAAATCTTGACCATTGTGTTGGAATGGCAGCTAACATGATTGGTGTGAAAAAGAATATCATAGTGGTTGCGGCCGGACCATTCCAGTTTGCCATGATTAATCCGGTGATTACCGGAAAATCAGGAGCTTTTCAGACGGAGGAAGGCTGTCTTTCGCTGGAGGGTGTGAGACCATGCACAAGATATAAAGAGATTGAAGTGGATTATCTAGACCAGAATTTCAAAAAGAAACATGGCAAATACACAGGCTGGACAGCACAGATAATTCAGCATGATGAATGCGATATAATAGGGACAAGTTAGAAGAAAACCTTGAAAACAAGGGGTTCACGCTGATTTAGTCCCTATTTTTTATACCATTTAATCGGTAGATAAGGCAGCGCTGTTATTTAAAATCCGAAATTTATGAGAATACATAGTTGCTTCAGAATATAAATTCTGAATGTAATTTGTGTACACAAGAGAGGTGAAAATTGAATAGTAATAATTTTAGGTAGGACTAAATTAGCTTTGCACTGAAAAGTGTATCCGGCTGTTTGTCCTGCCTTTTTTATTGGAAAGGAGCAGGAAATGGCAGAAAGGAAGCTGATTTGGTCCGAATGTAAGTCATCTCACAAAAAGAGAGGTGGCTGGATATGAAAGTATTTATAGTAGTAGCAGTAATTATTGTAACAATCTGTTTGGCATGCCTTATGAAAGCTAAAGCAGAGGGTGATCGCATATATGATGAACTTGCTTATAAACATTTCAGCAGCAAAGAAGAGAGAAAAGGCGAACAGACCGAAAGGTATGGGTAGATGTATGAAAAGAATATGCAGATTATGGAGGAAGAAGAAAATGAATAACAAGTTAGAAGTAATCGGTATTGATCATGGCTGGTCAATGATGAAAACAATCTCTCAGGTATTTGTCACAGGTGTTAAGAGCATAGTCGATAAGGCAAAAGAAAAGGGAAGATCTGCATTATACAGGTTGTCTGAGTTCTTAGGAATTAAGAAAAGACTTCTTGATATCAGAGAGAATGTAAGAGGTGCAATCAAGACAACGGATAAGGATATAGCAAAGACAGAACTTCTTGCAAAAGGATTTCGTGAAGCCGGTCAGACAGTAACCAATGCATTTCATACTTTTGCTGACAAGCCAGAGGTGGATTATTCACAGAAAGAGCAGAAACAGACAGAGCCGGAGAGGGCAGAAGCTGAGCGAGTAGAAGCAGAGGTTGTATATGCACCAATGGTCGCTGAGCCACAGGAGTATCAGTATAATGCAGATGCATTTGAGGCTAGAGGTGTGGATGAGGTGAAGCAGGAAGCGGCACATAAGGAAGCACCGAAGGTAAGAGACGATAAAGCCAGATAAATGCGAGGACGTGGGAGAGATTCTGCGTCCTTTTTTAGTGTATGAAAAGGATGGAGAATATTGAGGGTGAATATAATTTTCAATTTCAAGAGTTTTTACCGATTCCTTCGAGTTCCATGGATAAACTATCAATTAAAGAAAGAATTATTATCGAAGTTTGTGACTTTTTAGAAACGTGGTGTTGGTTTTTATTTGCATTTGGATTGGACAGAAGTTCGATTCAAGGAGATTTTTTATTAAAAAAATAATGAAGAATATATTGACAGAAACCTTGCGAGATGTTATCACGCAAGGTTTCTGTTTGCAACGCAAGCAGAAACCTTGCGTGATGTTAATATAAAAGTGCAAAGAATGAATTTGTAATAGTTACAATCATCTAATCATTAAAAGGAGGTATTTTTTATGGGAAAGAAGAACGACGGAGCAATTTTTTTGGAGTTGCCAGAAACAGAAGAATGGAAGAAGTTAGGATTACCTAAAGAGTTGGGTAACAACTTGAAAATGGTATATCAACGGAAAGAAAAGGATAAACCAGCAGAGTTTTTAGAAGTATGGAATCCAGATAAAGAATATCCTTCAAGTTGTATTATTACAAATGTTTCATCGACATTAGGAGGATTTAAGTTGATGCAAGCTGGAACTGAGATAGTGAATATGCAAGGTACAAGTAAAGATCCAAAACATGGTTATAATAGTTGGATAGATTTTATGAGAGCTGCGTATCAGAAAATAGGATTAGAAAATGGTCTTGTAGGTGGATGCTCAGTAGATAACTATATATATGAACGTGATGAAAATGGTGATGAAATTGCTATTCCATGTGCACATTCTGTATACCCAGCAGGTGCACATGTATATGAAATGGTTGGCGGACAAATTGACCCTAATAATTTTTATCTGGTTTCATTGTGTAGTCGTCACAATAAGGCAGGCACTATACGTACTTATATGAAATTAGAACAGGCGGTTTTGGCAATAAAGTTAAACAATTTTATGAAATAAAAAGGAGGACAAAATTATGGCAGACACAAAAGTTGTAACACCAACCAGCGCAGATGTTACCCCAACGGTAGTAGTAAAGCAACCAGACATTATGCAGGCTTTGATTAAAGTAGACTTTGAACTTCTTGGAACAAAGCTTGTGGCAGAGTACTACAAGTCAAATGATAAGGAATATTATCTGCTGATGCCTACAGATCAGGCAGATGCCAGAGGAATTACCATTAATGACATGATAAACGATATTTGTTATCTGATTGGCTTGGATGATACAGCAAAATTACAGGTTAAGGAATTAACTGATTGTATTGAATCGTTGGGGTTAAGCTTTAAAGATATCAAAGTTGTATTAAAAATGGCATATTTTTATTCGGTTGTGGACAGTACGAACAGTACAGGGGAAAATGCGGCACCGGTAAACAATACAGAATACGCATTCCAGCTTGAAATTGATACTTCAAAAGCACTCCCGGAAAGCCTCAAGATTTTCAATATTCAGAGAGTCGGTGTAGCAGTCTGGAACACAGAGAGAAGTAAGATTATCAGCCAGATGAATCTTTACAAACCGGAAGATTTGTTAAAAGAAATCTAAGAAGCGAGGTGGTTTTGATGTCAAAAGAATATATGAACAGTTCCTTGAATATGGAAGGTGAATTATGCGGTGTCAAAACCACTCTTTTGGCAGGTTGCATCGAAGATGAGCTGTTGTTTTCTGCGGAAGTGGAAATAACCAAAGACAGCCTGAAAGAACTTCTAAAACTGTTTGGCAGCGTTACGAAAGAAAAAGTAGGGGATTACGTGGAACTGCTGAACGATTTTGAGGTAAAAGCCCTGTTTGCACATAGCAATCAGCAGACCATGCTGGAGGTGCGTACAGAAGCACTAAAATTTTTGGCTTATGATGGAAAACAGGGAAAACTGGTTGCCTTTGCCCTTCTTCCGCAGGAAATTATCAATGGGGAAAACGATTCGCTGGCACAGGTAGTAAAGAAAGTGATGTATGTGTTTGGAATACACAGCTTCACCTTCCTTTACCGTAATACGAACATAAACTGTAGCGAATTGTACAAAGCATATTCGTACCTGCCGGAAGTTCCGCCCATAATAGAAGGAAGCCTTCTATTAAGCACAGCCTTTCGATTTGATGAAGTGGCAAAATATCCATTTACAGATGCCATGAGAACAATCTTCGGAATAAACCAGATGGATATATTCGTGGGGCTGGGTGGAAAACAGGTAAGCTGTGCACTGCTTGTGCCGGATATTGAAAATGCACTGTTAAGCTGTCAGAACATAGTAATCTATACACAGTTTGGCAGCAATAATGTGAAATTCCAGATGGCGGGAGCTATCGGACTAAGCTGCTTTCCGGGATTAAAATTTTATGTGAATGCAGAATTCACACTTACAAATGTATCAATATCGGCAAGTACCATGCCGACAAGCGTTTATCAGATACCTAATACAAAAATATCAATCTGCAACTGTGGGCTGGAGCTTGGCTTTGGCAAATCCGGTATCAATATCGGGGCAATGTCACAGATAAATATCCGCAATCTTATGTGGTATGGAGCATTGAGCATATCCTATAATGGTACGGTTCCAATGCTTGATATGATCAACATAGCCATGAGTGAAGTGTCGGTATCCTCTCTGGTATCAAACCTTGCAGGAATTGATTCGCAGTCAGTAAAAGAACTGGATATATTTACCGTCACAGCCTTTGACATCAATAGTTCAGGTGGCGGTAAAACGATTGATTTTAAGACACTTACAGATGCGGAAATCATACAGGCTGTAAATAATGCATTAGCGGGAATGAAGCAGGAGTATCTGCTGAGTCAGGACAATGTAAGTGTGACAAGACTTCCGGGCGATAGTGCCTGTGACGTTCTGAACACAAAGACCATGTTCCATTACTGGCTGAACAGTAAGGGAGAATTATCCTTTCCACCGCAGGCATATTATGCATCTAAGCATCTGACCATAGGCAGATACAATTTTGATATGGGAGTATTCTTTGCAGGACAGTTGGAGATTTTCGGACAGAAAATCAAAGTCATGTTTTCGTCAGTAAATGATAAAGGCATTCTTGGATATGCGGAAGTATCACCAATACATAACAGTGTGCTTATTATCAGCGGTTCCCGTTCTGAGAAAAACAGGATAAACCCGGTGCTTGGCAGTACATCAAACAGTACATTGGAACTGCTGACACAGGATTTTTACAGAAATGAAGTGACAGACAGACCGGTCACTTTATACATGGATGTATCCAAAAACGCCTGCAATTTTTATATAGATGGGCATATAGAACTGTGCAAAATATTTTCTTTTGATGCACTGGTATATTTTGCCAACAAAAACATAAGGATTGCTGTTGAAACAAGCTATTTCAACCTGTTTCGGGCTTCATTGTATCTGAATGCAGATTATCAGAAAATGAAAAATCTGTTCTTTGAATTTGAAGTCTCTCTCGACAGCACAGGATTACAGAATAACCTGAAACAACTGACGTACCTGCTGGATGAAGCAGTAACCAAATATGACAAAAAGATACATGATGCACAGAAAAAAATCAATGATGCAAAGAACAAAGTATCCTCCCTGCAAAATGAGATAAACTCATACAAAAGTAAAATCGAAGAGTGCAGGAGGGTAATTAGGAAAGCAAAATGGTATCAGTGGGCGAAGATGGCTAAGGAAACAGCCAAAATCGTAGGCTATGAGGTTGCCATCGGCGGCATATATCTTGCGATGAAAACGGCAGAGGCAGCTCTTGATGCAGCCAATAAGGTACTGTCGCTTGCAAACAAACTGGGTAGCGGTTTCCTTAACACAATTAACAAAGTGATTCAGGGTGTGCTTAATGTATTCTATATCAGCAAGGCACTTCTTGGCATAATCGTAAATGGAAGCCAGATATTTGTAAAAGTCAATATGGAGCTTACCGTTATTGGAAAACAGATATCCGTAAAAGAAGAAGTGGATATGAACAAACTGATTGAAAAGCCAATCATTCTGTTGGAGGAACTGACCATCAATCAGATCAAGGACCTGATAGATATGCTGTCATTGGGACAGACACCGGAATACGAGAGGATAGAGGCAACGCCATATCCATATATGGAATTTCCGGAAGATCCAGTGGAACTGTCAGAAATGGTTGCCTATGGTGCAAAACGAATCGAGCAGGCAAAGGGAATGGTAGAAGAACTTCAAGACCTGTACATTGACGAGCTTCAGGAGCTGGATTCCGAGATTGAGGATATGGATACAGAATTTAAGGCGGCAGCACAGATGGTAAGCTACTCTCTGGAAAAAGCATCGGATAACGTATACATAGATGGTATGGACGAACTGATTACGCAGATAGAGGAAGCAAAGGAGGACGGACAGATAAGTCCTGAAGAAATCAAGCTTGCCGAGTCATGTATAGATGATTATCTGAATATCATCCGCCCGTCCGCCACGACAATAGAAGAATCAAGTATGCGTGTGAAGGAATGCGTAGACAGCATAGATACTGAAAGAACGACAAAAAGAATGCGTAGTTCTTATAAGAACGCTGATGCAGAGAATGGAACTGAGCTTATGAACAACAGGGACTATGACAAGTTCTATGGAGAGCTCCAGTCTGTGGTAGAGAAGTATTTTCCGCATGGTTCCGGACATGGATATTTCAACATCACGGATGAAGAAGTATTCTATCAGGCATTAAATAACGCAAGAAAACAAGCAGGATGTGCTTATGTAGAACTGTCCGAGGAAGATGAAGAAGAAAATCAGGAATCAGGTCTGCTGTATGGAGCAAAACCGTTAAGGCGGATGGTAAGTGAAGGATATATTCAGAGGCTGCAATAAAAGTAAAAAATTATTGTACTCTTTTTCAGTCAGCCATTATGGGATGGTTAAAGTTTCATATACAAAAAAATCAGGAGCTTTCTAAGATTAGAAGGATGGAGCATCGTGCTCTTTCAAGGATAATCAAGGGAAGCTCTTTTGTTTATAAAAAGATATATTTGAATTTCAAATAAAAATTCTTGAAGAAACAGCCTTTTTTTAGTACAATAAAACTGAGTTAGTGTATAGAATGATAAATAGAAATTCATGATAGATTTTGTTCATATTATCTATCTGAATATGACTGGAAAATAAGAGAATATCTTTATGGGGACAGAATGTGTAACTGCACCATAGTTTGGACAGGAGGATTGATATTATGAAAAAATGGAAAGAAAGAGGAAAGAGAATCGCAGTATTGTTGCTTACGGCAGCCCTTGTTGGAAGCAGCGTGGACTTATCTGCTCTTACGGTAAATGCAGCAGAGGAAGAAAAAGTGCTGACCTGTGAAAAAGAGGAGCAGACTACATCGGAAGAAATAACCGAGACAGCAAAGCGTATCACCTCATGGACATGGAATGATGAAGAGGAAATGCTGGACTTGGAGGAAAACGTGCTGGCACTTCCCGGTGCATCCAAAGATTATATCGTATCCTTTGATGACATCGTATCATTCCTTCCTGCTTCCATCACAGCCACGATTACAACATCTGCGTCCGTTACCGAAACAGAGGATACAGAAGCAACAAACGAATCGGAAGAAACGGATGGAGCGGAAGAAACCGTGACTCTGGAAGGCTGGGTATGTGAAAACTACCCGGAGGAAGGTGCGTACAGCGGTAACTATACTTTTACTGCGAATCTGCCGGAGGGCTATGAACTCGCAGAGGACGCAGCAGCACTGAAAGTAAATGTAGAACTGGGTGGAGCACAGCTTTTGGAAGCAACCACCATCACACCAACAAAACCGGAAAATGGTAATGGTACAGCAGAAAACCCGTATCAGATTACCTCGGCGGCAGAACTTTACTGGTTCGCCGGACTTGTAAACGGAACTCTTACAGACGTTACTAAAAATAGTTCAGCCTGTGCGAAGCTGATGAATGATATCACGGTAAATAATAATCTGCTTGACAGGATTACATATAAAACAGATGATGACGGCAATCTGACCAATGAAGTAGCAAACGGCGGGAACTTCATTTCATGGACACCGATTGGAGCAGCTAATAACGGCTATCAGGGGACTTTTGATGGAAATGGAAAGACCATCAGCGGACTCTTTTTCAATGATAGCCAAAAAAGTCATGTTGGCTTGTTTGACAATATATATATGGCAACAATTCGGAATGTCGGTGTCGTTGATTCTTATTTTTTCGGAGAACATTATGTCGGAGGCGTGTGCGCATTTGGTGTAGATGGTACGATAACTGGCAGCTATAACACAGGAGTGGTAAGTGGAGAAGGATGTGTCGGAGGCGTGTGTGGAACTGGTAGCAGTGTTACGATAACTGACAGCTATAACACAGGTAGTGTAAGTGGAAATGATGATGTCGGAGGCGTGTTCGGATATGGTGAAAATTGTACGATAAACAATTGCTATTATCTGAAAGCGGAAGGCACGGATTTGGGTGGCATTAACGGCGCAGATGTCGAAGGGCAGGCTGAAGGAAAAACCGCTGCACAGTTTGCATCCGGCGAGGTTGCATACCTTTTGCAGGATGGACAGAAAGTGGGAGAAGATGGCACGATACCACAGGTCTGGGGACAGAACATTGATAATGATGGTGAGAAACAATCTTTTCCTGTTTTTAGTAATGCGAAAGTCTATAAACCTTCAGAAAGTTCTCCTTGTAAGGTTGGATACACAAATAATGCGGAAGGCTTAAAGGAACATGACTTTGGCGACGACAAGACTGGCGAAAGCTGTTCGTACTGTAATATAAAGAACATCAACTATTCTGGTATCAGTATTAGCGGTGTGGATACCCCTTACTACTATACAGGTAATGAGATTAAGCCGGATATTACCATAAAAAAAGGCGAGACATCATTAACTCTTGGTGAAGATTATAACATTACTTATGGAAACAATACAGATGTGGCAGGCAGCAATGCTGAAAACGCTCCTTATGTGAAGATTACCGGAAAGGGTAATTATACAGGAGAAATTACAAAGAACTTTACCATTGCTTACATTACTGCTCCGGATAATTATATAACAGGAACGAAAGGTGCGAATGACTGGTATACTTCAGATGTCACAATCGGCGTAGCAGACTGGCAGGTATCAACGGATGGAAGCAGTTGGAATGACAGCATTTCGGTTACCGAAGAGGGAACACATTCTTATACTCTTTATTTTAAAGACAGTAACGGATACATTACAGATAGCATAAACAAAGAGATTAAGATTGATAAAGCTGCTCCAACCGGAACCATTCAGGTAAAAGAAAGTACATGGGATAAATTTTTAGAGAAAATTTCCTTTGGCTTCTATACCAACACCAAAGAAAAAATTACGATTACATCAGAGGATACCGGCTCCGGTATAGCCTCTACAGAATATCTGGTATCTGACAAGGCATATACACAAATTTCAGATATGCAGAATCTGAGTGGCTGGAAAGATTATGATAATAGCAATAAGCCTAAAATCAAGACGAACAGGACCAACTATGTGTATGCGAGAATCACAGACAATGTCGGAAATGTAACCTATCTGTCCAGTGATGGCATTTTGCATGATGATGAGAAACCATATATTTTTGATATAACCCCGGTCATGAAGGATCGCTCCGGTAGTGTGACATTTGATATTTTTGAAGATGGAAGCGGTCTTGAGAAGGTTTATTTCTTATATAGTACGGATATAAATGAGGTAACAAGTGCTACGACAGAGAATTTGAAAGCATCTGATTATCACAATGCAACCGGAACCTTTACATTATCAGACCTGAAACCAAATACCGAGTATTACTGTGCAGTTCTTGCAGTGGATAAGGCAGGAAATGAAAGTTATCTTTTAAATAGCACATTTAAGACATTAAAGGAAGCCATCACGGGAACTGTATCCATTTCCGGAGAGGCAGTATATGGAAAAACATTGACAGCATCCTATGAGGGACTTGCGACAGATGCCGGCGAAGTTACAGTTTCATGGTATCGTGGAGAAGATACTACAGCGATTGCTACCGGAGATACATATACTTTAACAGCAGATGATGTAGGAAAAGTGATTACAGTTAAGGTTACCGCTGAAAACTGTTCCGGAGAACTGACGGATTCCACCGCCGAGGTAGCAAAGGCAGAACATCCAAATCCACCGACGAATGGAAATGTGGATGATGAAAACAATACCTTTACCTTTAACGGAACAAGCGGAGTTACTTACGAATACAGTACCGATGGTGGAGCAAGTTGGACGGATATTACGGTAGATTCCGGCACCGGTGTTGGTACTGTTACAGTTGGAAACGTGATAGTCAACACAGGAGATTTACAGGTACGGGCAAAGGAAACAGATGGATATAAGGCAAGTGATGTTATTTCCAATACATCTGCCTATACCGCAACCTTAGAAGGCAGCGTAAGCCTTTCCGGAACTGCAAAGTATGGGGAAACCTTAACTGCAACTGTAACCGGAGCACAGCAGGGAGCTGTATTAACCTATACTTTCTGCGCGGACGATACAGTGCTTCAGCAGGGAAGCAGCAATACTTATAAGATTGTATCCGCCGAAGCAATTGGAAAACAGATTACAGTTAAGGTATCTGCGGAAGGATACATAGGAACAGTTAATGATACTTCGGATACTGTTGCAAAAGCAGACGGAGTGCTGACACTGAAACAGACTGAATTTACCCCGACCTTTGGGGATGAGGCATTTAAGCTTGGATGTAGCAGAACCGGAGACGGAACGATTTCCTATAAAGTTTCCGATGAAAAGGTCATTAAAGTTTCCGATACCGGAGAAGTAACGATTGTGGGAGCAGGAAGTGCCACCGTAACAGTATCTCTTTCGGAAACAGAGTGTTATACCGGTGCGGCAGAGCAGACGATTAAAGTCAATGTGGCAAAGAAAGACTATGTATTAAATCCGTCAACAGGTACGGCAGCTTATACATATAAGCAGGGAGCAAGTAATGTGGCGGTGGATGTTGCAGGAATGCTTCCGGCAGATAAGGGTAATACAACATACTCTGTGTCAACGGCAGATGCCGGTACGATACTTGAAAATGTATCGGTAGATAAAAATGGTAATCTTACCTACAATGTGAAGTCATTTGATAACTATACAGATGGAATTACAGCAACTATTGCAGTCACTGCAACGATGGCGAATTATAAAGATGTAACTTATACATTAACTGTAAAGATTACTGATAAATTCGTAGTGACGGAAAAGGCAGGTGCAAAGGTTTCTTCTGACAGCACATCCCTTGTGTACGGACAGAAGATAAGTGCATTAAAGCTTAATACCACAGAAGCAAAATTTGTAGCCAATGGAACAGAGGTAGCAGGTACACTTAGCTGGGAAACACCGGATGAGGTACTGAATGCCGGAAGTCATCAGGTTATATGGAAGTTTGTGCCGGAGAATGAAGCACTTTATCAGGGATGTACCGGAACGATCACAGTAACCGTAAGTCAGGCGACACCGAATGTGACAACTGTTCCGACAGTGGCAGACAGAGTATATCATCCAACTGCAGCATTAACAGATAGTGATCTTGTTAGTGGAAGCGTAAGCTGGACTGTTGGTGGCGTGGAAAAGACTGTTGAAGGTAGCTGGAGCTGGAAGACAAACGGCACAGTTCCTACAACAAATGTGAACAGCTATGTAGCAGTATTTAATCCGACAGATACCACGAATTATGTGCCGGTAACGAAGAATATTACCGTCAGGGTTGTAGCAGCAACAGCTTATGTGGCTGAAAAACCTACTGTAAGTGCTATTACTTACGGACAGACCTTATCAGATGCAACAATAGCAGGTGGAAAAGTACAGTACAGTGAGAATGACACAACTCTTGTAGACGGAACATTTTCTTGGAAGGATGCAAGCCTTGCACCGAATTGTGCAGACAGCAATCTGACAACTTATGTATTGGTATTCACACCGACAGATCGTGCAAATTACAACACGGTTGAAACGGATGTAACCATCACAGTAAATAAGGTAAAAGACGCACCGCATATGCCGGGATCGGCTATGAGTGTTCCATACAGTAACAAAACTGTCGGTACAGTTACTTTAGCGAAAGACTGGACATGGCAGGAGAGTGATAAGGCTACTGCATTGGAAGTAGGTGTGCCTGTGACCGCAACTGCTGTTTACAATGGTGCGGACAAGGGCAATTATGAAAATGAATCAGTGGTAATCACAATTACCAGAAGTGATTGTGAACATAAGAATACTGAGGTTAGAGGTGAAAAGGAATCCACCTGTAAAGAGGAAGGATATTCAGGAGATACCTATTGTAAGGATTGTGGAGAATGTATCAGTACAGGTCATGCCATAGAGAAAAAAGAACACTCCGGCGGAACGGCAACATGTACCCATAAGGCGAAATGTTCAGTCTGCGGTGCAGAGTATGGCACTTTAAATCCGAATAACCACGAAGCCATAAAGCTGGTGGGTAAGAAGGATGCTGATTGTACTTCTTCCGGTTACACCGGAGATAAGTGTTGCAGTGGTTGTAATGCAGTCCTTGAAAAAGGAAAGACAATAGCCGCAACCGGACACGATTATCATTCAGAGATTACAAGGCAGCCTACCACTACAGCGGAGGGCGAGAGAACCTATACCTGTGTAAACTGCAATGACACTTACACAGAAACGATTCCAAAGCTTCCTGAAGAAGAACATGAGCATAACTATACTTGTACGATAACAAGGGAAGCAACCTGTACCCAGACAGGAATTAAGACATATACATGTAAGTGTGGTGACAGCTATACAGAAACAATTCCTAAGCTTAACCATAAGTATACAAGCAGTGTAACGGTAGAAGCTACTAAGGAAAAAGAAGGCGAGATGACATATACCTGTTCATTGTGTGGACGCAGCTATACGAAACCAATCGCTAAGTTAAAGGATGATAATAGACCAGGAGATAATAAGCCGGGAGATAACAAACCAGGAAATAATAAGCCGGGAGATAACAAACCGGGAGAAGGCGGCGATAAGAAGCCAGCGGAAATACCGGATACCGGAAAGCCGTTCATCAAAGACGAAACAGGTAAAGAAGGCTGGGATGTTATCAAGAACGAAACATCAGATGCAAAAGATGGCGATGCGGTAAAGGTTGATATGAACGGTGCTACCGTAGTACCGGGAGATGTTCTTGACACTATCGCAGGCAAAGATGTAACCATTGTGTTTGACATGGGTAATGGCATTACATGGAGTGTAAACGGAAATAGCATTACTACTGACAAGGTAAGCGACATCGACTTCAGCGTAAAGGTTGGAGAAGAAGCCGGTAATAACATTCCTGTGGATGTTATCAATAATGTGACTGGAGAGAGATATTCTATCCAGATCAGCCTTGCCTATGACGGCGAGTTCGGATTTACAGCAGTCCTTTCCATCAACATGGAAGCAAAGAACGTAGGACTTTATGCAAACCTGTTCTACTACAATGAAACTACAGGAGAGCTTGAGTTTATCTGTGCAGATGAGATTGCAGAGGATGGAACTGCTGACCTGACTTTCACTCATGCTTCTGATTACACCATCGTGATTGATGAAGCACCGATGGATGGAAACGGGGCAGACGACAGTACAGGAACTGGCAGCAACAATGTGACTACCGAGTCAAAAGAGGATTCATGGAATCCACTCTGGATTATCATCATCGGAGCCATCGTGATTGTGGCAGGACTTGGAATATTCTTTATCATAAAGAAAAAAGAAGATAAAGAAGATAAAGATAATCAGTAACAGTTAATTAAGATGCAGCATATGTGAGAGAAATTTCATGTATGCTGTATTTTTTGTTATAAACCATTCGAGAACTCACATATTAAACAATGTATTTGATTAAGACAGTAAAAGGAGATATAACAAAAGTAACAGATGTGCAGGCAATTGTGAATGCAGCAAACAACTCTCTTCTTGGCGGGGGCGGTGTAGATGGTGCGATTCATAGAGCAGCAGGACCGGAGCTTTTGGTAGAGTGCAGGACACTTCACGGATGTGAGACTGGCGAAGCAAAGATTACAAAAGCATATAATCTGCCTTGTGATTATGTAATACATACAGTTGGACCGATATGGTATGGAGGTAGGGATAAGGAAGAGGAACTTTTGGCAAGCTGTTATTTTAATTCGATGAAACTTGCATTAGAGAATGGAATCAGAAAAATTGCATTTCCATCTATATCAACTGGTGTGTATGCATTTCCTGTAGAACTGGCAGCAAAGGTTGCAGTAAAGATAGTTAATAGATTCCTGCAAGATAATCCGGACAGCTTTGATTTAGTCGAGTGGGTGTTGTTTGATGCTCATACTGAGGCGGTATATGAGGCTGAGGTGGATAAGATATATGAATAATAGAAACGAAATGTCTAGTATATCTGTTGATGATTTTATTTTTGTCGATATAATATATCGTGAGAAATGAAGAAAAGGAGATTAACCAAATGGATAACAATGAAGTAGTATTATGTGACTTTGATGATAAAGTAGCATATATCATTGGTTATGTTACATACAAATGAGGTTGCAGATATTAGTGAAAGAATGATTGAGTAGAATAAATTATTAGTATTTTATTAGGAAGGTGGAATATATATGAAACAAGATACTTTAGAGGGCAAAGCAAAAACAAAAAATGGGGTAAAACGGCTGTGTTTTTCCATAATCTGCATTCTTCTGGAAGTGATTTTTATTATTACTATCGTAACACGCTTGAATGAATATGCAGAAATCATAAATTTATTTACAAGGATTTTGAGTGGGATCTTGGTTTTGGGATTGTACGCATCAAATAAGACATCCTCTATGAAAATGCCTTGGGTCATCTTAATTCTAATTTTCCCAATTATGGGTGTAGGCCTGTATTTGTTGATTGGTTTGAATGGTGGCACACATAAAATGCGTGAGCGATATGCAGAAATTGATAGCAAATTGTTACCAATGCTTCCGGACAGTCAGGAGTGTTTGAGCAGAATAAAAGAAACAATTCCGAAAGCAGGAAATATAGCAAGTTACATACAAAGAAATTCGCAGTATCCAATCTATCAGAATACGGATATTGTGTATTTTGATGAAGCAGTGAAAGGATTAGAGGCACAGCTTAAGGATTTGGAGAAAGCACAGAAGTTTATCTTTATGGAATATCATGCGATAGAAGACGCTGAAGCATGGCATAAGATTCAAGATGTTCTGGAAGAGCGAGTAAAAGCAGGTGTGGAAGTTAGAGTATTCTACGATGATATGGGTTCTATAGGCTTTATTAACACAGATTTTGTGAAAAAGATGGAGGCAATAGGAATTCATTGCCGTGTATTCAATCCGTTTATGCCAGGTTTAAATCTGTTTTTGAACAATCGTGATCATAGAAAAATAACAGTTATTGATGGAAAAGTCGGATTTACAGGTGGATATAATCTAGCAAACGAATATTTTAATTACACACACCCGTATGGACAGTGGAAAGATACAGGTATTCGTTTAGAAGGAGATGCTGTTCAGTCGCTTACGGTGACATTTTTGGAAATGTGGAATGCAGTAAGTGATAAGGATGCTAATGATTCTGATTTTAGTAAATACCTTTTCCACTATGATTATGCGGCACAGCAAACTGGGTTTGTTCAACCTTATGCAGACAGCCCTATGGATAATGAGCAAGTAGGAGAAGAAGTTTATATCAGTATGATAAATAAAGCTGAAAAATATTGTTGGTTTA
>ENA-OPMP01000753-OPMP01000753.1-human-gut-metagenome-genome-assembly--contig:-NODE-753-length-15827-cov-1.670555_pt1 | contig 15827 bp, 15 predicted proteins | sample MGYA00241527_ERZ501751 | MGnify/ENA primary metagenome ERZ501751 (study PRJEB25962, sample SAMEA2042647) | human gut metagenome | biome: human gut; feature: human-associated habitat; material: faeces... | reverse complement strand
CGAACGTCCAGTTCGGCTCTGCGATCCCAGCTACCTTGTGACGCCTGCGACACAGCGAACGCAAGATCGGTTTTTCGCCACAACAAAAAGCCGCTGTAGTTTTTACATCTTTCAAAGTCAGTTTTAAACTCCGACCCGGAAAGCATGTAGAAACTACAGCGGTTTTCTATTTTTTATCTCATCCTTATTGCATACAGCATCGGTTCACAGCTTTCTGCTGCCAACATTGGGCATTCCGAACACCCGCACCTGCCAGCGTCCAGCCTCAGAATTTCTCGTACTGATCCACATCCACTACAAAGACGGTACATCCGCCGACCTGCATATCGATCGGGATCATCGAGTTTGCGCCAGGGCCAAGACTTCCGGTCGACATGGAGGGCATCGTATATTTGACGGACTGACGCGCACCTGCGCATTCCTTTAAAATCTTGAGCGCGCCGGGAACCTGTTCATCCTCCGTACCGATGACCAGCGTGACGTTCTTGTTTTTCAAAAAGCCACCGGTGGTAGAGAGCTTGGTTACCCAGTATTTTTCCTTGTTCAGCTCTTCTACGGTTTCATCCACATCTTCCGAATGCAGCATGGCAAATATCATTTTCATAACAGATTCCTCCTGTCCGCGATGGGTTGCAGTTTTTTTCTATTATATACAGACCACCGGAAAAAAGCAATCTCAAAGCGTCTTCTTCATGTAATAATGTGTATGTCCCTTTGGTGCATTGGTAAGCGTACCGAATATTTCATAGCCCTGCTTTTCATAAAAGCCCGGTGCCTGAAAATCAAACGTATCCAGCTGTGCCATATAACAGCCTGCTGCTTTCGCTTCTTCTTCTACTTCTTTTAACAGTCTGGCAGCAATGCCCTGTCCCCGGTAATTCTCCGCCACCCATACAGACTCAATCGAAAGGATGTTCCAGAGGATACTGCATGCCAGCACACCGCCGACCAGTTCATTTTTTTCATTATAGGCGCAGCGGCAGAATTTAACAAAAGGCTCCCCTTGTCTGCAGGGAACCTTCCGTAAATTATATGCAACCAGCTGATCGTCTAATTCTTCTTCGTCTGCAACGGACGGAGCATCAAACCGGAAGCGATTATTCATGACATGCCTTGCATTTGCAGCCAGGGCCTTTTTCGAGCATTTCCTTTGCGGTATGCCATCCGAGACAGGCACATTTTACACGCGCAGGCATATGCGCCACATCCGCCAGGATCGAGGATTCCTCCAGCTCGTCCATTTCCTCCTCCGAAGCCTTGCCCTGAATCATGCGCAGAAAAATATCTGCCAGGCGCAGTGCTTCATCCTTGGATTTGCCGATAATCAGATCGAGCATCATATCTGCAGATGCCTGCGACACCGCACAGCCGTCTCCCTGAAATGCGCCGTCTACGATCTTGTCATCTTCTACCTTTAACAGCAGGACGATGTCATCCCCACAGCTGGGATTTACACCCTCCAGCGCCATGTTTGCACCCTCCAGGGTGTGCTTATGATAAGGGTGTACATTATGCTCTGTCAGACTCTCATTGTAAAAGGTCTTACTCTCCATACCCCATTCTCCTTCTCAGTGTTTTGAGGCTCTGCGTAAAGCGCAGAACTTCTTCTTCCGTATTATAAAAAGCGAGGCTCGCACGTGTCGTGGACGGTGTTTTTAAATACGCCAGCAGCGGCTGTGCACAGTGATGTCCCGCGCGGACAGCGATTTTATCGGAATCCAGAATCGCAGCCACATCATGGGGATGCACATCCTGAACCGTAAACGACAAAATACCATGATGGTCTTCGGGGCGGTCGGAGCCGATGATATGCACATACGGATTCTTCTTCATCTCTTCCATTGCCAGCGCTGTCAGCTCATCCTCACGCTTTGTGATCTCCTCAAAACCGATTCCTTCGATATAACGGATCGCTTCGCCCAGCGCATACGCGCCTGCAGCGTTGACGGTTCCCGCCTCGAATTTATGCGGCACCTCAGCATAGGTTGCACTGGTGCGGGTCACATATTCGATCATTTCGCCGCCGGTCAGGAAAGGAGGCATTTTTTCCAGCCACTCCATCTTGCCGTACAGCGCACCAATTCCCATCGGAGCCAGCATCTTATGTCCGGAAAAGGACAAAAAATCCACATCCAACTCCGACACATTGACCGGCATATGCGGCACACTCTGCGCGCCGTCCGCTACCAGTACGATGCCCTTTTCATGACAAAGTCCGGCTATGCCTTTGATATCGTTGACACAGCCTAACACGTTGGACATCTGGGTAATTGCCATAATTCTCGTCTTTTCCGTCAGGACAGCTGCCACGTCTTCCAGCGTGATTTTGCCGTCTTTGGAGCATTCCACGAACTTTAACTGCGCTCCGGCACGTTTTGCCGCATGCTGCCAGGGCAGCAGATTGCTGTGATGCTCCATAATGCTGACTACCACTTCATCTCCGGGTTTCAGCAGCAGGCTCCCCAGACTGTAAGCGACCAGATTCAGGCTTTCCGTTGCATTTCTGGTAAAAATGATCTCTTCCGGACGGGCTGCACCAATAAAGTGCTGTACCGTTTTACGGGCATCTTCATAACATTTCGTCGCATTCTCACTCAGTTCATATAAGCCGCGCAGCGGATTCGCATTATGGCATTCATAAAACTCCCGCTCTGCCCGCAGCACGCACGCAGGCTTCTGGGAAGTCGCCGCACTGTCCAGATAGGTCAGATCCGGATTTGCCAGAAGCAGCGGAAAATCTTCACGAATTTTCTTCACATTCATCAGCTGCATCTCCTCCCAGATAAGCTTTTACTAGTTTCTGCGCAGTTTCATCCGGAATCTTCTGGCATACCGCTTCGATTCTCGCATCCGCCATCAGTGCATATGCCTGTTCCTCCGAAATCCCGCGCGCCTGCATATAAAACAGCGTCTCTTCATCCAGCTGTCCGATCGATGCGCCATGGCTGCCCTTGACATCCTCTTCCGCACAGAGAATCAGCGGAATGGTCTGATTTACCACATCGTCGCCCATCAGCAGCACATCTTCTTTTTCTGCTCCGACAGATTCTGCTGAGCCGTGCTGAAAGTCGATCGTTCCGCGGAACAATTTCGAAGACGCATCCTTCAATACGCCGGACGCATTGATCTCGCTGTTTGTACGTTTTCCCTCATGCAGCGCTACATAGTTCATGTCCAGACGCTGATCGTCCTGTAACAGATAACCGATATCGGACTGCAGGGAGCTTTCATTTCCGAGAAGCTCTGTCTGGCATCCCTGATAAATCTTTCCGCCGCCCAGGAAAATGTGCACCATTTCAATGCGTCCCTGATCCTCGCAGATGCTTCCGACATCATTTAAAACACGGAACCCTTTGCCGAGGCAATCGATCTGAACGAGACGCAGCAGTGCGCCTTTTCCGACCTTTGCGCGGGTCCTCACGCTGCAAAGTCCCTCTGCATCTGCATCGGATGCATAATCCATCACAACGGTCATCTCGCTGTTTTCTTCTGCAATCAGATCGATCAGATCCAGACTTGCAGTCTGATCCTTACAGACAAAGCCAAGGCGCAGCGCAGCTGCCTCTTTTATGCCTGCAGGCATCCGGTAAACTTTTGCTGCAAAGCCTGACTGCTCTGCCAGCTTGTCCATGTCCGGTCCCATACCGGTTTTGATCGGTTCCAGTGTGCTTGCTTCTACCGCAAACGTTTCCGGAATTTCTTCTTTTTCCAAAGCCTGTCTGTCTGCTTTTACCTGCTTTACTTCCGTTTCATTCATCCGAAGCCAGTTCCAGGTCTTTGCAGGCAGGAAATTTATTTTCATATCCATGTTGATTCCTACTTCCTCTCATTTCGCTGCAGATTCGTTTTCCTGCAGCCTTACCCGATGCTGCCTTTCATTTCCAGACGGATCAGATTGTTCATCTCGACCGCATATTCCAGCGGAAGCTCTTTCGAAACATTATCCGCAAAGCCGCTGACGATCATCGCTCTGGCATCTTCCTCGGAAAGTCCTCTGGACATCAGATAAAAGACTGCTTCGTCGCTGATCTTGCCGATCTGCGCCTCATGTCCGATATCCGCATCCTTTGTCCGGATATCCATTGCCGGAATCGTATCCGATCTGGAACGGTCATCCAGCATCAGGGACTCGCAGGAAACGGAGCTCTTGCTGTGCTTTGCCTGCTTTGTAACTACAACGCTGCTGCGGAACGTGCTCACGCCGCCGTCCTTGGAAATCGATCTCGTATTCATATAGGAAGAGGTGTTCGGAGCGCTGTGTACGACCTTCGCACCGGTGTCCAGGTTCTGACCTTTGCCTGCAAAGGTAATGCCGGTAAATTCACTTCTCGCGCCTTCGCCAGCCAATAGGCTAGTCGGGTACAGATAGGAAACATGGGAACCAAAGGAACCGGATACCCATTCAATCGTGCCGCCCTCTTCTACCTTTGCCCGCTTGGTATTTAAGTTATACATGTTCTTCGACCAGTTCTCGATTGTCGAATAACGCAGCTTCGCATTTTTGCCGACATACAGCTCTACACAGCCCGCATGAAGGTTTGCAACATTGTATTTCGGTGCGGAACAGCCTTCGATAAAGTGCAGATACGCGCCCTCTTCAACAATGATCAGTGTATGCTCAAACTGTCCTGCACCGGGCGCATTCAGTCTGAAATAGGACTGCAGTGGAATCTCCACATGCACACCTGCCGGAACATATACGAACGAACCACCGGACCAGACCGCGCCGTGCAGTGCCGCAAACTTATGGTCTCTGGGCGGAACCAGCTTCATGAAATGGCTGTGCACCAGATCGGCATATTCTCCGGTCAGCGCGCTTTCCATATCCGTGTATACAACGCCCTGTGCAGCAACCTCTTCGCGCACGTTGTGATAAACCAGCTCAGAATCGTACTGTGCGCCGACGCCCGCCAGGGAGGTACGCTCTGCATCCGGGATACCCAGTGCTTCAAACGTATTTTTGATATCGGTCGGAACCTCGGACCATTTCGCACTCATCTGCGTGTTGGGGCGTACATAGGTAACAATCTCGTCCATATTTAACTCTTCGATGGACGGGCCCCAATCCGGCATCGTCATTTCATTATATACTTTCAGGGCTTCCTGACGAAATTCGCGCATCCAGTCCGGATCGTGTTTTTCTTTCGAAATCTGATCCACGATTTCCGGTGTCAGTCCCTCTTTGACCCGATATACATCTTTCTCTTCGTTTCGGATGTCATAGATGCTTCTGTTGACATCCTCCACATAAGTCTTTTCTTTCATGGGATTCTCCTTCTTGGACGCTTCTTATTCCTGATGTCCGATATATTTTTCAAAACCGTTTTCGTTAATATCCTCCACAAGGCTGCTATCGCCGGACAGAATCATCTTTCCGTCTGCCAGCACATGCGTCACATCCACATGCAAGGATTCCAGAATTCTCGTGCTGTGTGTAATTACCAGCAAGGAGCCCTGCTGATTCTTCTGGAACTCTTCGATTCCCTTGGATACGGTGCGGACTGCATCGACATCCAGACCGGAATCGGTTTCATCCAGAATCGCCAGATCCGGTTTTAACATCAGAAGCTGCAAAATCTCCGCCTTTTTCTTTTCACCACCGGAGAAGCCAACATTTAAATCACGGTCTGCATAGGAATGATCCATCTGCAGTACGTCCATTGCTTTCTTTAATTCTTTGCGGAACTCCCACGGACGGATTCTCTGTCCGGTGCGCTGTTCCAACGCATTTCTCAAAAAGTTCCCGAGGGTAATACCGGGAACCTCCAGCGGGTTCTGGAACGATAAAAACAGACCAGCCTTCGCACGCTTGTCTGTGGATTCCTCTGTAATATCCTGTCCCTTGAACCAGATCTGACCGTTTGTCAGCTGATATCTGGGGCTTCCCATCAGCGCATAACCCAGTGTGGATTTACCGGCACCGTTTGGGCCCATCAGGACATGTGTTTCTCCTCTGTTTATCTCAAGGTCAATGCCGTGAAGGATCTCTGTGTCCTCTACGTTGACTACTAAATTCTTTACCTGCAGCAGCTGTTCTGACATAACTTCCTCCGTTCTTCACAGGTCTTTGTCTCTGTTTTTCGTCCCTGCGACTGTCTTCCTGGTTAACTCCTACTAACTTTGTAGGGTTTGCTGTAGATTATCATAATGGAATCTTTCCCAAAATGCAAGCATTAAATCCTACAAAATTACAGGGATATCGGGCAACGGTTTGGCATTCCAGACAAAAAGGTCGGGAAATGCGCTCCACAGACAGTCTGTGAGACATTTCCCGACCTTGCTTTTAAATACTTTTTATAGATAGGAATTCTTTACCGCGTTCGTAAAATCCTACTCTGCGCGCACCCCTTCTTTGTTCAGATCTGCGATAAACATGGCATCCCCAAAAGAGAAAAATCTGTATTTCTCCTTTACCGCCTCTTCATACGCCTTCAACACATGGTCTCTTCCTGCAAATGCGGATACGAGCATCACCAGTGTCGATTCCGGCAGATGGAAGTTTGTAATCAGCCCGTCCATCACCTTGAACTTGTAGCCCGGATAGATAAAGATATCCGTGTTGCCGCTGCAGGCTTTCATATGTCCGTCCGCTTCCGCAGCGCTCTCTACAGTACGGCAGCTCGTCGTACCGACACAAATCACACGGTTTCCGGCTGCTTTGGCACGGTTGATTTTATCCGCCGCTTCCTGGGTCACCTGATAAAATTCTGTGTGCATATGGTGTTCCAGCACGTTGTCGACCTTGACCGGACGGAATGTGCCAAGTCCCACATGCAGCGTGACATAGGCAATATCCACACCCATCGCTTCTACCTGGGCAAGCAGCTCTTTTGTAAAATGCAGTCCTGCTGTCGGCGCAGCTGCAGAGCCTTCAAATTTTGCATATACCGTCTGATAACGGTTTTTGTCCTGAAGCTTATGGGTAATATAGGGAGGCAGCGGCATTTCACCGAGGGAATCCAGCACCTCTTCCCAGATCCCATCATAAAAAAACTTCACCAGACGATTTCCATCTTCCTCCACATCCAGAATCTCTGCACGCAGACGTCCGTCGCCAAAGACGACCTTTGCACCGGGACGCAGCTTTTTGCCGGGCTTTACGAGGGTTTCCCAGACATCGTTTTCCATCCGCTTTAACAGCAGGATCTCTACAGCGGCTCCCGTATCCTCTTTTGCACCAAGCAGACGCGCCGGAATAACCTTCGTGTTGTTTAAAACCAGACAATCGCCCGGTTTTAAGAACGAACAGATCTCTTTAAAAATATGATGTGAGGTTGCCCCCGTCTGTCTGTCCATAACAAGCAGGCGGGATGCGCTCCGATCCTCCAGCGGATCCTGTGCGATCAGCTCCTTCGGGAGGTCAAAATAATAATCAGAAGTTTTTAAGCCTTCCATTTCCATTACAGGCACGCTTTCTCCAAAAATGCAACATAGCCGCATTTTGTCTCATAAATATCTGCCTTGCTGGTAGCTTCCCACGGTGCATGCATGGAAAGAACTGCAACACCGCAGTCGATTACGTTCATGCCGTACAAAGCAAGAATGTAAGCAATTGTTCCGCCGCCGCCGACATCGATCTTGCCAAGCTCAGCGGTCTGGAATGCAACACCGGACTCCTCCATGATCGCACGGATATGTGCAACATATTCTGCGTTTGCATCATTGGAGCCGGATTTTCCGCGGGCACCTGTAAATTTATTGAACACCATGCCGCGTCCGAAGAACGCTGCGTTTTTCTTTTCAAAAGCAGACGCATAAGAGGGATCAAATGCTGCGCTTACATCAGAAGAAAGCATATCAGAGGCTGCCAGACATCTTCTGACATTTAATTCACTGTATTCGCCGACAAGATTTAACACTTCTGCAACGGTATTTTCGAAGAAACGGGACTGCATGCCGGTTGCGCCGACGCTGCCGATCTCTTCTTTATCTACCAGGATACAGCATGCGGTGCGCTCCGTCTGACCAATTTCCAGCATCGCTGCCAGAGAAGTAAATGCGCATACTCTGTCGTCCTGACCATAACCAAGCACCATGCTTCTGTCCAGGCCTGCTTCTCTTGCCTTGCCGGCCGGTACAACTTCCAGCTCTGCGGACAGGAAATCCTCTTCCTCAATGCCATACTGCTCCGCCAGAAGCTTCATCACGCCAGCCTTTACCGCCTCTTTTTCTTCGCCTGCCAGCGGTCTGCTGCCGAAGATTAAGTCAAGCGCTTCGCCCTCGATGACCTTGGAAGCCTTCTTTTCCATCTGCTCTGCAGACAGGTGGATCAGCAGATCAGAAATGAAGAATACCGGATCGTCTTCGTTTTCACCGATATTGATCTCTACGATGGAGCCGTCCTTCTTTGCAACGACGCCGTGCAGCGCCAGAGGCAGGGTTACCCATTGATATTTCTTGATACCGCCGTAATAATGAGTATCCAGGAGGGCAAAATCGGAATCCTCATACAGAGGGTTCTGCTTGATGTCCAGTCTGGGGGAATCGATATGTGCACCTAGAATGTTTAAGCCTTCGGTCATCGGCTTTGTTCCGATCTGGAACATCACAACCGTCTTGTTCATCCATACCGCATATACCTTGTCGCCTGCAGAAAGCTTCTTGCCCTCTTTCATCAATTCGGGCAGCTCGCGGTATCCTGCCGCTTCAATCTGATTTACAATCGTATCGACACATTCCCGCTCTGTTTTACCGTTGTCAAGAAAATCCATATAGTCTTTTGCCAGCGCATCTACCTTTGCGCTTTTGGCTTCGTCATAGCCTTTCCAAGCATTTTTGCGTTCCATTATTTCTTTATCTCCTTACGTTTGTTCTTGTTACCGAGCACCGAGGCTACCAGCCTCTTGGCACGCGGCACTTCCTCATCGTGAATCCGGAAGGTGCAAAGAGCCTTTTCCCCGACTCCAAACAGTTTTGAAAAAAATCCCTGCTTTTCGAAACGGCAGGAATAGGAAATCCGGTTTGCCAGAAGAATTCTCTCGATCTGCTCCTTTGTCCCCATATCGTATACCTTGCAGAAATCCACTTCATTATTCACCGTTCCGAGCGCGGTCGTTTTTTTCTCCATATATTCCTCCCTGTCCGATGTTCCATACGCAGAGCCCTTTTTGCTGCAAAACGGCATCAGAGCTCTGCTTACGTCTTTTTATTACTGTCTTAATTCAATGCCAAGCTGTTCCAGACCATTTAAGATCTTCTTCATTGCCGCTGTGATTTCTGCATCCTCCAGCGTCTTATCCTTTGCACGGAAGGTCAGGGTATAAGCGATGGACTTATAGCCTTCCTTGATCTGTGTGCCCTCGTAAATATCAAATAACGAGTAGCTTTCCAGAATCTTGCCGCCGCGCTGTGCCAGAATCTTTTCAATCTGACCTACCAGAACGGTTCTCGGTACAACCATACTGATATCTCTGGTCACTGCAGGATATTTTGCGATGCCCTCGTACTTGCGGTCGAAGGATGCAAAGCCATCCACTGCAGGCATATCCAAAACTGCCACATAGGTTCTCTGACCGATGCCGTAGTTTGCCATTACCTTCGGATGTACTTCACCGAGATAACCGATTACGGTTCCATCATAAACAACGTTTGCCTGACGGCCGGGATGCAGCCACGGCTTCTGTGCGTTCGGATCGTACTCCGCTTTCTTCTTCATACCGATGTGCTCCAGAAACTCTTCGATAACACCCTTCATCGTGAAGAAGTCGCCTTCTCCGTAAAAACCGAGTGTAAACTGCATGCGCTCGTCCGGAAGCTCTGTCAGAGGCAGCGCCTTGGGCAGATAAATGTTGCCCATCTCATATAAACGGACGTCCTTGTTTCTGCGGTTATAGTTGGTTGCAAGGCTTGTCAGCATACCGTTTAACGAAGTGGTACGCATGATGGAATAATCCTCGCCCAGAGGGTTTAAGATCGTTACAGTCTTGCGCAGCTTACTGTCTGCCGGGATCAGCAGCTTATCGAACACTTTCGGGCTTTCGAACGAATAAGACATACCCTGGGAGAAGCCGCAGTATTCTGCGATATCCCTTGCCTTCTGTTCAATTCTTTCTTCGAAGGAAAGCTTACCGGTTGTCGCTTCGCCGGAGGGCAGGGTGGTCGGGATCTTGTCATAGCCGTAGAAACGTGCTACTTCTTCTGCGATATCGGCAAAGCCTTCCAGATCCTGACGGAACGAGGGAACAACAATTTCGTTGGCAGCTTCGTCATATGCAAGCTCGATGCGTCCGAAGTACTCCAGCATCTGCTCTTTTGTGATATCTGTTCCGAGGAAACGGTTGATCTTTTCGGGCTCAAACGGGATTCTGCGCAGGGGTTTGATCGGCTCGCATACATCTACCATGCCGCCTACTACCTCGCCGCAGCCCAACTCTTCGATCAGCTGGCACGCCCTGTCGATTGCTGCTTCTGCATTGACCGGATCCAGACCTTTTTCGAAAATACCGGAAGCCTCGGTACGCATACCGATTCTCTTTGCGGATTTCCGGATGTTGGGACCGTTGAATGTTGCAGCCTCGAATAAAACGGTGTGCACATCGTCTGTGATCTTGCTGTTTTCGCCGCCCATGATACCAGCGATGCCGACTTCTTTTTCCGCGTCGCAGATCATCAGGACCTGATTGTCCAGCTTGCGGATCTGACCATCCAGCGTCTCGAACTCATCTCCGTCCTTTGCACGGCGGACGATGATCTTATGTCCTGCGATCGTGTCCAGATCATATGCATGCATCGGCTGTCCGTACTCTGCCATAACGTAGTTCGTGATATCTACCAGGTTATTGATTGGCCGGATACCTGCTGCAGCCAGACGTCTCTGCATCCATTTTGGAGACGGACCGATTTTAATATTTTTTACCACTCTTGCACAGTATCTCGGACACAGATCGGCATCTTCTACTGTTACTTTTATATAATCGTTGACATCTTCTCCATTTCCTGTCTCTTTCACGATTGGAGGAACAAACTCTTTGTTGAATGTAGCGGCTGCTTCTCTTGCGATTCCAAGTACGCTGTAGCAGTCTACACGGTTGGATGTCACTTCATACTCAAATACCACATCGTTTCTGTCAAGCGCTTCAATCGCACTTGCTCCGATTTCGGCATCCTCCGGGAAGATATAAATTCCATCTTCCGGAGCCTCCGGATACATATCTGTCGTAGAACCCAGCTCCTCGATAGAACACATCATCCCAAAACTTGCCACTCCGCGGAGCTTGCCTTTTTTGATCTTGATTCCGCCCGGAACTTTCTGTCCCGGCTCATGTCCCCCTGCCACGCGTCCACCGTCCAGTACGACCGGCACTTTTGCACCTTCAAATACATTTTTCGCACCTGTTACGATCTGTACTGTCTCTGTTCCTACATTCACCTGACATACGACCAGTTTGTCTGCATCCGGGTGCTTTTCAATCTTATCGATCTGACCAATGACAATCTTTTCCAGATCTGCATCCAGCTGTTCATAGCCCTCTACTTTTGTTCCTGACAATGTCATTGCATCTGTATATTCCTGCGCTGTCACGTCCAGATCCGGGACATACGCTTTCAACCATGATAAAGAAGTATTCATAATCCTATTCCTTTCTCTCCACCTAAATCCTAGAACTGTTTCAAAAATCTGATGTCATTTTCATACAAAAGTCTCATGTCATCAATTTCATATTTCAGCAGTGCGATTCGCTCCAGACCGACACCGAACGCAAATCCTGAATATTCCTCCGGATCGATTCCGCACATCTCCAGCACATGTGGATGTACCATCCCGCATCCGAGGATCTCAATCCAGCCGGAACCTTTACAGAATCGACATCCTTTGCCTCCGCATTTGAAGCAAGTCACATCCACCTCTGCACTTGGCTCTGTAAACGGGAAATGATGCGGTCTGAATTTTGTCTTTGTCTCTTCTCCAAACAGCTCTTTTGCAAACACTTCCAGTGTTCCTTTCAGATCTGCAAAGGAAACATTTTTATCGATCACAAGACCTTCAATCTGATGGAAGGATGGAGAATGTGTTGCATCCACTTCATCAGAACGGAATACTCTTCCCGGTGCGATCATACGGATCGGCAGCTTGCCCTGCTCCATCACTCTCGCCTGAACCGGAGAAGTCTGTGTACGCAGCACAATGTCCTTATTCACATAAAAGGTATCCTGTTCATCTTTTGCAGGATGCCCATCCGGAATGTTGAGTTTCTCGAAGTTGTACAGGTCGTATTCTACTTCCGGTCCTTCTACTACTTCGTATCCCATTCCCACGAAAATGCGCTCTACCTCTTCCAGCGCGATCGTATTTGGATGTCTGTGTCCCACCGTACTTTTCTTAGATGGCAGCGTCACGTCAATGACTTCCGCTTTCATTTTTTCCTCACGGATGGCTGCCTCCATTTTCACTTTTGTCTCTTCTAAAAGCTCTTCGATTGCAGCTCTTGTCTCATTGACCAGCTGTCCGACTTTCGGACGCTCCTCTGGGGCCACGTCTTTCATTCCCTTTAATACGGCTGTTAATTCTCCTTTTTTTCCAAGAAATTTTACACGCACCTCGTTCAGCTTTTCCGGCATATCAGAAGCTTTAATCTGCTCCAAAGCCTGTGCTTTGATTTGTTCCAGTCTGTCTTTCATCTTCTTTCTCCTTTCTTTGAAAGCATATTTCTTAGTATGAAAAAAACTCCATCCCAAAAGGGACGAAGTCTGTATTCGCGGTACCACCCTAATTCCCACAGTCTTCCTGTGAGCACTTGGTCTTGTGTAACGTACAATAGACGGCACTTTCTACTCTGAAATCATTTCAAAAATGCAGCTTACGTGGGAATTTCGATTGCCGTCTGAACCAAAGAAGGCTTACAGCCAGTGACCTTCTCTCTCTGATGGAAAACAGTTCTCTACTGTGCACGCTCATCGCTTTTCATATCCTGATTCATTTTTCAAATTTAAGACAAATTTACTTTATTATCTTATCACAGTTTTTGTGATTGTCAAGATATTTCTCTAACAGTGCATTGACTTCTCCGCCAAGCAGGATCACATACATACACAGATACAGCCACAGCATAATCAGCACAATCGTAGTCATACTTCCATACATATCTGAAAATCCTTCAAAGATGTCCAGATAAATCGAAAAGATAAAAGAGATCAGCAGCCATCCGCACGCTGTAAAAACGGCTCCCGGAAGCTGTTTACGCAAAGTTGTCTTCTGTGTTGCTCTCCGGTTTGGAAGATATTTATAAACCAGATCCCAGAAAACGGTCAGAACTGCAAGTGTCATAACGGTCCGTATCTTAATAATATACTGCATCAGAGTACTCCAGAACGGTGCATGCTTGTAGATCATGGCGCTGATACTGTTTCCAAATACAGACAGAACCAGTGACAGTACGATTGCAAGAATGAAGATCACGGTATATAAAGAAGCCCTAAGCCTCAGGTATACATAATTACGAGTCTCGGTATTACCATAAATGCAGTTCAGTCCTGCAGTCACGGACAGTACCCCTCTTCCCGCAGACCACAGCGCTACAAGGATCGTGATCGGAATGATCTTAGCCGACTGGGAAAAATAGACCTGTGTCACGATCGAACGGATAAACCCCTGCACGGATGTCGGAAACACCTGCTCCACTGCATCGATGACATTTGCATAAGTAGCCGGTGTAAACTGTACCGCCGTCAGCAAAAGCAGGATGATCGGAATCATAGAGAGTACAAAAAAATAAGCAGCCTGGGCCGCATACGCTCCTGTATGATGGGAGCCGACGATCTCAGTGACTTTATTTACTTTTTTTATCGTCTCCTTGACTCTTCTTCCCATAATATTCTCTCCTGCTGCTCTCAAACTTTCAAAATCATATCATAAAGCCCCTGTTTCGTAAAGGGATCTTTTTTGAAGGCTTGTATATCCTGTATTGATGAAATAAGGGAATGAAATCAGCCTGTGCTAAATTTCATTCCCTTTTATCTTCTGTAGAATCCCCAAAATGCCGTTCCCTGTATTTTGACTCCTAGCACGCAAGCTAGGTGGGCAACCGCATCTGCTTTTCTGTCTTCCACTGCATAACGGAGGCTTGACATATTACAGAAATATAAGAATCCCATTTAAAGTATTGTAGGTTCAAAATAACAAGGTTATCGAACATCTCAGGTTTTCCGTTGAATTTATTATAGCCTATTTACATAGATTTTACAACCCATACTCCATTTCTTTTTTCATGGTATTTTTTTCAAATTTATGGTATAGTAACATTATTTACATTTGAATGCAAGGAGAGGATACTATTATGAAAACAACTGAATTAAAACTGGTCTATTTCAGTCCGACAGGGACGACAAGAAGGGTCATCATGGAGGCAGCACGTCAGATTGACCTTAAATCCGTCTCATTTGACCTGTCCGTACATAAAGAAAAAAAGCCGGTTCTGCAATTTGACGAAACAGATTTTGTCCTGTTTGGAATCCCGGTTTATTCCGGCCGGGTTCCCGAAACATTTCTTTCTTATTTCGAGACACTCAAAGGAAACAACACTCCGGCTGCGCTGATCGCAACTTATGGCTGCCGGGCATACGAAGATGCGCTGTTAGAATTAAAAACCGAGGTGGAAAATCGGGGATTCCACGTAATCGGTGCCGGTGCATTTCCTACTGAGCATTCGATCGTTCGTTCAATTGGTCTGAGCCGTCCGAATAAAGCGGATCTGAAGACAATCAGTGAGTTCGGGATCGCATTAAACCGCCGTATCAAAAATGAAGATCTCTCTGCGCTCTCCATTCAGGTACCTGGTAACACTCCATATCGCAAATACGCAAAAACTCCACTGATTCCAAAGGCAGATGTCAGCCTGTGCACGGAATGTAAAGCTTGCGTCAAATCATGTCCTGCCGGAGCAATCTCTGCACAGGATCCGAAAAAGACGGACAAGAAAAAATGTATTTCCTGCCTGCGCTGCGTACGAAGCTGTAAGCAAAAAGCCCGCAGTGTCAGCAGTATGAAACTCTCCATGGCAGCCAAAAAACTGAACAAAGTCTGTCAGAGTGATAAAGCCGCTGATATCTTTTTATAAATCCTGTCATTAGAACGTTATTACTCCGATAGATAAATCATTTCTGCAATTTGTATGACGTAAGAAGAGAGTCAGATCCTCCTGACTCTCTTTCGTTGATATTCCCCTTGTATCTTTCTAAAAATATTTCTTTTTCAGTTGCATCGTATACACTGCAAATACCACCAGTGCTGCCATAAAAAGAATGCCGCCCACTGTGTCCACCATCTCCATCGGATTTACATACCAGTGGATACAATCTACAATTCCATAAAGAATCGAAACAATTCCAAATCCCAGAACTGCCGGCAACGCCTTTTTCAGATATGCTTCCTTATCTTTGCACATCTTTTCTGAATAACTCTTCCCCAGGAGAATCGTTTCATTAATGTGTCCGTCTTTTTTCATGTTAAAATATGCATACAGGCAATATATCCCGCATCCTACTGCAAGAATTCCGATAAAACCAAACACACTGTTCATACTGTCCGCACTCATTGACTATACCTCGATTTCTAATATTTCTTTCACTGTCTCTTTCATTTTGTCTGCATCACACTCTCTTGTATGAAGGATTTTCGCATCACGGATCTCCTTGACCGCATTCGGAACGGCAACCTGAGAAAGCTTCTCCAGCTCGTCCACAAGCTCAAACTCGTCTCTTCCCGCATATTCTGCATCAATTGCACGCATCACACTGCCTACGAATTTATATGGACTGGCTGTGGAAGCGATCAGACATTTTGTCTCATCCCCACTTTCTTCTCTGTACTGTGCACATACACAAGAAGCAAC
>ENA-OPMP01000729-OPMP01000729.1-human-gut-metagenome-genome-assembly--contig:-NODE-729-length-16155-cov-2.887950_pt1 | contig 16155 bp, 18 predicted proteins | sample MGYA00241527_ERZ501751 | MGnify/ENA primary metagenome ERZ501751 (study PRJEB25962, sample SAMEA2042647) | human gut metagenome | biome: human gut; feature: human-associated habitat; material: faeces... | reverse complement strand
GCCTGCCTACGCGATTCTGATTCTTCTTACCACAAACGCTGCCGCTTTTCTGCCGACGATCTTATCCCGCTGTGTCACATTGAACATCAAGGCAGTGCCGGATGAGAAGATCCGCGGCTATCTGATGCGCAAGTATCAGATTCCGGACTACCAGGCGGACGTATGTGTGGCATTCGCTCAGGGTAACGTCGGAAAAGCCATTCAGCTTGCGTCCTCGGAGGAGTTCAACGAGTTAAAGGACGCGGTGCTCCAGCTGATCAAGAGGCTTCGGGACATCGATCTGTATGAGATGACGGAGGCGGTAAAGCAGATCGCTACATACAAGCTCTCGATCAATGATTACTTTGATCTGATGATGGTATGGTATCGGGACGTGCTGCTGTTTAAGGCAACCGGCGACGTGAACGGTCTGATCTTCAAGGATGAAGTGTACGACATCAAGCGGCAGGCAGAGAAGAGTTCCTACAGCGGCATCGAGACGATCTTAGAGGCGCTGCGCAAAGCGCAGATCCGGCTGAATGCCAACGTCAACTTTGACCTTACAATGGAACTGCTGTTGCTGACAATAAAGGAGAACTAGAAATATGGTAAAAGTAGTAGGAGTCCGCTTTCGGAATGCGGGCAAGATATATTATTTTGGACCGGGCAAGCTGGACATCCATGCGGGAATGCACGTAATCGTGGAGACCGCCCGCGGTGTCGAGATGGGAACGGTCATGACGGAGCCGAAAGGGGTTTCGGAGGAGGAAGTCATCCAGCCGTTGAAGCCGGTCATCCGCATTGCGACGGAGGCGGACGAGAAGACGGTTGCGAAGAACCGGGAAAAAGAGAAGGATGCCTTCCGCATCTGTCTCGAGAAGATTGCCAAGCACAAGCTCGATATGAAGCTTGTCGAGGCGGAATACACGTTTGACAATAATAAGCTGTTGTTTTACTTCACGGCGGACGGAAGAATCGATTTCCGTGAGCTGGTAAAAGACCTCGCAGCGGTATTCCGCACCAGAATCGAGCTTCGCCAGATCGGTGTGCGCGATGAGACAAAGATCATGGGCGGAATCGGTATCTGCGGACGTGCGCTGTGCTGCAACACCTATCTCTCGGAATTTGCGCCGGTTTCCATCAAGATGGCAAAAGAGCAGAATCTTTCTTTGAATCCGACCAAGATTTCGGGTGTGTGCGGAAGACTGATGTGCTGCCTGAAGAATGAGGAAGAGACCTACGAGTATCTCAACAGCAGACTTCCGGGTATCGGCGACCGCGTGACGACGGGGGACGGACTGAAAGGAGAAGTGTCTTCGGTCAATGTGCTCCGCCAGATGGTGAAGGTACTGGTAGAGGTGGACGATGAAAAAGAACTCCGGGAATATCCGGTGGACGAGCTGAAGTTCCGTCCGCGCCGCAGAAAGGAAAATATAAAGCTTTCTGCAAAGGAGCTGAAGGAATTGTCCGCGCTTGAGGATAAGGGAGGAAAATCCAAGATTGATGACACCAAATAATCTTGTCCATGAAAACGAGCGTCTGGATGAACTGCACCGGAACGGCTACTATATTATTCAGGATCCGGCGAGATTCTGTTTCGGTATGGATGCCGTGCTGTTGTCGGGATTCGCGCGTGCCAGACGGGGAGAGCGCGTGCTCGATCTGGGGACGGGCACCGGAATTATCCCGATCTTAATGGAGGCAAAGACAGAGGCAGAAGATTTTACCGCGCTGGAGATTCAGGAAGAGAGCGCGGATATGGCGAGAAGAAGCGTATTATATAATCACCTGGAAGAAAAGATCCGGGTTGTGACAGGCGATATCAAAGATGCCTCGGGAATATTCGGGGCATCTTCTTTTGATATTGTCACCACCAATCCGCCGTATATGATCGGGCAGCATGGAATCCAGAATGATGCCAGTGCCAAGACGATTGCAAGGCATGAGGTTCTCTGCGATCTGGATGATATCCTGCGTGAGAGTGCAAAGATGTTAAAGCAGGGCGGACGATTTTACATGGTACACCGGCCCTTCCGCCTTGCGGAAATTTTCAGTAAGATGGTAGCATATCATATCGAGCCGAAGCGCATGCGGCTGGTCTATCCGTTTGTGGATAAGGAGCCGAATATGGTGCTGATAGAGGGGCTGCGGGGCGGCAAATCCCGTCTGACGGTGGAAAAACCACTCATTGTATACAAAGAGCCGGGGGTATATATGCCGGAGATTTATGATATTTACGGATATTAGGAAGGAGTGCGTGGTATGGGAATTTATCTGAATCCATCTGCGGATGGATTTGCATCCATTATGAAAACCGGAGATTATGTGGATAAAACCGGATTGATTACCTATATGAATGCGGTATTAAACTCTTCCAGAAATATGCTGTGTTCAAGCAGACCACGAAGATTTGGAAAATCTTATGCTGCACAGATGCTTTCCGCATTTTATTCTAAGGGAGCAGATGCGGGGGAACTGTTTGCACATTTGCGCGTAGCCAATCCGCCGGAGGAGACAAAAGAGAAAGAGAAAGAGTGGTACAATAAATATCGTAATAATTGTGACGTCCTGTTTTGGGATATGGCGTGGTTTATTTCCAATGCACAGAATATAGAGGATACAATTTTGAATCTGCAGCGTGACATTGGAAAGGAATTACGGGAAGCCTTTCCGGATTGTGTGACAGAGGAAGTCGTTTCTTTGCCGGAAATATTACTTACAATCAGTGTAAAAACCGGGCATAAATTTTTGATTATTATTGACGAGTGGGATGCGTTGTTCCGTGAAGCGCCGGAAAATACAGAACTGCAAAAGACATATATTCAGTTGTTGCGCGCATTGTTCAAGGGAATTCAGGTTTCCCGTTTTTTGTGTGGAGCTTATATGACGGGAATTTTACCGATCAAAAAATATGGAACGCAGTCGGCCCTTACCGATTTTACCGAATTTACGATGCTTGAGCCGGGACCGCTGGCACCCTATGTTGGTTTTACAGAGGATGAGGTAAAAAAGCTGTGTACCGGTCATCACATGGATTATGAGGAAATGCGCAGATGGTACGATGGGTATTATTTTGATGAGATCGGGCATGTGTATAATCCAAATTCGGTGATAAAGGCAGTTTTTTGCGGAAAATACAGTAATTACTGGACACAGACAGAAACTTATGAATCACTGCGAATTTATATAGATTTAAATTTTGATGGTCTGAAGGAATGTCTGGTCGATATGCTTGGAGGAAAGCGTTGCCGGGTCGATATCGGGTCGTTTCAGAATGACATGACTTCCATGAAAAGCCGGGATGATGTACTTACTTTACTGGTGCATCTGGGATATCTGGGATATGATGCAGACAATAAAGAGGTGTATATTCCAAACGAAGAAATCAGGGAAGAGTTTATTCGTGCAATCAAAAACGGCAGACGTCAGGAACTGGTGAAAGCAATTCAGCTGTCAGATCATTTGTTGAAGGCAACAATTCAAAAGGATGGAGATACAGTGGCGAAGTTGCTGGCAGAAGCGCATATGGCAAACACTTCTCCGAAGTTTTATAACGATGAACAGGCGCTTCGGTCGGTTGTGATCATGGCATATTTGAGTTGTGTGGATGATTATGTGCGGTTTGAAGAGATCGCAAGTGGGCATGGGTATGTGGATATTCTTTTTCTTCCAAACAGATTTACGGATAAACCTGCATTACTGATCGAGTTGAAATGGGACAAATCTGCAGAAAAAGCGATTACACAGATCAAAGAAAAGAATTATACGCAGTTGGTGAAAAAATTGGGATATGATGGGGAGGTTCTTCTGGTTGGAATCAATTATAGCACCAAAACAAAGAAACATTCCTGTGTGATTAAAAATTTTAGATAATTATGTAGAGAAACCGTGGTACATATCAGGATGCATCACGGTTTTTGGCTGTCAGGAGAAAGTGATAAAACAATGTATAGAAAAATAAAACATAGTTGATATATACAATCAAATATGCTAATGTGAAAATGCAACGGGCAATGATGATTTTATGGAGGATGAATGGGAAAATATAGGGTATTAGATATTTTATCTTATGTACCAAAGCAGGAAATTGATTTGGTACAGTTGGAAACCATATTTGTTAATGAAATTAACAATGTAAATGCAGCGGCAAATGGTTATTACGTCGAAAAATATAAACAAATCCATGAGTTAGAGAAAAATATAAAAATAGCGGTTGAAGATTTACAGAATGAAGGAAAGAAGATTGCATTTATTAAGAAAGGGCGAAAGATAATAGCTGTGGTAGGATATAAGGTAACATAAGCCATATTGTATAGGAAACAGATATGAAAAAGTTTTTTCTGATTTTTATAATAATTTTTAGCCTGATAGGATTTGTTGGGTGTACTCAAAAAGATGATACAAAATCGCAATTTATTAAAGATTTTGATATAGATATTGAGGAAAAAGATATTGAACTTAAAGAAGAGTTTAATGATTATGGAGGTTTTCCATATGAGGGAATGGCTCTTTATAAGATAACTCTGGATGAGGATGCTGCCGAGGAATTTGCGAAGTGGGAGAGTTTGCCGTTTTCGAAAAAGGCTGGGGATTTTTTGACAAGTGTTTCTACTTATATTGAACTTCCAACAATTGAAGATGGTTATTGGAAACTTGTTGATCGGAATCCAGGAACAAAAATGTACACGAATGTTTCCTTTTGTGTATATGATGCAGAAAATAAAATTGCATATTTAATAACAATGGATAGTTAGAGTATTTGAAGGGATAAATAATGTTAAAGAAAATATTACCGGTAATTATTATAACGGTCTGTTTATTATTTGCGGGTTGCAAAGCTCCTGCAGATCAAGAACAGAAAAATAATACAGAAACAGCTGTCTTATCTACGGAAACACAGGAAGAGGATTGGAAACAGGTTCATTCTACACAAAAGGATCTGGAAAAACTTCCGCAGAAGATACAGAAAATTTTTTCAGATAATCAAACATTCTTTGATGTGGAAAAAGGAAAAGAATATGATAAGGATTCTTTTATAAAAGCATTGACAAAAGAAGGGTATCGGCCTCAGTGGGCAGAATTTCTGGTGGCAGACTGGGATAATGATGGAGAATATGAATTAGCTGTTTATATAAAAAACAGTCCGGATTATAATGACTGCAGAATTTTTGATGCGTCAAATAAGAAAGTGTATGCGCATGCTTTTACGGCCCGTGCAATTGAGGGAATCAGTGATATGGGAATTATCAGAGGTTCAAGCGGTGCAGCTGATACAGACTATGACAGATTGTTTCTGGATGGAAAAGAACAAAAATTTTATGAATATAAAGGGGAAACGGTATATCTATCGGTAGAATATGCATGGAGCCATGATTCCATTGTCTCGGGGATGTGAAATAAGAGCCGGGGGATATATGCCGGAGATTTATGATATTTACGGATATGAAAAACCGTGGTGCATATCAGGATGCATCACGGTTTTCTTTTTACTGTAAAGTCCCATTTTTGGTACAGGAAATGGAAACAGTACGAGAAAGTGTGTTTGTTTCCATGCCTAAAATGTTATATTGATGTCCGGTTGCAGAAGCATATCCGGTATTCCCGGATTTCCAACTCGATTTATTGGTAACTTTCCATGCCGAAGAATTACTTTCTGCGGTAACATTAGTGCTTGTGCAGGAAGAAGTGCTTCCGTTATAGGTAAAAGAAGCATGTACCGTCACATACCATAAAGTAGTGCCGGAAGCGTTTTCATAACGCACGGTTTTGCTTCCGCTTTTGGCCTGGGTAGCTGAAAAAGGCTGAATTCCAGAACCTGACGTTTCAACAAGTTCCGTCACACAGTAGAGATCATCGGAAATAGCCTCTTTTGTAATCGTGACGGTTTGTGCCTGAAGAGACTGACTGGGTATTGCGGCACATATAAGTGCGGAAGAAAGTAATAAAGCGGTGATAAATTTGCCTGATTTTTTCATTGGGTATCATCCTCCTTTAAAATAATGATTTCTCGGTGAATAAAAGCATTTTTCTCTTCTTGGGCTAAATGATTGAGAGTATAAAAGAAAATGCCAGTACACCCCAAGACAATCAAAATTACAATGGTACAGGTTATTTTGACATTTCGTGAAAAGCGTAGGCTTCTTTTTTGCTTATCAATTGATTGCTCCGAAAAATAATCGTTTACCAGTTCCTGTGGATCTCCAAACTGTGAAACAAGCTGTTCATAATCGAGAGAATCCTGTTGCGCTGCATAAGAAATGACAGCGTTTTTCAAATCAGAAATAAATCTTGTGTCTGCGGCATGGTAGTGCTTAAACTGTTTCTGCACAGCTTTTATATATTCATCCGTAATTTTATCCTTGGTCATTGTCTCCCCCTTCTTCCTCCTGTGTAACCGTATATTTCAATACCTGTTGGATCGCATTGGCAGTCGCGTAATAATCCTCCAAAAGTTGTTGAAGATGCGTGCGGCCACTGTCTTCCAGGTGATAATAAACATTCACCTGACGGCGTCCAACCTGTTTTTTGTAGTCTGAAATATATCCGGCATCTATTAATTTGTAGAGGGCGGGATACAAAGAACCAACTGGAATATTCAGGTATCCATCGGTCTGTTCCCGGATCAGGGTGGATATTTCATAACCATAATAGTCCTGCTGGCTAAGCAGATGCAAAATTAACAATTCGACGGAACCGCGCCGGAAGTTACTTTTGTTGTTCATAGGCTTCTCCTTATTTTGAGTGTATTGTAAATTAAATAAGATAATAAGTCAATATATAGAAAAACTAAAATATAGTTGACATACACAATCGAATATGCTAACGTGAAAATGTAAAAAGTAATTCAACATTCAAACACAGGAGGGTAAATATGGTAAAAACAAAAAACTTCAAAAAAAATCTTTGAAAAGGGTTATTGGCAGGCGCATTGGCACTTAGTCTTGCAGTTCCAACATTTGCAGCGGTTGATACGGTACAGGATATTGTACAAGAAGATGCACTGGCAAGAGAATCAGATCCATATGTATCTTATGACCTTAATTTGTATAGTGGAGTACCGGCATATACAACGGGTGGATCAAATACTACAAATGTTGCATTAATTACAATGTCAAATTTAAGTGATTCGAGGGCAAAGAATGTAGAAGTTTATTCCTGTTCGATTGCGGGGCATAGAACTGTGAATGAAGATAATGCTGTGTATATCTCAAGAGGGGAAGCGGGAAAAGTTATTATTCCGGCAGCAGAATACACATCACAGAATATATGTGCAAGTTTAGAAAAGTACAGTTATAATGGAAGTATTCGCGTAGTAGGAACTTATCATTATAATCATCATGTTAATTAAATTGATGTTTAATTCGATCCATGCTGGTTAATGCCAGCATGGAAAGGAGGGATTTTATTTGGGAAAACATAATTCGACAGGCACCATGATATTAATAAATATAAGAAGAGGATTATGCAATAAAAGGTTTTGGATTGTTGTTGGGGTTACAACAATTATTTATGCCGTTATTATTGTGCTGGAATGCTGGTTCCCGGTGCAGAAATATTATAGGGGGTATAACACCACGGATTGGTATTTAGACGGACTGGCAGCCCTTGGAAGTAGTAAGGTTAATAAAATTTTGCAATTGGAATTGTTCCATAATTTATTCCCATTTGTGGGGGCTCTTGCATTTGCTTATGTGATTTTGGATGATCGCAGACACACATACTATTATCAAATTATTCAAAAAAAAGGATTGTCAAATTATTTTTGGAGTGATTTTCTGACGAGCGGATTAATGGGGGGAATCCTTGCTGTTATTTTACTGCTTGCATTAATTTTTGTTGCAAAAACAGGAATAGATTATAATCCGTTTATTAAGGACGCTGTGCATGCATATCAGGAAATGTTTAAGGATGCTATATGTGGAAAAGTATATTGGGGAGATAAAATGATTGGGGAATGTAATAATTATCTTATATGGTGGTCATTAGGCTGTATTGGCTTTTTTCTTGCAGGGTTCTGGTTTGGACTGATTTCTGCACTGGTTGCTTTTTTATCGGATAATAAAGTATTTGTATATGCGATGCCGATTATTGTAACCATGATTATAGATAAATGGGCATATATTTTTACAATTATTTTTAAAAACAACGAAACGATATGCAATTTATTATATTCTATCCAGATACGACCGAATTATTCATTGTTTGGAGACCTCAATCATCTGGTCGTGCTTGCGCTTTTTTGCATTTTAACACTGGGCATAGGATTTGGCATGCAGAAAAAGATAACGTTGCGTTATTTGGAAGAGGGGGCGGCATAGGCATGAAAAATATGATATATACTACCGTTCGAAAGCCATCTTTCATGGTTAAAATGGCACTCATTACGGTTTTGTTTATTGCTGCGCTGATAGAACAGGTTTCTAATACCGGTCTTTATGCGAATTCATTTGGAACGCAGGAGCATATGACGGTAATTCTTCTGTTGATTCATACATTCAGTTATTCGGATTTTTATCAAAATATATTTTTCATTGGTTTTATTTTCCTTATTCCGGATATTGTAAAAGAAGAATATATAGAGCGGTCAAGTATCATGAAATATTCTTCAAGAAATACAGCAGGGAAGCGTGCAATAGAAAAAATAATTTTTTTCTCCATTTTGTATCTGGCCTGGTTTGCGGTAATTACAATGTTTATCGGGGGAATAGGAACACGGGATTTTTCATTGACATGGCCGAGATTTATGGAAATCCAACAGAATCGGATTGCATCACAGGGTGTAAGGGCATCGGCATTTATTAACCTTCCGGATGGTGGAACAAATTATCCGGCATTACTTGTATTTGTCCTGATGTTTTTGCGCAGCTCTATCGGAATGGCTTTTTTGGGGCTGTTAGCACTTTTGGTTACTTTAGTTACTGCGAAAACGAGAAATGGAATTGGAGTACTGGTGATACTTGTTTCCATAGCATATTATGTTACACAGAGGATGGGTGGTGCGATTACTTACTGGAATGATGCAGCACCGGTAGGACAAAAACGCAGCTATTTTAATATTACAAAAGCTACCATACAGCCATTGTTTACAGCGTGCAGTGTTCAAGATCAATTTATGCCATGGATGCGCTATGGTATTATTGCGGGCATTCTTTTATGTGTCATCACCGGAGCAGGAATTATGCTTTATTACAGGAAAGGGGATTTGGGCGATGAGGATCGAGATGAATAATATTAACAAAACAATAAAGGGTGTATCGCTTCTGACAGACATCAACCTGGCACTGGAATCCGGTCATATCTATGGATTTGTCGGAGATAATGGCAGTGGAAAAACGGTATTGTTTAAGGTGTTATTGGGACTGATGCACAAGACTTCCGGGACCATTCTGGTAGATGGCAGGGAACAGAAGGATCTGATGCAGGATGTTGGTTTTATCATTGAGCGTCCGGAGTACATACCATATTATTCAGCAAAAAAGAATCTGGAAATTATTGCGGCCTATCGGAAAGTCGCAGATGATCAGCGCATTTGCACGGTATTGGAGATGTTCGGCTTAGACCCGTCGGATAAGAAAGCGGTGGGGAAGTATTCGCTCGGTATGAAGCAAAAGCTTGCACTTTCCATGGCATTTCTGGAAGATCCGAAAGTATTGATACTGGATGAACCGCTCAGCGCGCTGGATGCAGATTCGGTGCAGGAAGCCCGTAAGCGCATTTTGGAGGAAAAGGAGCGTGGAAAGCTGGTTCTTATTGCATCCCATTATCCAGAGGATATCCAATCACTGTGTGATGAGGTATATTGGATGAAGAATGGACATGTTTTACCGTCGAAGGAAAATAAATGATGTCAAAGTTATCAGAAAAAGAATAAGAAATGGCATATTTTTGTAGTATGAAAAAGGTACGGGAGTGTACTTGTGTTTCCAATCGTTTTTTGCTACAGTAGGCTTATACAGAACAGATGATTAGCAAAGGAGCTTTCTCGGGATAAGAGAAAGCTCTTTTTGCTGTATAAATCATAAAGGATCAGGGAGGCGAATCTATGGTGCAGAAATGATCACATTGTTGTCAGAGGCAATGCCATTAAGCCAGTTGTTCGAAGTTTTGTTCGATAGCTGCATATTCCGCAAAAACAGAGCACTCGCTCCGCATGAGCGGAGCGCTGTTCCGTTAGGAAATGATATTATTCCCGTAACCATCTGCAAATATCAACAACTTGCACACCTTGATAATCATAGGTTTCATGATGCGTTCTTGCAATTATCATCTTAGGATATGCATCCCTTATTGCAAGCAGTGGTGAATGTTCTCTTTCAAATGTTTTTTCATCCGAAATATTATCGCTTACCTGAATATATATTTGCGTCTCACGTTTCTTAGCTACAAAGTCCACTTCTCTTTTATAGAGTTTGCCAACATATACCTCATATCCTCTTCTGCGTAACTCCAGATAAACAATATTCTCATAAACTCTTCCAAAATCCATGTTACGTGTACCATTGACTGCATAACGGAATGATGAATCGCAAAGATAATACTTGCTATTGTTCGCTAGGTATTTTTTCCCCTTTAAATCATACCGTTTTGCCTCATAGAACAGAAAAGCATTTTCCAAATAACCAATATATTTCGATACCGTCTTTCGGGTTATCTCACTTCGGTCATTGTTTAAGGTTTTGCTGATATTATTTGGAGAAAGTAAGTTACCAATATTATCCATCATAAATTCTGATATATTGGTAAACTCTGATTTATTTCTTATCTTATACTTTTCTACCAAGTCTCTGACAAGAATGGTTGAATACACATCTCTAACATAGTCATACTGTCTATCCTCAGTCTTATATACATAAGCCCCCGGCATGCCACCAGTTCGGACATACTGATCAAATGCATCGTCATATCCATCTGTAATTTCATAATAAGTTAGATATTCCATGAAAGAAAATGGATATACCTTTATTTCCATCGTTCTTCCGGTAAAAAGTGTTGCCAAATCTGAACTCAGCAAAAATGCATTTGAACCGGTAATGTAAATATCATAGATTCCTTTGGCGTAAATACTATTGATTGCAAGCTCAAACTGAGGGCACAACTGAACCTCATCTATCAATAAAACATTCGTCATTCCCTCTTTGTATTGATCGAGAATGTACTTATGCAATGTGTGATATTCTAACAAATAATCAAACTCTAATTCCTGAAGGTTTATCATTACAATATTTATCGGTTCCTCTAATGACTGCAAGTATGTAACAAACTCTTGCAGCAATACTGATTTGCCGCTTAAATCAGAGGTGCCTGACACAATAAATATTTAATCTGTCTACTTTAGAGGTATCATATCAGACAAGGGCGCTTTTTTTGATGAAAATCTTGAAGAAACGGACAAAAACGCAAAATATAATCTTGAAGAAATGCCCCGTTCATGTTATAACAAGGATATATTTGGGAGGTAATGATGTATTTTAAACGGAAAGCATATGACAGATTGTTAGAATGGAAAGCAAAATACTCAGACAAATATGCGGCTTTGCTAGAGGGGGCCAAACGAGTCGGTAAATCAACGATCGCGGAGTCTTTTGGGCAAAATGAATACAAGTCTTATCTTTTGATTGATTTCTCAAAGACAACGGACAATATACGCAGTTGTTTTGAGGATGTGGGAAATTTAAATATGTTCTTTTTGCGTCTTCAGGCCGAAACAGGAGTGACTTTATACGAACATGAATCATTGATCATATTTGATGAAGTGCAGCTTTTTCCACAGGCAAGGCAGGCTATCAAGCATCTGGTGGCAGATGGCAGATATAGTTATCTGGAAACGGGATATCTAATCTCGATTAAGAAAAATGTAAAAGACATTTTGATTCCGTCGGAGGAGATGAAGATACAGGTATATCCGATGGACTATGAAGAATTTTGTGATGCCACAGGAGGTAATTATGAGCTCTTGCGCCAGATTTATGGTACAGGATCTGCAATCGGACAGGCAACGAATCGAAAATTAATGCGAGATCTGCGTATTTATATGGCTGTTGGGGGAATGCCGCAGGCGGTAGAAGCATACACGGAAGGTAAGAATTTCTCGGAAATTGATATGGTCAAGAGACAGATCATATCATTGTATGAAGATGATTTTAAGAAAATTGATGCGTCTGGAAGAATTTCTGCATTGTATCATTCGATTCCGGCGCAGCTCGCCAAAGATTCAAAAAAATATCGGATTTCAACAGCAATCGGGAAGAAGAGTAAAGCAAAAACAGAGGAATTATTATATGAGCTGATTGATTCAAAAACAATTTTGCCGTGTTATAATTCAACCGATCCACGTGTGAGTTTAGCAGACACAAAGGATTTTGACAGTTACAAACTCTACCTCGCAGATACAGGATTGTTTGTTACATTGATGTTTATGGATCGACCGGTGACAGAAAATGATGTGTACGCAAAGCTGCTTTCTGACAAATTACCGGCTAATCTCGGATTCTTATATGAAAATCTGGTTGCACAAATGATCGCGGCATCTGGCAGAGAGCTTTTCTATCACACATGGGAAAAGTCAGGCAGTACGCATTATTATGAAGTGGATTTCCTGATCTCGGAAGGAAGCAAAGTGAACGCTTTCGAAATTAAATCATCTGGATCTGGAAAACATGAGTCGATAAAGGTATTCGATAAAAAGTTTTCGAAAAATGTGCATGATATATATTTATTGTCGCAGAAGGATGTTGGAAAGGAAGAAAACTTGTTACTGAAACCATTTTATTTGATGCCTTTTCTAATTGAACAGGAGTATGTAAGAAATGATAAGATTTAATAACGATTACAACCATGGAGCATTTGCATCCATATTGAAGGAACTTGGCGCAACGAACAGCACAAGCTACGCCGGATACGGGGAAGATGAGTGGTGCGATAAAGCGGAAACCATCATAAAGAAGCTGGTCGATGATGACGATGCATTGATCAAATTCATTCCGGGAGCCACGCAGGCGAATTACGTCGTGATCGCTGCTGCATTATCTTCGGTGCAAAGCGTGATTGCTGCAGATACCGGACATATCAATTGTCACGAGGCGGCGTCCATCGAGAACACCGGACACAAGATTCTGGAACTTCCGAATACAGATGGCAAGATTACCGCGCAGCAGATCGCCGCTTGCGCCAAGGCGTATTACGATCAGGACGAGCCGGAGTATCTGACCGAACCGAAGATGGTATATCTGTCTTTCCCGACAGAAAAAGGTACACTTTATTCGAAGAAGGAAATTAAGGAGATCCATGATGTGTGCACAAAATATGGGATGTATCTTTTCGTGGACGGTGCGCGCATGGGATATGGACTTGGATCGGAGAAAAATGATCTTACTTTGAAGGATTTTGCGGAATTGACGGATGTATTTTATATTGGCGGAACGAAGTGTGGCGCTTTGTTCGGCGAGGCGCTCATTATTACTGCGCAGGATCTGAAGTATCGCTTTAAGGCCTACATGAAGCAGAACGGTGCAGTACTTGCGAAAGGCTGGCTGATGGGACTGCAGTTTGCAACGATGCTGGAGAGCGGCGAGTATTTTGAGGCTGCGAAGCGCGCCGATGCGCTTGCGATGCAGATTAAGAAAGCGTTTGAGGACAAGGGTGTTCCGTTTGCGGTGGAGAGCTTTACCAACCAGCAGTTTGTTATTCTGACGGAGCAGCAGAAGCAGGAGCTTGCGCAAAAGTATTATTTTGAAGACGAAGGTGATACGCAGCGTTTCTGTACGAGCTGGGCAACAACGGAGGACGAGGTTGATATGCTGGTTACGGACATCGAAAAGTTGTGAAACATGTGGTGCCTGACACAATAAAATTATATGCCAGAGATTTATGATATTTACGGGTATGAAAAACCGTGGTGCATATCAGGATGCATCACGGCTTTCTTTTTACTGTAAAGTTCCGTTATAGGTAAAAGAAGCATGTACAGTCACATACCATAAAGTAGTGACGGAAGAGACTGACTGGGTGTTCACTGTGTGATGAGGTATATTGGATGAAGAGTGGACATATTCAGTTGCAGTAAATTTTGTAATTGGCTCGTAAAAATATCTGCCATCATGTATAATAAAATACACAGAAAAAGATAATTATGTTGAAAAGGAGCCAACACTATGGGAACATATTTGAACAGCATAACTCCATATACTTTGTATAAAAGTGAGTGCTTAAGCGCGTATTTTGTGGATAAAACACTTATGCTCAGGGAACTGTTTCCGTATGTAAGTGCGGGAAATCGTCATATCTGTATCACCAGACCACGCAGATTCGGAAAGACAATTATGGCGAACATGATCAGCTCTTTTTTTCAAAAGATACCGGATTCAGGTGATGGAGAAAATACTTGAATTTGCCCATAACACAGAAGTGATAAAACTGCTGATTGTATGATTCTGGAATTAAAGGTAGATCATGCACCGGATGAGGCTATTGCACAAATAAAAGATAAAAAGTATGCACTCAGGTTTGCACCAAAGATTGCCGGGAACAGAGAGTATACAGGAAGAATACTGGCAGTTGGTATTTTTGTAGTATGAAAAAGGTACGGGAGTGTACTTGCGTTTCCAATCGTTTTCTGCTACAGTAGGCGTAAACAGAACAGGTGATTAGCAAAGGAGGCTTTCTCGGATAAGAGGAAGTTCTTCTTTTATATAACGAAAAAAGAGTCGAAAAGGAGGCGAATCTATGGATGCAGAAATGATCATACTCTGCGACGGTGTGGTAATCCCACAGAGCAAAAAAGAAATTGACGGGGGTGTCGCAATTGCAGGAGGACATATCCTGCGGATCGGGGCGCGTGCGGAATTGTTGGATTATCTGGGAGTGGATACGGAGGTGGTGGAATACCATAATTCCACGCTGTTTACATTTGACCGTACAAATACAGAGGGAGATGCCAATATTGCAGTTGTGGCAGGAAACATGAAGCACCATGGACATGGAGATCTCAAAAAGACCGTGGGGCTTCGCTTCCTGATGTATCACGGAGATGTGGTAATTCAGAAGGAATTATGAAAAGTATAAACAATAAGTGAAATATCTGCCGGAAACCTTGACGCATGGCATTTCCAGCCTTACAGTTGTATATATCACGAAGTGTAGGGAGGAAGAGACCTTGGGTAAGGTAATTGGGATTGATTTAGGAACCACAAACAGCTGTGTCGCTGTTTTGGAAAATGATCAGCCGGTTGTGATCACAAACGCGGAAGGCTCGCGGACCACACCATCGGTTGTGGCATTTACCAAAAACGGAGAGCGTCTGGTGGGAGATGCTGCCAGACGACAGGCAGCTGTCAATGTAGACCGGACATTTTTCTCCATTAAGCGTGAGATGGGAAGTGCGTTCCGGGCAAAAATAGATGGCAAACAGTATACGCCGCAGGAGATTTCCGCGATGATCCTGCGCAAACTCAAAAAAGATGCGGAGGAATATCTGGGGGAAACAGTTTCGGATGCGGTGATTACCGTACCGGCATATTTCAGTGATTCCCAGCGGCAGGCGACAAAGGATGCCGGAAAGATTGCCGGATTAAATGTTCTTCGGATTATCAACGAGCCGACATCTGCGGCACTAGCATACGGACTGGATCACGGGGAGCCACAGAAAATTCTGGTGTATGATCTTGGTGGCGGCACATTTGACGTATCGGTTATTGAAATCGGGGACAACCTCATCGAAGTACTTGCCACCGCGGGAGACAATCATCTAGGCGGAGATGATTTTGATGAGAGGCTGCTGGACTACGTCATCAAGACCTTTAAAAAGGAGACAAAGGTCAATCTGGCGAAGGATATCACGGCATCCCAGAGAGTGAGGGAGGCTTGTGAGAATGCCAAGAAGGAGCTCTCATTCGCGCAGACTGCACACATCAATCTGCCATTTATATCGACGGTGAAGAATCAGCCGGTGCATCTAGACATGACGATAACCAGGGAGCAGTTCAACGAGCTCACCTATGACCTGGTGGAGAGAACGGCGGGACCCGTGAATCAGGCGCTGTCCGATGCGGGCATAACGAGAAATCAGATAGATAAAGTGTTGCTGGTGGGTGGCTCCACCCGTATACCGGCGGTTGTGGATAAGGTTCGTGCCATAACCGGCAGGGAGCCATCCAAGAATATGAACCCGGACGAATGCGT